>Ga0137312_1000008_pt1 | contig 43196 bp, 65 predicted proteins | sample EasRivERMZT133_2_FD_102296 | JGI IMG/M metagenome (GOLD analysis project Ga0137312, IMG submission 102296) | Soil microbial communities from meander-bound floodplain in the East River, Colorado, USA - East River MetaG ERMZT133_2 | ecosystem: Environmental > Terrestrial > Soil > Floodplain ...
GAATTCTCGGCGATGCCGCTCGACGGCGGCGTCCTCGCGCCGCATACCGACCTGGCCTCGAAAGTCGTCACGCTCGTCGTGTCGATGATCGCGGCGGATCCGGACGCCGAGACCGCGATCGGAGGCGGTACGGCGGTGCTCCGGCCGCGCGATGGGTACATGCGGCTCGAGGACTACAAAGCGCCGCTCGAGGCCTTCGACCGGGTGGAGCTCCTGCCGTACCTCGCGAACCAGGCGGTCGTCTTCGTGAAGACCTTCAACAGCTGGCACAGCGTGGGGCCCATGACGGGCGGGCCCGGGATGCGCCAGACCATCACCATCAACATCGAGAGGCGGACCTCCTAGCTATGGCCACGATCAAATGGGGCACGAGTCCGACCAGCCGCGGCACCGTGCTCACGACCGAGCTGAACTCGCTCGCGAATGCCGGCTACTGCGGGGTCGGGCCCGCGTTCGATAACACGTCGAATCTCGACCGGTGGGGCTGGCTGGAATTTCTCGGCGGCGGCTCGATTACGCCGACCGCCGGCGCGACCATCTCGGTCTTCCTGGTGCACTCGCTCGACGGCACCAACTACGACGATGCGGCGAGCGCCACCAATCCGGCGACGCATCAACTGGTGGCCGTGCTGTCGATTCAGACCGGCGCGCATACGGTGCGGGCCAACACGCTGTTCCCGTTTCCCTTGCCCCCGGGCAAATTCAAATTCGTGTTGAAGAACAACACCGGCGTGACGCTGACGGCGACGACCAACACGCTGACGCTCTTCACCAGCAACGAGGCGGTCGCCTAGATGTCGGTGGGCCAGCTCACCGAAGCCGCCGCCATCGCGGTCACCGCACCAAAGCTGAAGATCGCCGCCGCGTCCACGGCGCTGCCGAATCCGAACCGGTTCACGATGATGTGTTGGGCGCAGTACACCGGCGTCGAGGTCGTCGGCTATAGCGACCTGATGACGATCCGCGCGCCAGGCGAAGTCCTCGGCTGCGCCTCCCACGGCGTCGCCGGCACCCGCCGCTTTTCCCTCGGCGACGAGTCGTCCGATCTCGATGGCACCAGGCCGATCCCGGTCAACGAGTGGCATCACTTCACGATGACCGCGGAAGACGCGGTGGGAACGGTCGTGCGGTGTCTGGGCTACCTCGATGGCGTTCAGGAATGCTCGGGCACGCTCGTCCCGCCCGTCACGCCTGACTTTGTCCAGCTCTACAACTCGCGGGAATCCAACGACGACGGCGCCGGGGTGTATGTCGGCAATGTCTGCGGCCTGAAAATCTGGACCGATGTGGCGCTCAGCCCGTCGGAAATTCGCCGCGAGATGTGGACCTACATGGCGCAGCGGAAAGCGGGCTTGTGGGCGTGCTCGCCGATGATCAGCGTCGATCAGCGCACGCACAATTACGGCGGGTCGGCGGGGATCGACTGGACGACGCAGAGCGTGTATTTCGAGATTGGGAAGGTCGGGGTCGTGCAGAGCGAACCGGCGGGCGTGGCCTGGGACGCGCGTCCCTCGGCCGCCGCGTCGACGCCGCCGCGGCGCTGGATTCTGGGGAGCCATTGATGAAGATTCGCACTGGCGACCTGACGTTCGTGTGCGAGGACCCCTACGAAGTGGCGCGTGCGGAGTCGCTCTACACGAAAGAACCCGGGACGATTGCGTGGCTGCGCGCGACGCTGCGGCCGGGCGATGTGTTCTACGACATCGGCGCGAATATCGGCTGCTACAGCCTGGTGGCCGCGCGCCTGGTCGGCCTGACGGGGCGCGTCTACGCGTTCGAGCCGCACGTCTTCAACGCGGCCGCGCTGCTCCGGAACATCCGCGCCAACGATCTGGCGGCGGTCATCAGCGTGGTCACGACGCCGCTCGACGACGTCAGTACCGTGCGGCAGTTCCATTACACCTCGCTGCGGCCGGGATCGTCGGGGCATCAGCTCGGCCACACGGTCAGCGAAACCGGCAGGCCGTTCACGCCGGCGATCTCGGTGTTCGCGCAGAGCCTGCGTCTCGACGACCTCCAAGGTCTGCGCCCCCCGACCGTCGTGAAGATCGATGTCGATGGGCTCGAGTTGGCGATTCTGCGTGGGATGGCCTGGCCGTGGCCGCGCTCGCTCCAGGTCGAGGTGCATGCGAAGGACCGCCACGCGATCGCCGCCTATCTCGCCGGCCAGGGCTACACGGTCAGCGGTCGGCACTACACGCAGCTCGGGCAGCAGGCCGTCGATCGGGGCGCGGATCCGGACAGTGTCACCGACAACGCGATCTTCAGCCAGGGGGTCGCATGAAGGCGCCCGCGCTGCGCATTTTCATCGGCTACGACTCGAAAGAGCCGAGCGCGTACGCCGTGCTGTCGCACTCGATCCTGAGCCGCGCCTCGGTGCCGGTCGCGATCATCCCGCTCGCCTTGCCGGGCCTCGCCCGGATCTACACGCGCGAGCGCGGCCCGACGGAAACGACCGAGTTCTCCCTGACGCGGTTCCTCGTCCCCTACCTCTCCGGCTACGAGGGGTACGCGGTGTTCATGGACTCCGACATGTTGGCGCGCGTCGACGTCGGCGACCTGTGGCTGTACGTGCTCGCCGATCCCGGAAAAGCCGTCTACGTCTGCCCCCACGACTACGAACCCCAGGCCGGCGCGAAGTTCCTCGGCCAGGCGCAGACCTCCTATCCACGGAAGAACTGGTCGAGCTTCATGGTGTTCGACAACGCGAAATGTCGGGCACTGTCGCCGGAGTACGTGAACACGGCGACGGGCCTGCAGCTCCATCGCTTCCAGTGGACGACGGACGCGCAAATCGGGCATTTGCCGCTCGATTTCAACTGGCTGGTCGGCGAGTACGCGCACAACGACACCGCGCGCATCCTGCACTACACGCGCGGCGGGCCGTGGTTTCCCAGTGCCGAACCGGTCGATCACGCCAGTGACTGGTGGACCGCGTACGAAGCGGCGGTGCTCACCTAATGGGCGGGATCTATCCCGGCGGCGGCTACTGCGGGCAATACAGCGCCGGCGGGGAACCTCCGGCGCCGCCGTCGGGCCCGTATGCCGCGCTGGACCTCACGGGCACCTACGTGCAGGCGCTGCCGGTCACCGGGACCGTCGTCACCACGCAGGCGCTGACAGGAACGGTGGATGGCTAAAGAGACGGCAATCACGGGTGACGATGCGCTGTTCCAGGGCACGGATTTCACCTATCCGTTCACCATTTTGAACGGGGCCGAAGCGGCGGCGATCGACATCACCGGCTGGGCCTTGTCCTGGTTGGTGAAGCGCTACCGGAGTGATGCCGATGCCGCCGCCCTGATCACCAAGACCATCGGGTCGGGCATCGTGATCTCGGGCGCCTTCCATAGCGTGCCGGCCACCAATACGCAGATCGCCACCGTCACGGTCGAGGACGCCGACACGATCGCCGTGCCGAGCGGCCTCTTTCACTACGAGCTCAAACGCACGGACGCGGGGTTCGAAACGGTCCTCGCGTTCGGCCCGTTTCAGTTGCGCCAAGGGGTCCATCGATGATCGGCCCGCTGCACCGTCGCGCGAGCGATCGCGTCGTCGGCGTGCCGTCGGGCCCGGCCTTCGACGCGCTCACCTCGCATGAGCGGATGGCGATTCAAGAGCAGCTCGCCCTGCGCTATCTCGGCCAGGTGGCCCGCCGCGAGTGGGACCGGGACTTCGCGCGCGATCCGATCACGAAGGCGGTCTCGCGCCGGCCGGTCGCGATCACGCTGCACGGCACGCGGCCGCACCGGCGCCTGATCGGCTCGCCGGCGTCACTGCGGGCCCTGACCCCGAGGTCGGCATGACCAGGCTCTACTGCAAAGCCTGCGGCCGCGAGAAGGATCCGGCCGTGGAGCGTGGCTACGAGTGGCTGCCGTGCCGGTGCGGGAACCGGAGTTGGTTGACGGAGCGACCGGCGGTCGTCCTGCCGCTGCGCGAGGCGCCGGTGATCGTCGAGGCGCGCGAGCCCCTGACGCCCTACGTGCTGACCCGCAACGATCGGGTGTTCCTGCGGACGTTCTGCATCGATCCCGAAGTGAGGGCGTGATGGCATCCATCAGCACGATCACAGTGACAGTCGACACCCGCGAACTCGAGAACGCCCTGCGTCGCATCGAAGCGGCGTACCAGACGCATGCAGTGTGGCTGGCGGCGCCGCCTCCCGTGCCGCAGGGGATGGGGACCGCGATCGCCGCGGGGTTGATGCTCGCCGGCAGTCAGACGCGCACGGTTACGCGGCGGGAGTTGCTCAGTTTCGGATTCTTGAAAGGGAAGCGCTGAGATGGAACGACGTGGCTTTCTGAAAGGCGTCTTCGGCGGCATCACCGCAGCCGGACTCATTGTGGCGGCGAAGCCCGACGAGATCGCGGCCTTTGCCTCGCCCCTAGTGAAGGATGCGCCCATGGTGCTCGATGCCGCACCGCTGCCCAGCACGATGCCTTCCGCAGGCGAGCATCTGTACAACGCCCGCGGCGAACTCGTCGCCATGGTCAGTGCCATCCACTATACGAGGGACGCGATCGAGACCACGCGGGCCTCCGACACGTACCGCCAGTACGTCCAAGGTCTCCCCCAGATTCACATCGAAGCGATCGGGGTCGGCACACTCGTGCGTACGCACGCGGGATTCCCGGAACTCCGCGGGACACGTTGATGTGGATCCTCGAGAACCCCGACGCTCCGCCTATCAGCGGGGGTACACCAAACAGTGGGCCACGTACTCCACTGGCTGGAGGTACGCCCATCCCCTGTGTGGCGAGCGCCTCGATGGGCAACTGCATGGCGAACACAGTCGCTGTGCGCGAGAGCAGCGCGTCGTCGTGGCCCGTGTCACCGATCACATCGTGCCCCATCGTGGGGACCAGGTGCTGTTCTGGGATCCGACGAACCATCAGTCGCTCTGTGAGTCCTGCCACAACGCGAAGAGTCGCACCGAACGTGCGTAACCGCGTGGGTGCCTGTGTGCGCGTTGGCACGCGAGTTGGCGCGACCCCAGGGGGGGTCCATTCTCTGCAACTGAGGCAACGGGAAACCGCGCCGGGGGTTCGCGCGCAAAAAATCGATTTCAAAAACGCGGGGCTTTCAAACCGCGGGCCAGCCGAGTCCGCGGTTTGTCGCCTTAAAAGGTACGTCGGCATGTTCCCTACGGGGCGCCGCTGATGGGCGGGAAGGGCAGCGGCGGGCGGCGCGTTGGCTCGGGACGGAAGCGGAAATCCGCCCTGGAACGCGCGATCAGCGGGAATCCAGGCCCTCGCGGGGTGGTGCTGCAGCACCCGAGTGTGCCGCCGGGCTCGACGGCGATCGCGCCGGTGGAGACGTTCGACCCGCCGGCCGACTGGCAGGACACCGAGAAGGACCTCGCGAACCTGACGTCGCAGCTCGCGTTTTTGAAACAGGGCCAGGGGCCAGGGGAACCGAATCCACAGATCGCCGAACTGCAGGCCCAGGTCCTGGAGGTGCGGAGCCGGGCCCAGGCGCTCGTGGTCTGGCACGAGCTCGCGCCGCAGGCCTTCGAAGCGCGGACCCTGACCCCGGCGACGGCCGCCGCGTTCACGATGCTCTGCCGGGCCGTGGTCCAGGAGCGGTCGTTGTCGGCCTCGCCGAGCCAGGTGAACGGGCCCAACCACCGGGGGCTGATGCACCGCGTGTCGACCTGGCTGAAGGACTTCGCGATCGCGCCGTTCGGGAAACCGCTGTATGTCGCGCAGCCGGCGGCCGCGGCGAACCCGCTCGATCGGTTCACGAAGGGCCGCGCGTGAGGACCGCCGCGCTCGATCCGGTGACGCACTACGCGACCGAAGTCGTGGCGCTGCGCATCGTCGCCGGCCGGCTCGTGCGCCTGGCGTGCGCGCGGCACCTGAACGACTTGCGCGACGCCGCGGCGAAGAACTTCGTCTGGAAGCCGGAGGACGCTCAGGAAGCGATCGACTTCTTCCCGGAGTGCCTCACACTTCCCGAGGAAACCGACGTCGACGAGGATGTCGAGGCCCTCGAGGACGTCAGTCCGGAGGGGGGCACGCCGTTCGTGCTGAGCGATTTCCAACAATTCATCGTTGGAAATCTGTTTGGCTGGGCCCAGGTCCATGTCAGCAAGAAGACCGGCGCTCGACGCGAGTCGCAGCGCTTCTCGATCGCGTTCTTCCAAGGCGGCAAAGGCTGCGGCAAGACCCCGCTCGGTGCCGGGATTCTGATCTACATGCTCGTCCGTCGCGGCGTCCGCGGCGCGCAACTCTTCTGCGCCGGGGCGATGAAAGAGCAGGCCCTGATCCCGTTTGCCGATTGCCTGAAGATGGTGCGCGCGTCGGCGGCGCTGCGCGCGCTCATCAAGGAAACGGGGAACAACCTCGCGGTCACCAGCACCGGCTCGTTCATCCGGCCCATCTCCTCCGACAGTCGCAGTCAGTCCGGGAAGCGCGTGCAGGGCGCCGTCATCGAGGAACTCCACGAGCACCCGAACGCCGGCCTGGTGCTGAAGATGCGCGCCGGGATCAAGGGGCGGCCGAACGCGTTGATCTTCATGCCGACCAACACCGGCTTCGATCTGGAGTCGGTCTGCTACCAGTACTACGACTATTCGCGGCAGATCCTCGACGGCCTGGTCGTCAACGAGGCGTGGTTCGCCTTCGTGTGTCAGCTCGACGCGTGCGATCGCTGCCACGCGGCCGGGAAGCTCCAGCCGTCCGACGACTGCGACCGCTGTGACGATTGGAAAACCGAAGGCCCCCACTGGCTGAAAGCCAACCCGAACCTCGGCGTGTCGATTCCCTGGGAATACCTCCGGGGCGAGGTCCGCGTGGCGCTCGCGATCCCCTCGCAGCGGAACATGGTCCGCCGGCTGAATTTCTGCCAGTGGACCGCGCAAAAAGACGTCTGGATTACCACCGAGCAGTGGGCCGCGTGCACGACGACGACGTCGCCGGCGGAGGCGTTTCGCGCCTCGCTCGTCGGCCGCGAGTGCTTTCTCGGCATCGACCTCAGCGACAAAATCGACCTGTCGTCGGTTGTCTGCATCTTTCCACGGCCGCTCGAGCGTGCGTCCGCGGAGGTGCAGGCGACCGACGCCGGCGCCACCCCGGACGACCGGCCGAAGATTGACTGCGCGATCGACGTGCTGCCGTTTTTCTGGATGCCCGAGAAGACGCTCTACACCCGGGCGCAGGAAGACAAGATCCCGTACCCCGACTGGAAAGCCCACGGCTTCGTCACGGCGTGGCCGGGCAGTCTCATCGATCACGACGCGGTCTTCGAATTCATCGTCACCGTGCTCGCGGTCAAGTTCCGGATCCTCGGCATCGGCATCGATGACGCCGGCGCGAGTGGCGTCGTGGGGAAACTCCAACGACAGTTCGGCCACGACGAGAGCGTGCCGGCGGAGCAGCGCTTCGTCTGGCCCGTCGCCCAGGGCTTCCGCAAGTTGTCAGCGCCGTCGAAGTGGCTCGAGGCGCTCGTCATCAGCTCGAACCTCCGGCACGACGGCAACCCGTGCATGGCGTGGAACATCGGGAACATGGGTAAGGAAGAGAACACCTGGCGGGAAATCCGCCCGGTGAAACTCGCGCAGCGCAAGCGGATCGACGGCGGTGTGGCGTTGATTGACGCGATTGCGAAGATGACGGCGACGCCCTTCCGGCCGCCCACCGAACACATTGCGGCGTGGGTCTGAGCACATGGGAGTGATGCGTCAACGTGTCGCCCGCCTCGCGGAGGCGGTCCGGGGCATCTGGTCGGGCCCGCTGATGTCGAGCTCGCCGGAGCTTGCGCGGCTCTGGGGCGCGCCGGCGACGAGTACCGGCATGGGCGTGAACGAAACCACGGCCCTCACGTACTCGGCGTTCTGGGCCTGCGTCAACGCGATCGCGACCGACTGCGCCTCGCTGCCGCTGATCCTCTACAAACGGGCGGAAGGCGGCGGCAAATCGCGCTATGTCGCCTCACGGCTCTACCACCTGCTCCATGACGAGCCCAATCCCGAGATGACGTCGATGACGTTTCGGCAGACGTTGACGGCGCACGCGCTCACGTGGGGCGGCGGCTACGCGGAAATCGAGCGCGACGGCGCGGACCGGCCGCGGGCGCTCTGGCCCCTGACGCCGGATCGGGTGACGCCGGCGCGCACCGCTGGGCAGCAGATCGTCTACCGCATCACGCGGGCGGACGGCGGCTACGACGAGCTGCCGGCGCACAACGTGTTGCACATCCCGGGGCTCGGGTTCGATGGGCTCGTCGGCTATTCCGTGGTCGCGAAAGCACGCGAGTCGATCGGGCTCGGCCTGGCGACGGAGCGCTTCGGCGGGACGTTCTTCGGCAACGGCTCGACCTTCGGCGGCGTGATTTCGCTCGGCCCCGGCGAGCAGTTGACGGAGCAGGCCAAGAAGAATTTCCGGGAGATGAACGACGCGACCCACAACGGCGTCGACCGCGCGCACAAGTTCCTCCTGCTGGCGAACCAGGCCAAGTACGAACGGCTCGGGATTCCGCCCGAGGACGCGCAGTTCCTCGAGACACGCCTCCACCAGGTCGAGGAAATGTGCCGGTGGTTCCGGATGCCGCCGCACAAGATTCAGCACCTGCTGCGCGCGACCAATAACAACATCGAGCACCAGGGCATCGAGTACTACAGCGATACGCTGCGCGCCTGGCTCGTGCGCTGGGAGCAGGAGATCAACCGGAAGTTGATTCCCTCGCTCGAGCGGCGCCAGCAGTTTACCGAGCACCTGATCGAAGGCGTGCAGCGCGGGGATCTCGCGAGTCGGTACGCCGCCTATGCCGTGGGGCGGCAGTGGGGCTGGCTGTCGGTCGACGACATTCGCGAGCGCGAGAACATGAACCCGTTGGCGGATGGCCAGGGGACGACCTACCTCGTGCCGCTGAACATGGTGCCCGCGGATCGGCTGAACGACGTGATCGACAAGCAAGTCGAACCGACGCCGGCGCCGATCGCCCCCGTCGTGCCGGCGGCCGACGACGACCCCACCGGCCGGGCCCTCGAGGCGATTCAGGCGGCCCTCGTCGCCGCGGAAGCGCGCGTGCAGAGCCATCTGGCGGCCGCGGCCGCGGCCGACGCCCGGGCGCTGACCTTGGAAGGAACCGCCGAGCAGCACGAGACGGACGCCACGATCCAGCGCGATGCCGCGGCGGCCGCGCAACAGGAGGTGTCGAGGCTCCAGGCGCTCAATCTGGAGGCCCAGGAGCGTTCAATTCGTGAACAGGCCGACCGGGACGGGCTGAAAGCGGCACTCGAAGCCCAGGCGGCGAGCCACCTCGAGGCGCTCGCGATCGTGACCCAGGCGGTCACGGCGGCGGACGCGGAGGTCCTCCGGATACAGGGGGATGTGGCGATTTCGCAACAGGCGGTCCTCGACGCGCAGGCGCGGGCCGCCGTGCTCGAACAAGAGGCCGCGGCCGAGCGGGCAAGTGCCGGCGTGGCCCTCGAGGGGACGAGCGCGGCGCAGCAGGAACGGGACCGGGTCCAGGCGGAGCTCGGGCCCGCCCGCGAGGCCCAGCGCCTGGCGGAGCTGGCGCTCGAGCAGGCGACCAGCCAGCTCACCGACGCGGAGGGGCGCGCCGCGGTGGAACGGGCCGCGCTCGAGCACCAGGTGGCCGACGAACGAGCGAGCGCCGCCGCCGCGCTCTCGACCGCCGATCAAGTCCGGTTCCACCTCACCGCCGCGGTCGAGACGCACCAGGCGGCCCTCGTCGAGGCGCAGCTCGCGCTCGCCAGCAGCGAGGCGCGCGAGAAGAAAGACCACGAGTGGCGAGAGACCTTGAGTGAAACGGCCGAACTCCTTACCACGCACCTCGAGACGCATAAAAAGCGTCTTGCTGACGTCAGCGTCGCCGTCCGGGCCGCCGTCGTGGATCGCCTGGCGTGGATGGTCGAGCACGAATCGGACCGCGCCCGCGCGAAGCAGGGCTCGCCCGAGAAGCTCCGCAAGTGGGTCGACGACTTCTACACGGGCGACTTCAGCGATCGCTGCCGCACGATTCTGCGGCCCAGCGTGAAAGCGTGGGTCGTCTGCATGAACCATCCGGAACCGGTCGAGCACCTGCTCGATCTCTTGATTGCCCAGCACGTGGAGCAGTCGGTGCGGCAGCTGCGCGCGGTGGCGAACGAGCACGACGTCGAGACGCTGCCGGCGGCGCTCGAGAAAGTCCTGCGGCGGTGGGAAGCCAGTCGCGCGGACACCTTGGCGGATCGGATTCTGAAAGAGGCGGCGTAATGGACACCTGGTGAACGAGGCGGAGATTGTCACGGCGGCCTTGCGGGTGCGACTCGCGCGCGTGGTGCTCGACGAGGCGGCCGACGCCGAGCGGGTCGCGAGTCAGCAGCATCAACGGCTGGAGCACGCCGTACGGGTGGCGCTCGAGGCCTTGCTGGCGGCGGAGAAGGCGTTAGTGGTCGCGGCGAAAGGGCAGAGGAGTCTGACATGAACGATCTAGAACGGCGATTCGTCCCCGGCGAGATCCGGGCGGATGTGGATACGAGCCGGCGGATCAACGGCTACGCGATTGTCTTCAATGCGCTGTCGGTCGACCTGGGGGGGTTCCGCGAAATCATCAAACCCGAGGCGGTCAACCGGACGCTCGAGGAAGCCCTCGATGTGCGCGCCCTGGTCGACCACAAATCGAGCAAGGTGATCGGCCGCACGCGCGCCGGCACGCTGGCGCTCCGGAAAGATCGCAAGGGGCTGCACGTCGACATCGACACCGCAGATACCACGTCGGGGCGCGATGTGCTGGTCTCGGTCCGCCGTGGCGACATCTCCGGCATGTCCTTCGCCTTCCGCGTCCTCACCGACGAATGGCGCATGGAAGACGGCGAGGCGATCCGGGACGTCTTCGACATGACGATCTCCGAAGTCAGCATCGTCAGCTTCCCGGCCTATCAGCAGACGTCGGTCGAGGTCGCGCAGCGATCGCTCCGGGCCTTTCGCGAGGTGACTCATGGGAAGTCGATCGCCTGGCTGCGGATGGTGCATCAGACCCGGATGGCGGGCTGAATGTACGACAAGCACCTCGCGATGCAGCGGGCGATGTCCTCCACCGGTGGCGGGCCGTGGCCCGAAGGGTACATGCACACCACGGCCGGTAGCGGGGTCATCGACTTCTCGCGGCTGATCGACGCTCGGGTGAAATGCGTCTACTGCGGCCGTCGCCAAATTCCGGCGAAGTCAGGGAGCTGCTGCGGCTGCGGCGCGAATCTGCCATGAGCTGCCAATGGTGTGGCGAGTCGCACGGCGCCGATCGGTTGTGTCAGCGCGCGCAGCGCGGGATGACGCGGCGGGCGTTCTGCTTTCTGTTCGGCACGGGCGTGGGTGCGGCGGCGCTCGGGATTGCGCCAGAGCCGAAGCGCGAGCAACTCGTGCTCGACGCTTACACATACGGCTCCCGCACCATCAGGGTGTCGCAGGAACTGTTGGCCGATGCCGACGCCCTCAGACACGGGCAGTACTTCTATGGGCCGGCATGGTTGCAGACGGATGCGTCCGGCGTCTGGTCGGCTGTTGGCGACGTGACGCCGTGGGTGAGGGCCCTGAAATGAGGCCCGCCCTCTTCGAGCAGCCGCGCGACAAACTCGCCCACGAGGTCTGGAAAGACATCGTCCTCGCCCAGCAACTCTACGACGCCCAAGACTGGGACGGCGCCTATGCGGTCATCAAACGGTTCTTGAAACGTCGCACCCTGCGCGCGCAGCCGATGACCTACGACGCCCTGGGGAGTTGTGCGCAGTATCAGGGGCGCATGGGGGTCGCGCTCGCGTGCTTCCGCAAAGCGCTGGAAATCGATCCGCACTACGTCGAGGCCCGCAACCGGATCATCATGATTCGGGACGCGCTGCCGGAGACGACCCTCGCGCAAGCGCAACGGGAACGGGACAAATGGTGGGCGGTCCACGGGGCGCCCCTCTACGCCAAGCGCATTCCGCATGAGAACGATCGCGATCCGGACCGGCCGCTCAAGGTGGGCTATGTCTCGGGCGATTTCCAGTTCCATTCGGCGGTGCAAGTCTTTCACCGGATCGTGTTGGAGCACTCGGACCAGGTCATCCCCTATTTCTACTCGACGACGCCGTACCGGGAATGGGACACCATCACGAACGCGTACCGGGTCCGGCCCGGCTGGCGCGACCTCGTCGACTGGCCCGACTCGCTCGTGGCGAACAAGATCCGTGAGGACCAGATCGACATCCTCGTCGACCTCTCGAGTTACACGGCGTGGAATCGGCTGCTCGTGTTCGCGATGAAGCCGGCGCCGATTCAGTTGACCGGCTGGGGCTATGCGACGGGCAACGGCTGGCCCGCGATGGACGGCTTGATCGCCGATCGCTACGTGATTCCCGAAGACCGGCAACACGAGCACGTCGAGAAAATCGTCTACCTGCCGAGCGTCATCGACTACGACGGCACCGCCGGCCTGCCCGACGCCACGCCGTTGCCGTGTCTCACGCAGCGGCCGACCTTCGGAGTCTTTCAGCGCAGCTTGAAGTTGAACGCGGAGGAGATTGGCGTCTGGCGTGAACTCCTCAGGCGATTGCCGGAGAGTCGCTTGCTGATGAAGAGCTATTACTGCCCCAGTCTCATCGAATGGATGCGTGGCCTGTTCGGAGCGCAGTGGGCCCAAGTCGAGATTCGGGGGATCACCTCCTCGTTCGATCACAAGGTCGCCTACGGCGAGGTGGATCTCTTCTGCGATACCTGGCCGCAGACCGCGGGCGTGAGTGCGTGCGATGCGTTTTGGCAAGGGGTGCCGGGCGTCACGCTGGTCGGCCCGCGCGTGATTCAACGCACGACGGCCAGCTTCTTGACCATCCTCGGCCTCACCGACTTCATTGCCGAGACCCACGAGGACTACATCGAGAAAGCCGTGAGCTGGGTCACGACGCGCAAAGAGGAACTCGCGGCGCTGCGGCCGACGTTGCGCGCGCGGTTCCAGGCGTCACCGATTCATGCGGGGTATGTCGAGGCGGTCGAGGTCGCGTACCGGCAGCTGTGGCGGGACTGGTGCGCGACGCCGCTGTCGATCGCGGACGCGCGGAAGCGGCTGGAACGGGTGCTGGCCGCATGACGCAGGATGAACTCGACGCGCTCCCGATCTACAACGGGCCGCTGTATCAGGGGCCAGACGACCTCCTCATGGTTCAGGATCGCCGTGGTCAGATGTGGATGACCGGGTGGGCGAACGGCGTCCTGTGCAAGAGACGCATGTGACGGTCCCGATGCAACGCCGGTGTTGTGCCTGCACGGAACCGTTTGACGTGCCCGACGTGCCGACCACCATCGAGGCGTATACCTGCGCGGGGTGTCGGCGGCGCCGCCTGCCCCCGGTGCCGGGCTGGGTCGAAGCCTGGGAGCGGTCGTTGAAGATGCAGCGGGCGCTGCGGGCCGACTTCCTGCGGCGGCGCGCGGCCCTCACGATCGTCAGCTGCTAGAGTCCCCAACCGAGGCTGCCGAGGCTGCCGGGCAACCTCGCCGGGCCCGCCGGCGGAAATCCCTGCTACCGTACCGATCGACCTACACAGAGAGCCCTCGCGTGAGTCGACTGGTTCGACGTAGCGCGTGGGCGAGAAGCGAGATGTAGTCCCGCCTGACGGGGCGCATCCACCAACACCGAACTCGAAACCCTTTGAGTTCGTGCGTGGACTGCGCCCGTGCCATGTGTCATCGGCCTGATTCCTCAACGCACGACGAGGACAGCGCCCATGACGAAACCCGAACTCCTGCAGCAGAAGGGCCAGCTCGCGCAGCAGGCCCAGGACATCCTCGACAAAGCCCACGCCGACAACCGCGCGGCCGTGAGCACCGAGGAAGAGACCAAGTTCAACGCGATCCACGCCGACATCGCCCGCATCTCCACGCAGGTGCGGATGCTCGACCAGCAGGAAGACGTCGCACGCGAGCTCGCCGGCGGCACCCGCAAGACCGAGCCGAATCCCCTCGACCCCGATCTGCGCAAGAGCACGTCGCGGTTCTCCCAGGGCGTGCGGGATCGCCAGGACGCGGTCCGGGGCTGGCTCCTGGCGGGCGCCAAGAGTCAACCGGTGCCCGCGCAGTTTGCCGCGGCGGCGCAGCGCTGCGGCCTGGATCTGAACCGGAGCTCGCTCAACATCCGCATGGGGCAGCAGGGGCTGGAGTCCCGGCGTCCCGACGACATCACGCGGTGGGCGCACTTCAACGACGAAGAGCGCGCGATGGCCGGTCCGCAGAACTCGACCAGCGTCGGCGGATTCGCGATCCAGGACGAAGCGATGCGCGAAGTCGAAGTCGCGCTGTTGTCGTACGGCGCGATGCGGCGGGCGGGCTGCACGGTGCTCCGCACGGACGGCGGTGGCCCGTTGCCCATCCCGACCGTCAACGACTCGACCAACGTGGGCGCGCTCATCGGTGAGGGCGTCACGGTCGGCACGCAGGACGTGACGTTCAGCCAGTTGGTGCTCGATGCCTGGAAGTACACCAGCAAGTCGGTGCTGGTCTCGATCGAGCTGATGCAGGACAACTCGGTCAATCTCCCGCAGCTGCTCGGCCGGTTGCTCGGCGAGCGGCTGGGGCGCATCACCAACACGCATTTCACGACCGGCACCGGGACGGGCCAACCGAACGGGGTGGTCACGGCCGCGACCTTCGCGCAGGCGACGACCGGCGCGGCCAACATGACCTCGATCAGTCTGACGAACCTGTTCACGTTGTACCACTCGGTCGATCCCGCGTATCGGGACGTGTCCAAGTGGATGTTCAACGACAACACCCTGATGAAGTTCAAGCTGATGCTGGACTCCCAGGGCAAGCCGCTGTGGCTGCCGGGCCTCGTCGATCGCGCGCCGGACACGCTCCTCGGATCGCCGTACGTGATCAATCAGGACATGGCCACGATGACGGCCACCGCGAAGTCGATCCTGTTCGGTGACTTCAGCAAGTACTGGATCCGCGACGTGCGGGACTTCACGCTCGTGCGCCTCGACGAGCGGTTCGCCGAGTTCCTGCAGGTGGCCTTCCTCGCCTTCATCCGGACGGACGGGGATCTCCTGAACGCAGGCACCGTGCCGATCCGGGGGTACCAGAACTCCACCGCCTAATCGCCCACGCAGGGCGGACAGTGGCGACGCGTCGGGATGGCCCGGCGCGTCGCCTGTTTTTCAGGTGGGGAGGGACTCGTGCCGGCGTCACTACTCGAATTATTCGCGCGCCGCGGCGCCAAGCGCACCACGCGCAACGGCCGCGTCGTGCTCGTCACCGACGGCGATCCGCTCCTGGTCGAGGCCTTCAAGCAGCTGCGCTGGGCCGATCCCTACGAAGCGCCGGAGGAAGCCGCGACGGTCACCGCGCCCGAGCGCGCCGTGCTGCCACGTCCGACAGGGCACCGCGGATGACCGACGTCGCCTGTGAGTGGACGCTCGTGACGGCGCCGGTGCTCTCCGCGCTCAGTGTCGCGCAGGCCAAAGCGCAGGCGCACATCACGCACACGACCGAGGACGCGCTCGTGGACAGCTACATCCAGGCCGCGACCGGGGACGCTGAAGCGTTCATGGCGCGCGGGCTCCTGACGCAGACCTGGAAGCTGTCGCTCGAGGCCTTCGCCGACGTGCTGTGGCTGCCGATGGCGGCGCCGCTGCAAAACGATGCGGCCGCGAATCCGTCGACCGCGCCGATCGTGAAGTACTACGACGTCAACGGGACGCTGCAGACGCTCGCGACGACGGTCTACACGGTGGACACCACGAGCCGGCCGGGCCGGATTGTGCGGGCCCCGAGTCAGACGTGGCCGGCCCTGCAGGGCGATCGACGCTCGGGCAAGGTCGAGATCACCTACGTCGTCGGCTGGACGGCGCCGGAGTTGATCCCCGCACGCATTCAGCAGGGCCTGCGCCTCGCGGTGAGCGCCTGCCACTGTGACCGGGACGGCCTCGAAGAGAACAGCGCCCGCGCGCGCCAGGCGGCCGAAGCGTGCTGGACCGATCGCGTGTTTTGGAAACCGCCGCAGGCGTGCGCATGAGCGCCTGCAGAATCTGCGGCCTGCTGCTGCCGGACCTCGACGTGGCGATCTGTGAGGACTGTCTCGCCAACGGCAATGCCCACGGAGGCTTCGCCATGCTCGACGGCATCGACACGGACGAGATTCTCGAGGGCGGCGGCGACAACCTCGGGGAAGACCAGAGTCTGGTCGGACGGCAGGGCCGCACATGGAACTGTATCAACTCCTCGCGGCGCCACCGGGCGCCTTCGATCGGATCTGGCGTCACGTCGTGACGCCGACCGCGGATCGCGTGGGGGTGCCGGTGCGCGCGGATGTCGCGGCGGGCACGACCGCGCCGGTCGGCGGATGACGCAGGCGGAGCTGAGCCTGGTGCTCGGGCCCATCTGGGAGGCCGCGGACCGCAGCGCGAACGCGCTCGAGCGGATCGCCGCCTGCCTGGAGAGTGAAGGAGACGCGATGCGCGCGGGTCGGTTGAACAAATGGGTGACGCTCTCGCGGTCGCCGCAGTCGACGAACGACAGCGACGGGTTCTTCGATGCCCTCGATCCGCCCGGTGTCTGGGCAGCGATTCGGCCCTCGACGGCCGGCGACGAGCGGACGCTGCTGCACGACGTCGAGATCCGCTACCACCCGCAGGTGACGATCGACACGCGGATTCTCTACGGGACGCGCCAGTTGTTCGTGAAGGGCTGTGTGAACGTGGACGAGGCGAACGTCGCGCTCCGGTTGCAGTGCGAGGAAATCGTCCCGTGAGCCGCATCATCCTGCAGATGAACGGCCTCGACGAGCTCCGCGCGCAGCTGCGGCGGCTGCCGGAGGAGCTCGCCACCGAAGCCGGCGACATCGTGCTCGCGCATGCCGAAGGGGCGCAGCGGGAGATCGTGTCCGGCTATCCGACCGGCCCCGGCAGCAAGAAATTTCCACCAGGCACGCTCAAAGGGCGGGTCTCGATCGAGCGCAATCGATCAAAGGTGACCACGGCGGCGATCATCCGCAGCCGCGCCCCCCACGCGGTCATCTTCGAGCGCGGCACGGTCCGGCGCATGACGGACAAGGGCTACAACCGGGGCCGGATGCCGGAAGCGTCCGACGCCCAACGCATGATCCCGAAGGTCATCCGCTGGCGACGCAAGATGGTCGACGCCCTGATCGAACTCGTGCGGCGCGCCGGGTTCGAGGTCGCGGCATGACGCGGAGCATCTTTGCGCCGAGCCGTCGCGATCGAAAGAAGACGAAGTTCACACGCGCGTTCCTGAACGGCGTCGACGTCACCAAGGATTGTCAGGTGGCAGACGATCGCGCGGGTCGTGTGCTGCTCCTGAAACGCAATCCCGCGGGACGCCATTATCGGGATCCCGCCACCGGGAACGTCGCTCGGGAATGGTTGTGCGGGCGCGTGGAGATTGGCCGCACATGACGCCGACCCTGACCCTTGCGATTCCGACGATCGGCCGCGCCTCACTGCGCGACACGCTCGACTCGATTCGCCGGCAGCAGCTCGTCCCGGGGGACCGCGTGCTCGTGGTCGCGGACAGCTTCGAGCACGGCTACCGGTACGACCTCCAGGAGCTCGTCGAAGGCTACGGGCCGCCCTTCGCGTACCACGAGTTCAACGGCCAGACGCACTTCTACGGCAATCCGCAACTGAACCACGCGATGATGCTGGCGCAAACGGACTACTTCTGCGCGCTCGGCGATGACGACATCTACGTCGATGGCGCGATCGCCCGACTGCGCGCCGCGCTGCGCCCGGGCCAGGCCACGCTCTGCCAGTTCTACTCGCCGCCCTTCGAGACCGGGAAGGGTCTGCGCCGCTTCGTCCTCTGGGATCGACCGGTCCTGCAGGTCGCGCGGATCTCGGGCTGCTGTCTCATCGCGCCGGTCGCCGCCCTCGTGCCGGTCAGCGCCGACCACCGGATCGAAGTCGATTACGAGTGGATTCAGGCGGTCGTCGCGCAGACGGGGCAGCGGCCGCACTGGCTCAAGGACTGTCTCGTGATCGCGCGCCCGCCGGTGCGGCACGGCGTGCCGGTGCACCAGGGCGTCACCGACTGTCGCGGCTGCGGTGAGGTGGGCTACCGCGAGGACCTCGACACCGATCGCCTCTGCGCGGACTGTGCCCCGACCGTGCTGCGCGAATTTCTGGGAGCGAGCGCATGAGCGAGACGCGCCGCTTGCGGCTGCTCGTCGTGCACCCCGGGGCGACCTGGGCCACGGCGGATGTGTTCTGGGGGCTCGTGCACGGGCTGAAGTACCACGACGTCGACGTCGTGCCGTACCGGCTGGATCAGCGCTTCGCGGCGTCGAAAGCGGCGCTCTACTGGCTCTGGCGCACGAAGAAGAAAACCGAACCGACCCTCGCCGAACCGAATGCGGCCGACCTGAGCTATCACGCCAGCATCGGGGCGCTCGAGATGGCGCTCCGGCATCACGTCGACGTCGTCGTGGTCGTCAGCGCGATGCTCCTCCATCCCGACGTGCTGATCATGATGAAAGAGGCCCACCTGAAGGTGGTCGTCCTCTTCACCGAATCGCCGTACGACCATGCCGCGGAAATGCGCGTGGCGAAGCTCGTCGATGGCGGCTGGACCAACGAGCGCTGCGTCGTCCAGGAATTCCGCAAGGTCAATCCCTGCTTCGGCTATCTCCCGCACGGCTGGGATCCGCTGGTGCATCGCACCGACACGCCGATCGACGAGAGCGTGCCCGCGCATGACGTGGTCTTCGTCGGCACCGCCTTTCAGGAACGGGTGCGCTGGTTCAACTCGATCGACTGGACCGGGATCAACCTCGGCCTCTACGGCGGCTGGGACAAAGCCCGGCTGAACAAACAGGTGCGCCGCTGTGTGCAGGGCGGGCCGATCGAGAACGAGCGCGCCGTGCTGCTATATCGCCGCGCGAAGATCGGCCTGAACCTCTATCGCACCTCGCAAGGCTGGGGCCCGGACGCGCCGTCGATCAGCCACGCCGAGTCGATCAACCCACGCGCCTACGAGCTCGCGGCGTGCGGGACCTTCTTTCTTTCGGATCACCGATCGGAATCGACGGAAGTCTTCGGCGACTGTGTGCCGCTCTTCCGCTCGCCGATCGAGGCCGCGGCTCTCATTCGACGCTGGTTGGCAGACGATGCCGGCCGGCAGCAGATGGCCGCCCGACTGCCCGCCTGTGTCGCGGAGGCGTCGTGGATCTACCGGGCCAGAACGGTCCTGGGCGATCTACAGGCGCTCTTAATGCGGAAGGTCGCATGACCCCGCAGGAGCCGCGACATGAGTGCACATGCGGGACGCACCGGCGTCGTCTATCTCGCGATCGAATCGGCGACCGGGGTCGCGACCTCGACGATCAAGTTGAACGCCTGGACGATCAATCGGCAGACGGACAAATTCGAGGTCACCTCGTTCGGCGATGCGAACAAAACGTATGTCCAAGGGCTACCGGACGTGCAGGGCACGATCTCGGGCTTCTGGGACGACACGGAAACCAAACCGTTCGCGGGCGCGGCCTCGGCGACGGGTGTGAAGCTGTACCTGTACCCGGACTCGACCGTGCCGACCAAGTACGCCTACGGCACGGCCTGGCTCGACGCCTCGATCAACACGCCGCTCAACGGCGCGGTCACGATCTCGGGCAGCTTCGCCGCGGCGGGCAGCTGGTACTTCGGGCTGTAACCCGATGAACGCCTTTGTCGTGCGCGGGCAGGAGGGCGAGTTGCGCTGGGGCTATCACCCGGCGGCCGTCCTCGGCCCGTGGACGATCACGGGCGACACGCTCACGGCAACAGTCGTGAGTCACGACGGGTTTCGGACGTCGCAGCCGTCCGTGACCTTCCGCGTCACGCGCCCGCAGGGGGCGCCGTGGGTGTGGGCGATCGACACGCTGCAGATCGCCGAGGGCACGCTGACCGCGCGCCTCCGGCAGGGGTGAAGTCATGGGACGGTGTCGATTTGTCCAGCCGGACGTCGTCCGGTTGCCGTTGTCGGATGGGGAATGGATCGACGTCAAGCGGGAACTGAACGCGGGCGAGCAGCGCCGGGTCTTCAGCCGGCTCGTGAAGGCGTTGCACTTCAACGAGAAAGCGGAAGTCAACCCGGAGCAGGTGGGGTTGTCGAAAGTCGTGGAGTACGTCGTGGACTGGTCGCTGGTCGATGCCGGCGGGAAGCGCGTCCCGGTCAGTGAGGCGGCGATCGGCAATCTGGACGGCGACACCTACGGGGAGATCGTGCGGGCCGTCGATGTCCATGAGAACGAGATCGAATCCGCGCGCGAACTCAGAAAAAACGACCCGGCCGGCGAGAGCAAATCGAAAGCGATTTGATTCTGTGCCGGCTGATGCGGTGGACGTTGCCGGAGCTGCTCGCGCTGCCGGTGGACGTGTACGAAGCGCTGGTCGAGATCGCTCCGAAGTGGTTAGGCACAGCTGATGGCAGTCACAGCGAAATTTCAGGCTGACTTCTCGTCGTTCCTCCAAGCGGTGGACAAGGCGGAGCTCGCCCTGGTGGATTTCGGCAAGGGGGCCAGTCAGGTCGAGGGGAAGCTCAATCGCATGGTCGACAACTTCTCGGGTCGCAAGCTGATCCAGGAAGCCCAGCTGATGACTATCGCGGTGGAGAAGGCGGGCGGCGTTTCCGTGTTGACCGCGAAGGAACTGGAACGGGTCGGGCATCAGGCGCAAGAAGCCGCCGAGAAGATGCGCAAGCTCGGCTACGAGGTACCCGCGGGCCTGCAGAAAATTGCCGACACAACGAAGGGCGCCGGGACGGAATGGGACAAATTCGTCAAGGGCTTCAACGTCGAACAGGCCATCGCCAACCCGCTCGCGACGGGCAAGCAGGCCGTGCTCGCCTTCACCGAAACGCTAGGCGCCACCGCAATTGCGGCCGCGGCGTTTGTGACGGCCATCGTCGCCGTCGGCATTGCCATCTTCAAGCTGGCGAAGGATGCGGCGGAGGTGGGCGGCAATCTGGACGACATGGCCGACAAGACCGGGATGTCCGTGCCAGCCCTGTCGCGTTTGTCGAATGCCGCCGACGTGGCGGGCACGACGCTCAGTGCCATGACCGATGTCGTGTTTAACCTAGAACGCCGGATGGGCGAAGGTGGCGACGCGTTCGAAGCCGGCCTGAAGAAGATGAGCCTGTCGACGGAGCAACTGAAGTCGGCGGGTCCCGATCGGTATCTCGAGCTCGTCATCGACGGGCTGAATGGCATCGCCGATCCGTCGGAACGTGCCGCCGTCGGCAACGCCGTCCTCGGGAAGTCGTACCGGGACGTCGCCGCCAACCTGAAGGACCTCGCCGACGGCTTCAGGCTGACCAACGACATCGAACCGTGGACCGCAGAGCAGGCGCAGCAGGCCGAACACTTCGACATGCAGATCGCGTCCATCGTGGTCCACGCCAAAGCACTGGGACTGGCGTTTGGCCGCGATGCGATCCCATTCGTGGCTGGGTTCGTGTCTGCCATCGAGAAGGTGACTGCCGTCCTGGTGCCGCTCGTGGGTCGACTCAGCGGCATCAGCGGGATGCTCGAAAAACTCGCCTTCGTGTGGACGACCGCCGCGGCGGCGATCGATGTCTTCCGCGGGGCCGCCAACAAGATCCCCCCCATCACCGGCGAGGCGAAAGCCGGTGTGGAGAAATGGCAGAAATCCGTTACTGATCTCGCGCTCAAGGTGCCGACGCTGACGGCCGCGCTGATCACGGAAGAGTTCGCGACCAAATCGCTGACGGCTCGTCAGGCTGAATTGACCAAGGCGCACGGAGCCGCCGCGGCCGCCGTGAAGAAACTGGCGGCGGATCAGATCCAAGCCCTGAACGACACCATCCAGCGGATGCAGGACTTCCACAAAGAGGGCGAGGAGGGCGCGGCGGCCGTCATCAAAGGGCTGCAGGGCATGAGCTTTGTCCTGCGCGACCTCGCGGTGCAGATGGACGATCTGCAGCTGGCCGCCTCGAAGTCGTTCGCGGGCATGGGCGCGCTGATGCCCGACCTGAGTCGGCACGCGACGCAACACATGTTTGAACTGCGCGATGGGACGACGGCCTGGGACAAATCGATCCACGATCTCGCGCGGTCGTTCGAGATGCTCGCGAATATTTCCGGCGAGAGTTTCGGCGGCATCGTGAAGGAATTGGCGACGGTCACCGCCGCGCTTGCCCTGGCCGACCGAGCCATCGAGGATCTTCGGGAGGGCGGCGGCCTCGTCAACTTCTCGATCGCGTCTGTCGCGGCGATGGACGCGGCCACGAAAAGCGCGAATCGGACCACGGCCACGCTCGGCGGGCTCGCGACTGGCGCCAAGCTCGGGATGCAGATTGCCGGGCCGTATGGGGCGGCGGTCGGCGCGGTAGCGGGTGCCCTCATCGGCTGGGCACGGTCAGCTGGAGCAGCGGAGCGAGCGATCAATCCGCTCCGCGAGCAATTCGTGCAGATGGCTGGCGGGCTCCACGAGTTGAACGTCCGAGCGCAGGCGGCCGGCGTGTCGCTGACCGCGATGCTGAACGCCAAGAACCCAGAGCAGTACAAGAAGGCCATCGACGAACTGAATCAGGCGTTGCAGATCCAGGACGACGCCATGAAGACGCTCGACGAGACGGTCGCCCGCTACGGTTTTACGCTGGAGGAACTCGGGCCGAAGTTTCGGCAGGGCAAGCTCGATGAGCAGTTCGTGCAGCTGTTCAAGGACCAGAAGATCCTGACCGCCGGCGGGGTCGAGTTCGACAAGATCCTGGAGAAGCAGGCAAAGTCGTTCCAGGAACTGATTGCCACGGCGGTGAAGACCGGCGCGACGATCCCGGCGGAGATGAAGCCGGCGATCGCGCGCATGATCGAGCTCGGTCTCCTGACCGATGAGTCCGGCGAGAAGCTGACCTCCCTCGAGGGGCTGACGTTTGCCGAGACGTTGGACGCTAAGTTCAGCACGCTGATCGACACCATCAGCAAGCTGGCCGACGCGATCACGCGGAGTCTCGGCGGCGCGATTGCCGCCATCCCGCGTCAGGTCACGATCGATGTCGGCTACAACTATCAGCCCTACAATCCGCCCAGCCAAGACTCCAACTACGCCTCGCGCGGCGGCCTCGTGACGGCGACCGGGATCCAGTACCTCGGGATGGGCGGGAACGTGTTGCCCTTCATGCCGCGTGGCACGGACACCGTGCCGGCCATGCTGACGCCGGGGGAACGCGTGCTGAGCGTGAAGGAAACACGAGCCTACAACGCCGGGGCGGGTGGGCGACGCGTGGACTTTGACACCAAGCGGCTCGAACGCAAGCTCGATCAGCTGGGCGCGCAGCTCGCAAACGAGCAGCGGCGCGCGCCCGAGCGGACGGCGATTGCCATCCGGGATGCGCTCAATCAGCAGGGGCGGCGGCGCGCATGAGTGGCGTCTGCACGGTCCGCGTGGAACTGGAGCTCGTCGGCGTCTGGGTGGAGGTCTCGGCCGACGTCGTGGCGGGACTACGGTGGACGCGCGGCCTGGCGGGCACCTCGCCGCGCGACCGCGTCGCGGGAACCGGGCTCTGCGAATTCGCGCTGCGGAACGATGCCCGCAACGCCGGCGGGACGGCCGGCTGGTACTCCCCGAATCACGCCAGCGTGCGCACCGGGTTCACGTTCGGCATCGCGGTGCGCGTCATCGCGAATGACGGCAGCGACCGCCCGCAGTGGTACGGCCGGCTGCGATCGATTCTCCCAGACGCCGGGCAATTCGGGACGCGGCAAACGCACTGCACGGCGCAGGACTACATGGGCGATCTCGCCGAGGCCCAGGTCCGCACGATGCCGGCGCAGGTCACGAAGACGGAAGTCGAGCTGCTGCAAGCGATCCTTGCGGCGCTGCCGGCGGAGCTGCAACCGGCCGCGACGAGTTACGACACGGCGCTCGACAGCTATCCGTACGCGTTCTACGACACCGGCGGCGGCGCCAACGCGATGGATCTCGCGAATCGGGTCGTGACCAGTACGCAAGGCTATCTCTACGTTCGCAATGACGGGACGCTGCGCTATGACAATCGCCACACGGTGGCGCTCCGCTCGAGTAGCGTCACGTTTACCGATGCGTCGCTCTTGGCACCGGACGGCCTGTCCGTCCCGAGCTCGCTGGAGAACGTCTACAACCGCGTCCGCCTCACGATTCACCAGACGACGCAAGTCCCGGCGACCGTACTCTGCACGCTGTCCGGGGCCCAGGCGGTCGGGCCAGGCGAAACGCAGGACATCTGGCTGGACTACACCGATCCCGACACTCCCCACAGCCTGATCGGAGGCACGGGCTTCACGACCCCGATCGTCGCGACGACGGATTACCTCGGCAACGCGCAAGCCGACGGGCTCGGCGCGAACCTGACCGCGAACCTCAGCATCGTGACGTCGCCCTTTGCGGCCACGGTCAAGTTCGCGGTGACCAACACCGGGGCCGCCCTCGTCTACGTGACGTTCCTGCAGCTGCGGGGCACGGCCATTTACGACAACGCGCCCCTGACCGCCGAGTCCTACACGGCGCAACCGTATGGGGACCGGCCGCTCGACATCGATCTCCCGTACCAGGTCGACGCGAATGTGGCGCAGGACCTGGCGGATTACCTGAAGGCGCGGTACCTCACCTTGGCGAACCAGGTGGACGCGCACGCCTTCGATCCCCAGAGGACCGCCGCGTTGATGACGCACGCGCTCACGCGCGAGATTGGGGACGTCGTCACGGTCTCCGAAACGCAGACGGGCATCGCCGCCGTGGAGCTCCTGATCCTCGGCATCGAGATGACGGTCGGTCAGAAGACCCACCTGACGTGTCGCTACCGGGTCACGCCGAGAGGCAGCGGGTTCGTGTTCGTGCTCGACGATGCGGTGCGCGGCGTGCTCGATAGCACGGTCGCGGTGCTGGGGTACGCGTAATGGCGTGGACCAGTCCGCGGACCTGGGTGGCGGGCGCCGTCGTCACCGCGGCCCAACTGAACACCGATCACCGCGACAACCTCGGGATCTTGAAGACCTCGATCGCGGACGACGGGCGGGTCAGTGGCGAGCTGAAAACCTTCCGCGAGGCGATCACCACGCTGACGATCGCGGCGGGGGCCATCACGCTCGACCTCAGCCTCTCGAACACGTTCAAGTGCACGCTCGACGCGAACATCACCTCCATCACGGTGAGCAACTGGACGGCGTCGAAATCCACCCCGGTGACCCTGCGGTTGACCCAGGACGGCAGCGGCGGGCGCACGGTCGCGCTGCCGGCTGGCTGGAAATGGTCGTATGGCACCGCGACGACGATCACGGCCACGCTCAGCAAGACGGATCTCATCTCGCTCTATTCCGACGACGGCGGGACGACGATCTTTGCCTCGCTCGTCGCGGTGAGTGCGTAGCGTGCTGACGCCACAGGGCAGTCCGGCGCCGCTCTTGTCCTGGACCGGCGCGGCCGCTGGCTCGTTGTTGCTGGTCGCCGGCGCGGCGCAGACGTTCACGACGCCGGGTACCTACACGCTCACCATCACACGACGCGCGACGTTGACCCTGCGGGGTGTCGCGGCTGGTGCTGGCGGTGGGAGCGGTGGCGGCGGCGGCAATCCCGGCTCAGGCGGCGGGGGCGGAGCGTACACCAACGGCATGACCGTCGTGCTGGTCCCTGGGCGGACCTATACGGTGGTGGTGCCGGCCGGCGCCGCAGCCACGCTCACCGGCGCGAATACGTCGGTCACGGATTCGGTCGCGGGCACGCTGCTGGATTTGGGCGGGGGCGCGGCCGGGACCAGTACGAATCCTCCCACCGCCGGCGGCGTGGGCGGCACCGTGTTGACCGGGTCCGGCGGCGGGCCAGGGACCGCTGGCGGCCAGACGAATTTAGGCAGTGGCTCGCAAGGCGTCGATGGGACTGGTCCGGGGGGTGGCGGCGGCGGCGGCGACGATCCGACGGATGGCGCCGGCGGCCGGGGCGGCAATTCGGCGTCGTTCAGCGGCGGGGCGGGCGGCAACGGCGGACCGACGGCGACCAACGGCACCGGCGGCGGGAACCTCGGCGCGGGAGGGACGGCCGGCGCCGGCGCTCCGCGTGAAGGTGGCGGTGGCGGCGGCGGTGGCGGGTATCAACCGACGGGCACGGCCGCTGGCTACGGCGGTGGCGGCGGCGGTGGCGGCGGCGTCGATTCAGGGACCAACGGCGTCGGCGGCGCGGGCCAACCAGGCGTCGCGCGTTTCGAATTCGTGAGCTTCTAGCTCTTCACACGGAGGCAGTCACCATGATCTTCAACCCGCAAGCCGTCGCCTTCTCGAATACGCGCCTGCGTCACGGGGCCGATCTCCTCGCGCAGCTGTACTTCGAGGCGAAGCGCACCGTGACGGCGTGGAACGCGCTCCAAATGAGCGCGCTCATTACCAACACGAGCGACGTGATCACCGACGGGTCGGACACGAGTGGCCGACCGGTGATTACCGGTGCGCAGGCGACGACCATCGTCACGCGCTTGATCGAATTCATCGCCGACTACGAGGCGAGCTCGAACGCCAAGCTCACCACGGTGCTCCAGGTGGCGCCGAATCCGTAAGCGATCGACAGCGGTACCCCCACACAAACGGTTCACGACCAAGGAGACATGTTCATGAGACGGAAATGCTCGACGCTCGTTGTCGCCCTCACTCTCGCTCTCGCTCTCGTCCCGCGCGTCCTCGAGGCGCAACCGGTGGCCACGGCCGCCTGGACCTTCCTCTATTGCAGCGCGCCGGCCGTGGCCGCGACGTGTGCGCCCGTGGCCAGCGTGTCGGTCGCGCTGTCCCAGGTGCAGTGCAATCAGGTGCCGACGCCGGCGCCGAGTCCGCCGCCGGTCAATCCGACGACCCTCGAATGGCACGATCCGTTTGTCCTGCCGGTGGCCTCGCGCGCCTGTGTGACGCCGCGGCCGCAGCCCGCGCCTGGCTCGCCCTTGGCCGCGGGATCGTACCTCGGGATCCTGGTCGCGAATGGCGCGGCGCCGGGGCCGGCGAGTGCGAGCGGCCGATCCGCGCCGACCGCGGTCTTTGACATTCAAGTCGCCTTGCCGCCGCTCACGCCGACGGGCGTGATTGTGCGCGAGTGACCGGATCCGCGACGTCGCTGGCCCGTTGAGACGCGCGTCGCTGTCGAGCCCCAGGTGCGGGTGGGGAACGGTTCAACCACACGCGGTTCCAGGGGGCTCCCATGATGGTGTTTCGCGGCTCACTCCTCGTCACGACGCTCCTGATCGCGACCCTCGAGCCGGTGCTGCCGACGGGCGGCGACGAGGTCGGCTTGCTGAAGTACGCCATCACCCAGGGCGGCCTGGCGCTGGTGGTGCTCGTGCTGCTGTGGAGCTATCGGCGCGACTTCACGCGCGTCCTGGCCGAGCAGCAGGACCGACTGACGGTGATGTCGACGATGATCGCGACAACGACGGCCGCGCTCACGCAAGCAGCGGCCGCCCAGGACCGCCTGGCGCGCGCGATCGAATCCCTGCAGCTGCAACAGGCGCGGCGGGTCTAATGACGCGCGGCCTCGTCGCCGGCGTCGTCCTGCTGCTGACCGTGACCTGCGTGCACGCGCCGCGGCGGGTGGCCCCGCAGACGATCACAGTCCTCGACTCGCCGATGCTCGTGATTTTCTCGGCCGGGTGCCGCTGGACCTGGTTCGACGAGTTGGGCGACACGATCGACGAGGCCTCGCTGCAGGCGTGCATCCGCGCGGCGCTCGGGGGGCAGACGATTCCCGAGCTACGCGCGATCCTGCGCGGCCGTCCGGACTACAACCCGCGCGCCCGCAAGCGCCATTACAACCAGCCGCCGACGCTCGGGAAACGCGCCTGCTAAGTCAGAGGCGCTGTGACCGAAACCTGGATCGAGACGCCGGAGGAGTTGCTGGTCTATCTGCGCGCGATTCTCGAGACCGATGATCTCGCGGGCGTGGCCGAACATCCCGAGGGCGGGTGGGTCGTCTTCACCCGGTTGAAGACGGCGGCGATCGCGCCGGCGCCGCGGCGCAGCTGAGGGCTCAGCGGACCTCCGTGAACGTCCACGCAACCCCGCCCGACAACTTGATCTCTGTCACCCCTGCGCCTGTCGGCACAACGTAGGTGCCCTCAAACGTCGTCTGACGCCAACCCGTCCCTAACAGTTCGTTGACGATCAACCGGCCACCGATATAGACGATGAAGTTGGAACTGAAACCGCTGAAGGCGCCAGTGATCCTGATGCGCCCAACGGACGCCGGCATGTCGAAGACGTTGTCGCCCACACCGCTACGCGCGAAGAGCGGGGTTGGCGTCAACTGGATATTGACATTCTGGTTGGACGTCAGCGTCACCGACGCGCTGTTGGTTTGGTAGTTCGCCGCCGTGACGCTCATCGAGAAGCCGGACACGGTGAGACCGGTTAGCGAGAAGTTTCCGCCGCTCGTGGTGGCCGAGCGGCCAGCGTTCGGCCCGTCCGCGATCCGGATCGTCGCGCCGGTGATGCCCGTGCCAGTCGTGGCCGACGTCACCATACCGCTCAGCGTGAACGTCGTCGGAGCGGGCGGGGTCGGGTTGGACGTTGGCGCGGTCGGCGATTTGTCGCCGCCACAAGACACAGCCAGGCACGCGCACACGAGGACCGAGGCGAGGGAGGTTCTCATAAAGGCGGGCTTTCAGCTGACCGATGGGTGACCGCGCGCGGGGACGCGCGTCTTGTTAGCAAGCGACGAGCCGAGCGAGGCAGTGCGCTTTGGCGGGAAATCGCCGCGGTCGAGACTGTCGAGCCTCAGCGGCCAGACCTTTATTCAGCCTCGTCGCCGACTCTTCACGTGTGCGGGGACTAGCGATCGAGTGTGCGTAGCGCGCGATCGAGGTTCTTCACGTACGGCCCGCTGGCGGTCGCGCCCATCAGACTCGTCAGACTGTCCTCTAGCTTGGCGATGTCGGCGGCGCCGCGGGCGTTCCAGACCAGGCGGAGCTGCTCGGCGATGACGGCCATCATCTGCCTTGTCTGCGCGTTGAACGCCTTGATCTCAGCGATGGGGAGCCCCGGCGGGTCGGGGCCGTCGTCCCCGGTGATGGCCTCCAGGTCGGTGATCACGCGGAGCGCAATCGTGGGGAAGTCGGGGGTCTCAGGCATCAGGCCACACACTGAGCTTATTGATCCGGTCCACCATCTGATGGATCTCCTGCACCTGACGCTCGTAGGCGAGCCGTTGCCGGGCGCGCTCGGCACGGATGTGCCGGATCTCGTCTTCGACCCAGGCGGCCTGACCGAGCCGCCAGATCTCTGCGTCCAGGCGTTCTAGGTCCGAGAGGGCGGGACCCTTCCGCACAAAGGGCACGAGGAAGAGGGCACCAAACAAACCGCGACGGGTGATCATGCTTTCCCTTTGCCTGAGTGTAACAATTCGTAGAATTGTTACAAACATCGGAATTCATTTCTTGTTCTTGTGTCGCAGTCGCGAAAGCCGCATGCGCTCTGCGGCTGAAGTCTGCCCGAGCTTCGGCGCCTTCTGTGCCAGTTGCTTGAGCTCCTCGATTGCGGCGAGGAGTTCCTCACGGGTGAACCCTTCAGCAGCTGCGACGACGCGCGCCACGCGATCGCGCCACCCGTTACTGAGTTGGCGCAACTTTTTGATGCGTGTCTGGCGAGCATGCTCTTCGAAGGTCACGCCGGTCTGCGCGCGCGCGAGGGCCCTGCGGCCGACCGGATGTTTACCGTCGTGCCAGCCATACCGCTCCCAATACGTCGTTAGGCTCTGCGCCGCGTGTGGGTGCGCCGTTGTGACCGCCTCCAATGACCGCCGATAGCGAGGCTCATCGGTCCGCGTCCGATCCATCGCGGTCGCCAATTCGACCCGGTCTTCGGTGGTCAGATAGAAGCGGGCGACGTCGCGCGCGTCCACCGTCTGGAGAGCCAAAAAGTAATCGAACTCGCCCGGCAAAAAGCGATAGGCGCCGGTCGCGTCGCGGTAGTCGCGCCAATCCTTTGAGCGCAACATCTCCAGGCTCGCGCGCGTCAGATCGCCAACCCGCCCCATGTTCGGCACGGCTCGCGCGAACTGGTTGACGTGGTCGCCGGGTGTGCTAGATGACTTCGAGGTCATGACTCGTCGCCCGATGCCTGGGCCCATCGCGGCAGCGGCGTACCGGTCTCTTCGCAGTATCGCTGGATGCGGGACATCGCGGCGACAGAGGCGCGTTGGAGTTGTAGAGGGGTCGCGCGCTCGATATCACGAATACCGGTCCGCCCTTTAATATCCGCCATGAAATGCGCGATCGGCTGGCCTCCACTCTTCGCGGGAAACTGTGCCCACCATTTCTGGGCTTGTCCCAACCGCTTGCGATGGACGTCGTGATGTTCACGTTCCGTCAGCGGTCGGCTCACCGGTTCCGGTCGTTCCGTCACGCCACTCAGCGCTCCGCCAAGAATGGGCACGTCGAATGGCCGGGCCTGATTGACGATGTCGAGCACCTGAGCGAAGCGTGGCCACCACGATCCCGGCAATTCCGCTTGACGAAGCGCGGGCGTCAGGAGTTCTTCGAGCCCCGGATCCACGTCGAACGTTCCGCCCGTGCTGACGGCCGACACGACTTCGAGCCCTGGATCGCGCACCGCGATGAGATCCTTATCGCTCCACGGCGGCCCTGGTGGTCCGGGCGGCCCTGGTGGTCCGGGCGGCCCTGGCGGTCCAGGCGGCCCTGGCGACGGGGCTTCGATGTTATGGACCATGGGCGCGAGAATGTCCCGAAATCTGTCCACTAACTCTTGGATGTCGGGCAAGATGATGGCCGTCGTCAGTAGGTGCCCGACCTTGGTCCGTTCCCAAGTTGCGACCCGCTGGCCGCGGGCCACGACTTGGCGGATGTACTGGATGGTCTTCACGTTCGTGGCGTAGGTAATGACCGCAATCTCTGGGCAATCGTAGCCCTCGCCGGCCATGTTGACGGTGCACAGCACGCCGACGCGTGGATTCCGTCGAAAGTTCTCAAGGCGGCGATACGCGTCTGGGCCGTCGGCTGACACGACGCATTCGGCCAGTCGATACAGGCCTCGCGCCGCCATTTGTCGGTCGACCTCCTCTGCGAACTTGCGCGCCATCTCTGAACGATGGGCGACAATCAACGCTTTGACCGGTGCGTGCTTGCTGTCTTGATGGCGGAGTTGAAGTTGGTTGAGTGTGACCTCGACCAACTTCGCGACCCACTCCTGGTGTTGATTCAGACGAGCCAACACGACTCGCGACACCGCCTCATCGTCCAGATCAGCAATCGCACTCTCGGTGACTTCTGACCTAGTCAGGTCAACACTCGTGACGTTGGCGCCGACACGAAAGAGATCGGGGGCGCGCAGGAGGCCTTCGCGCACCAGTCGCTCGGGCTGAATCTCGTAGTCGGCAACCGCTTCAATACGAGGCTCCCATGCTCGCCCGCCACGTCCCGATATCGAACTGTCGAAATCCGCTCCTTCGGTGAGGTCCGAAACAACGTGCCTGAGAGATTGAGCACGCGGGCATTCAGGCCGGTCTGCTCATCGCCCACGACCTCACGGATCGCGTTCGCCCACTCCCCACCATTCATGGCGTCCTGCACGTGTTGGCCAAGATGATGGACCTCGTCCAGGACGACGAGGGTCGGCTCCTTCTGGATCGCGTGCCGGTGTCGCTCGCGCACCTCGGACGAGAGGAGCGCCTGATACGTATTGCACAGACCGTCCATCTTCGGCAGTTCGAGGCCGAACTGACGGGCGCCCTCCCTAGTGTCGAGCGCGATGTGGTAATCCCGCTGGACCGCGCGTTCCCATTGCATGACCAGTGGCAAGCGCGGGACGAACACGAGCCACCGATGCCAGAGACCGGCTTCCAGTCCTCGGGCGAAGACAGCGGCCGCAAATAAGGTTTTGCCTCCGCCTGGCGCCGCCATCACGGTCGCCACTCGTCCCATCGTTAAGGCCTCGAGCACAATTGGGAGTGCCTCTTGCTGCCACGCGCGAAGCGGCACGCGAGTGTCGCAGACATCGTGATTGCCGTTTTTGAGATTGCACGGGCCGCACCAGGCTTGGAGGTTCTCTCTGATGGGAGGCCCGCCGTGGCTCGCTGCGCGCAAGTGGGCGCAGTGGAACGTCTCGATCGTGATCGACCCGCGGCACATGGGGCAGAGGCCGCCACTCGCCTCAAAGAGTTCACGCCGCAAGCCGGGTGGAATACGCCGCGAGTGACGCGTCGCATCAGACATAGTCGGGGGCCCTTCGGAGAAGACAAAAAGCGCCCGCGCAGTCTTGGACGTTCGCGCTGCGGTATCGTTGAAGCAACTTTCGATTCGGCCTGCTACAACAGCGCCGAGCGAGGGCGAGAAACGGGCCGTCCTTCTCTTGGCGGTCCGTTTCGTTTTAGTGCGGGCAGTAGATAATCACGCGCGCGCTCGACACGTCAAGTCGGGGGCGGGGCACGCACTTCGCGGTCCAGACCCATCAGCTCCGGATCGAGGGACCCGGTTTTTCCGGAAGGGCGGCGCCCGCTACATCGACGCGAGGTATCCGGTGGTGTTCGTGCGGCTGTAAGCCGGCGAAACCTCACCGCTCATCCTCACCATCTCGGCTATTTCCTCGTCTCCGCATGAGTTGAGCGCAGCCTCCGGAGCTGTAGGCCACAGGTTCGAATCCTGTCGGGCGCACCAGATTCCCTGAGCAATCATCGGCCTTCGTCCGTCGTGTCCGGACAGTGGCGGACCGTTTGCGGGGCGAAACCTTACCGGCCACCTTACCGCCTCGAGGCGCCGGCCGGCGGGCGGCCAAGCGAGCAGCGCGTGCCACGGTCGACAGCTCGGTGACCGACGCCACCTGATGCTCCTGGATCGCGGCCATCGCATAGCGTTCGCTCTGCGTGATGTCGGCGTGGCCCATCAGGTCCTTCACGAGCACGAGATTCTTCGACAGCCGAAACACTTCCGTGCCGAAGGTGTGCCGCGTCAGGTCGTACGGCCGCAGGGTTTCCGGGATCGGCGGGAGCTCGCGGCGGGCGCGTTCTTTGTTCGCGGCCTTGATCGCGCGTTTGACCGATCGCCGCAGCGACGAGCTCGAGAATTTCTTATTCGCCGCCATCGCGAAGAACCGCTTGAGCACCAGCACGGCGGCTGGCATGAGCTGCCGCGGTTTCACCTGGCGCCGCGCGCGCGCCCGTCTCGAGCGCCGACCCTTCAACCGCTTCGGCGGGATGACCGATGGCGCATCCCAGTTGACGTGTTCAGGCTGCAGCATGCCGAGCTGCTTGGCGGGGAAGCCGGTCATGATCATCGCTTCGAACCGGATCCGACTGAGCGAGCCCTTCTCGTGGGTGCCGCCCTTTTTCGGCGTCGTCACGTCCGGCATGAAGGCGAGGATCTCGTACGCGAGCGCGAACGACTGCCCCTTCGGTTGGACATCGGGCGGTTCGGCCTCGTCAACTTCCTTGACGGGGTTGTAGCCTTTCCGCCCGTACAGCACGGTGTAGAAGTTCTCGAGCGCCCGGAGCCGCTGATTGACGGAGGACGCCGAGAGCGGGATGGCGCGATCTTCAAACCGCGCCTTGTCGCCGGGGACCTTGACCTGCACGCGTTTTGGGCCGACGGTGAGCCACTGGTCGCGCTGCGCGCGGATCTCGTGCGGCTGCACGTCGGGGCTCGGCCGCTCACCAAACAGCGCGGCCCACTGGCGGATGTGTCGCTGACGATCCTTGATGCCGACCATGGCCTGCACGGTGTCCAGATAGCGCTCGGCATCGGCGAGGAACCCGGCGCCGATGGGGATCGGATCCTCCGCCTTCCGACGGCGCGCCTCGACGCGGCGATCCTCGCGCCAGGCTTCGATCTCTTTCAGCGTCGGTTCGTACGTCGCCGTGCGCGTGAAGCGTTTCGATCGGACGCGGCCGTCCGGATAGCCAGGCCACGGCACCCACACGAAGGCGCGGTAGCCGGTCGGCGTGCGCGTGACACCCGTCGGCAGCGCCGGCCGGGCCATCAGTGCGACTCGAGCTGCGCGAGCACTTCAGCGACGAGGTTTTCGATCACGAGGACGGCTGCCGGCCGCTGGACGGCGAGGTGCTGCAGTAGGTTGCCGAGGGCTTCTGGCGGCTTTGGCCGATCGGTCCACGGGGCCGCTGGCCTGGATAACCTCTCGCGCGTGGCGGCCAAGTGCAGCACGCTCTGCGCGGTCCGCTGCAGCCACGGCGTCGGGAACGGGATCGGTTTGGGCATGGGGGACCGCTGCGCGGGACGGAGCAAGGGGACGGCCGTCAACTTCCTTATAGTTCGTGGCCGATCCCGCGCTTACAGTCTTGGCGCTGGCTGACTCTGAGACACTCGGCTGACGATTCGCGTCCGCCCCGGACGTGCGGACCGTCGTGGCTTTGTAGCGGCGCAGCAGCGTCCGCCATTGACGCTCGGCGTCCTCGTGGCGTGCGTCGGCGAGGCGTCGCACCAGGTCGTATTCGGTGTCGACGTCGATGAGGAGATCCCACGGGCGGCAGCCCAGCGCCTCCGCGTGTTTCATCAGCGTCGGCAACTGCGGGACGCGCCACTGCCGTTCGATGTTGTAGATCGTTGCCGGATACTTCGAGCCGAGCTGTTCCGCCAGCGCGAGGACCGTCCGCCCTTTCCATAGCTGCTGCCGCAGCGCCCGAAAGCGTTACCCATACGTCACGTCGCACGGATCGTGCGCCGGTAACATATTTATGGGCAATGGCTTGCAGTACGCAATAAATTGTTGTGGAAAACGTAGTGCATACTGCACTACAGTGCTCAGGACATGGCAAGAAGAAGGCCAAAGCGAAATCGCCTCCGCGTCCTCCGCGCCGACCGGGAGATGACGCAGCTCACCTTGGCTCGGAAATCCGGCGTCCACGTGACGCGCCTCTCGTTCATTGAGAACGATCTCGTCGACGCGACCGACGAGGAACGGAAGCAACTGGCGCGGGCCTTGAAGGCGGAGATCGCGGACGTCTTCCCGGAACCCGAGGCGCTCGCGTCATGACGCCGTCCGGGCTGAACAAGTACCCCGCCGAGCGCGATCAGGAGCGCGTCGCATGAGCGCGAAGGACGGGCCGCGCCGCCTGACGCATCTCCTCGGCGGCGTCGTGCCCCCGCGCGACTGGTTGACGATGGCGCAGCTCGCGGAGCACGGGAAATTCATGGCGCGCGATGGCCAGTGCTTCAGCGCCGAAGCCGCGCGCAAGTTCGTCACGCGCCACCCCGAGCTCCCACGGGGACGACGCGGACGGCAGATCGTCGTCGACCGCGCGACCTATGACCGCTTCATCACGAATGCGGGCACGGCCGTCGCATGAGCCGCCCGTCCGCGCGCCATCAGCACAAACATCGGCAGCGCCTCGCCTGGCTGAACGATCACCGGGAGTTGCTCGCCGCCTTGCCGGGCGCGCATGACGACGTCGACCCGTTGGCGTCCGAGGTGCTGGACATCGTCCTCCGCAAAATGACCTCGGTCCTGCTGTACCCGTCGACGATGAAGGCGGAGGCGTGCCGGTGGAATCTGCGGCGGTGTGTCAGTGAACTGCGCGGCGAGGCGGTGCCGACGTTTGGCGGCAAGGGACGCGGAGCGGCCGTATGACGTTACAGGACGCCGCGGCCGCCGGCATCGCGCGCGTGCGCCTCCCGAGCTGGGTGGACCCCGGCGACTACGTGAAACTCGATCTCCTGCCCGACGGCACGCACGGCCCCTGGGGCCATCTGTATGCGCCGATCCAACCGCACATCGGGTTGCCGACGCCGTACGACTTCCTGCTCTATCGAGACACCGAGGCGGGGTATGAAGCGTACGACGGACCGCTGCACGCGCTGGAGCCGCACCGATGACCGTCGAGCGGAAGGCGGCGATCGCCGGCGGGATGCTGTGGTCAGCGATCGCGTTCAACGCGTGCGCCTTCGTCTGGAACGTGGTCGGCGGGTTCTACGGTCTGGCGGCCGTGCAGTCGATCATCATCGTCGGGCTGACGAGCTTCGCGTCGATCTTCCCGAAGATCCACGCGAAGCTCGACGCGATCCTCGCCAACGCGATCGCGCAGCGGCGCATGGCTGAACTCGGCCTCCAGGTCATGGAGCAGCAGACCCGGGCGGGGCGGGTGCAGGTCGAGATGGTTGGGGAGGTCCGGGGCGGGGTGCGGATGAACTGAGGGGTTTAGGAAACTGCATCAGGAAAGTGCAGTTTCGGGATCAGGGATTAGGAGACGGCAGAGGCCAGCAGCCTGCTACCAAGGCAAGCGGCGAGCCCCTGCCAGGGAACATGAACTCAGACCGGCAGGAGCTGAGCCATGCGCGTTCGTATTTTAGCAGAGCAGTACCTGACGGGCGATGTCGCCCGTGCGTTGAACCTGAGCGACGAAGGGGTCAGGCATTTAGTGAGAGAGGAGCAGCTCTCGTGTACGTGGACGCCGGCCGGATGGCGACTGTTCGACAAGCGCGAGGTCCGGCGTATCGGAGAGGCGAGGCAAGAGGCCCGGCTGCGCGGCGTCCATCGCCTGCGGCCGAAGAAGCGGGGACTCCGCGGCGGTCCGCGGCAGATGTCGTTGTTCGGCGATGGGTTGCGACCGTTTCGTCGATCAGGGCCACCGTGAGTCGGAGCGGATCAGAGTTCACTACCGGAAGGTCAAGTAGATCACGCGCGTTCGGGCCGGAAGTGATCAGGGGCTGATAAGGGCAATATCGTCAACCTGGGGGTCAGCATGCCGAAACAGCGGCTCATGACGCGCGCGGAATTCGAGTGGTTCGCCGCGGTGGGGGCGCTCAACGCGCGCGGCCGGAATGGGCCCGTGCGGATCTACACGCAGCCGCCCTTCGACCTGACGCCCTGCGAGTGCGGCGACGTCAACTGCCACGGCTGGCGGTTCGTCGAACGGCGCGCGGCCGCAAGGCCCGATCTGCGGTACGAGGCAGTGTATGCCTGACCCGAACGGGGATTACACCGTGCGCGCCTTGTGGGAGAACCCCGGCGGCGGTCTCGGGCGATGGCCGCACTACCTGACCGCGTGTCCCTCGCTGATGCAGGCGCTGCATCTCGCACAGAACGTGCGCGAGATTTTCGGCTGCGCCGTGTGGATCGAAGACTTCGATCGGCCGGCCAGCCTGCCGATCCTGCGCGTGCGCGCGGTGATCGAGGCGCGGGATCTGCTGGCGGAGGCGTGATGGCGCGGCACTACAGCAAGGTGTTGGTCGAGCTGCCGGACGGGCCCAGCGATCCACCGTTCGCGGTCGTGACGATCGACTGCGATGTCTGCGGCGAGGAGGAACTTCGGATCCACGTCGCGCACCTCGGCACGCTGCTGCGGGTGCTCGGGCAGACCGTCGACGACTTACACGATGACGGGACGGCGCAGGCGTTCTCGCAGGTGTTCGGGGCGACGCCGGCGGACAAGGCGAAGGCCCGCGACTATCTCGACCGCACGTTTCCCGGCTGGAAAGGCGATCGGCTGCGCGCGCGTCGTTCGTGAAGTTTCGGAAGCTAGCACCCTACGGGGTCGCGAACATCGGTGGGCTGGGGCTGAGTGCCAAGGCAGCATGCCGCCTGCTTCCGAATTCAAAGGAGGGGGAGAACCGCGGGGCGGCAACTCCGCGGCCTCCCAGGTGACCACGAATGGGTGGGCAGAGCCACCCAGGCGGGACAGGGGCGAGTGTAGCACTGGGGCAGAGGACCGAATGGACCGTATTCGCATCAACTTCGGAGCTGACTTCTGCGGGTGTGTGGAGTGCGTCATCTGCTTTGCCAACGCGCAATCGGAGCGCGCAAGCACAAGCGCAACCTTGGGTTCGCTCCTCTCCCTGCCCGCCAAGCTCCAGGAGGAGCCGCAGACAGCCTACGAAGGCGACGTGACCCCACAGATCGAGTATGAGGCGGCAGAGCCCGTGGGGCAGTTACTGATGAAGGACTGACATGGACTGGGAAGAGTGACATGGGCTGGACCAACGACGCGGCACCGGAACACGAGGGGTCTCTTGTCGGCCTCCGCGCGTGCGATGACGCCCGGCGCCGCGGCGACGGCTTCCGGGAACTGACGATCCATGACGACGCCGACGCCGCCAAGGGGATCTTTCTGCGCTGGGTCCAGGTGGGGTGTGCCTGCGGCTGGCGATCGCCGCGGCTGGAGGCGCCGATCGGGGCGTGCTGGTGGTCCGCGTACGTCGATGCCCCGGAGTGGTTCGAGGAGGAGTGCCGGATGATCTGGCGCGCGCACGCGATGACCACGGCGGTCACCGACCGGGTGGACCGACGGGCGCTGGAACTCGTCCCGCGCGATCCGCGGAGGATCTGATGGCCCTCGTAGATCCGGCCGGCCATCCGATTGTGTCGACGTCGCTCACCGAGGATCAACTCGTCGCGCTGATGGTCGAGGAAGTGCGGAGGGTCACGGCCCTGCGTGGGCCCGCGATCTTCGCGGTCGCGCCGATCGACCTGTTCCACCTGGTCGGCTTGGTGCAGCTCGCGGGTCGCCATCCCGAACTGGAGGCGTCGCCCACTGAAGCGATCGCCCGCTTGGTCGACGCGGCCCGCGAGTACTTCGCCGACTGTCCGACGGTGCTGGAGGTCATCCGGCGCGGCGAGGATCCGGAGTGGGATCGATGAAGGGCCAGCTCCGCATCAATCAGCTCTTCGCCTTCGTCCTGGTGGACGACGACGGCACGGAAGGCGTGCCCGCGTTCGGCGACGGCCGCGGCGTGCTGATGCCGCTGATGGGCGCGGACATGGCGCGGGTCGACAGCCTGAAGCAGTTGGTCGCCACGGACCCGATGTTCCGCGGTCGACGGATTACGCTGCTGCGCTTCGGGCACCGGGAAACGATTGGCGTGATTGACCGCACCAGCGAGACGTCCGTCGTTTCCGAGGATGCCGGCGCGGTCGGTTCCTCCGCTGCGAGGCCTTCAGGTCCGGATCAACGGCGTGGAGGCGATCGCGAGAAGGGAACGTCGTCCTCGTGAATGGCCTGGTCCTCGTCGGTCTCCTGTGGGGCGCAAGTGTCCTCGTCGCGATCGGCTGGTACGTCCGAGGACGTCTGAAGCTGAAGACCGACCAGTTGACGCGGCTCGATCTTTTTCGACGGGCGAAGGTGGGCGGCAGGAAAGGCGAGGAGTGACCTCGTGGACCGAATGATCGATCCAAGCCTCGATGATAAATCGACGTGGGGGAAGGGTCCGTGGCACGGCGAACCGGATCGCGTCGAATGGCGGCACGCGGGCCTGCCGTGTCTCGCGATTCGGAATCACCACGGCGCCTGGTGCGGGTATGCGGCCGTCCCCCCAAGGCATCCGCTGCACGGGAAGGACTACGACACGCCGGACGTCCGCGTGCACGGCGGCGTGACCTACGCGAGCCTCTGCGCGGACGGGATCTGCCACGTCGCCAAGCCTGGTGAACCCGAGGACGTATGGTGGTTCGGCTTCGACTGCATGCATAGCGGCGATTTCGCGCCGGCGATGCACGCGCGGACGCGCCGCTTAGGCGGACCGTTTCGTGATGAGGCGTACGACCACGAGGCAGCGGTTGCGGCACTCGCCTCCGAGACGGTCCGGCGTGATGTGTATCGGACGCTCGACTACGTGCTGGCCGAGACGAACCAGCTCGCCGAGTGGCTCGCCGCCGCAAGAGGCGGCAAGAACAGCGAGGAGGAGTGATGCCTGACCTCGATCGCGGCGGGCAGGGCGGCGGCGCACGGCACGGACGTCTCCCGACGGCCCGGATCGACGACGACGACGCGGACAGGAACGACCCCGATGAGGATCTCGGGGACGACGACGTCGACGACAGCTCGATCGACGACGACGACCAGGACGACGAGGATCTCGGGGAGGAGGTCCTCGCGTAGCGGCGGTGCGGACGGCGATCTCGTGGTCGGCGGGTGAGAGTCGCTCGGGGCAAACAGCGACCCTTCATGCGCGACCGTCGACGGGACGCCAGATGATTTCGCACTCAACGAGTCACGAGGAAGGAGTTCGGGAGGAGCAGCCGATCGATCACGTCGCGTTATCCCAGCACGTGACGACCGGTTCGAACACGAGAGGTGCGGCACTCAGCGTCGGGCTTCGCCACCCGCGCTGCGAGATTCTGGGCGATTGAAAAATCGCGGCGGCAAGTGATCCAACCCAGGAATCGAAAAACGGGGACCGTGATGCGACGACTCGATGGGTGTCGACGGCGCGATCACGCTCCCCTGTGCCGGAGGGGGCTATGGCGGCAGCACCATCAGGAACACGTGCAGATTTTATCGAAGATTTTCGCAGCAGACAATCACCCGGCGGTAACTTTTCTCGTGTCTGTTTTCGCTGCGCTCGCGGCGACCGGCGATGAGTCGCCAGGTGACCGACATCGAGCGGCGGATCGCATGGACGCGCTTCGATCGGGCGACCGACAAAACAGTGATGCTGGCGATGGCGCGGTGGTTCTGTTGGCGCGGCGACGGCCGGCAGGTCCGGTTCACGGTCACGGAGTTAGCCCGGAAGGCCGGAGTGCCGAAGCGATCCACGGAACGCGCGCTCGAGCGCCTCGAGGCGGACTGGTGGATCGAGATCACGGCGCGCACGCATCGTCGGCCGACGACGTATCGGATCGTCCTCGAGCGCCTCGCGACGCGCGATCCGGAGGAGCCGACGTTGACCGCCACAGTGGCGGACAGCGCGACCTGTTGTCCGCCAGAGTGGCGGACAAACGACGTGGTTGACCGCCAGAGTGGCGGACAAGACCCTGAGTGGCGGACAAGAAATGGGCCTGATTTTGAAAAAGTGGCGGACCAAAGATCAGAAGAAGAAGTACGTACCGAAAGATCAATTCGTACTCCTTCTTCTTCTGAAGAGGTCCGCCACAGTGGCGGTCAACGTGGCGGTCGACCGGAGCATCCCGACGTGCCCGCGTTTCTCGCGTGGGCGATCGCCACGTATCCGCAGCATGCGTCCGGGGCCCACCTGGTGCTCGACCGCGATCGCGATGGCCACCTCGTCTCTGGCTTACTCGAGCACTATCCGGTCGACCGCCTCCAGGCGATGACGGTGACGTGCTGGACGATCGAGGCGGATCGCGATCCGTTGAGTCATGCGTCGTGGATCGCGCGCAGTGATCGGAGTCTGCGGGTGCTCCGGCATAAAGCCGCCTTCCTCGAGCGCGTGGTGGTCGGGGCGCAGCAGTTGACGCTCGGGCCGATGACGGAACACTTCACCGCCAGCGAACTCGCGGCCGCGCGCCTCGTGCGCACTAACGTCTACAACGGCTGCCCGCATGAACCGCGCTGTGCAGGCCCGGATAGCTACGCCTCGTGTGTGCGCGAGATCGCCTGGCTGCAGAAATACGGGACAGGATGAATGAGCCATCAATCGTGAGCGCACCATCTCTGAAGAGCGAGCCAGTGTGTGTGAGCGCACCAAAGAACGTGAGCGAGCCAGGGCGGCAAGAGCGCAACAGGGTGAACGAGCGAGCCACGCAGATCGAGAGCACCATTCGATAGGAGCGAGCCATGAGGAAAGAGCGCACCAATCTCAGGGAGCGAGCCAACGACTCAGAGGGCACCACGTGAATCGAGCGAGCCATGTTTGCGGAGCGCACCAAATCGACAGAGCGAGCCAGCATGCGTGAGCGCACCAATGGGACAGAGCGAGCCAATGAACACGAGCGCACCAGTCGGAACGAGCGAACCCTATGCCTGACACCCTAACTCCGCCTGACGACTACCGCGGCCTCGAAGCGGTGACGCGCCTTTCGCGCGATCTGAAAAAGGCCGCGCAGACCCTGTCCCCGGACGAGGCCCGCTACCTGGTCGACGCGTACTACCAGATGCAGGGCGATCGGATCCGCTCCATGAACCAGGTCCGTGCGCTGACGGAGAGCGAGGAACCGCACCAGACCCTCACCTGGCTGGCCGACAACGCCGGCGTCCTCGAACGTTCGATCGCCGGGGCCCTCGACGCCTATAGCAAGGCCTCCGTCGTCGGCCAGTGGGCGCGCTCGATCTGCGGCATCGGGCCGGTGATCGCGGCGGGCCTCCTCGCGCACATCGACATCACGAAGGCGCCGACGGCCGGGCACATCTGGCGCTTTGCCGGGCTCGATCCCACGGTCAGTTGGGAGAAGGGGAAGAAGCGGCCGTGGAACGCGTCACTGAAAACCCTGTGCTGGAAGATCGGCGAATCGTTCGTCAAGGTGTCGACCAACGACGACGACATCTACGGCCATCTCTACGTCGGGCGCAAAGCCTTCGAGCAGCAGCGCAATGACCGGGGCGACCTCGCCGACCAGGCCGCCGCGAAGCTCGTGAAGTTCAAGATCGGCAAAGGCACGGACGCGCGCAAGGCGTACGAGGCGGGGAAGTTGCCGCCGGCGCACGTCCACGCGCGGGCGAAACGGTGGGCGGTGAAACTCTTCCTCGCACATTACCAGGCGGTCGCCTATCGCGATCATTTCGGAACCGAGGCGCCGAAGCCGTACATCCTGACGCGGGAAGGTGGGCACGCGCACGAGATCGCGGTGCCGCATTGGCCGTTCTAGCCATGCTCGTCGAGCGCACCAACAAGCCGGAGCGAGCCATGTATCAAGAGAGCACCAAGCTTGTCGAGCGAGCCAGGCACAACGAGGGCGCCATATCACGTGAGCGAGCCAATCACGCTGAGCGCACCAAAAGGCGGGAGCGAGCCATAGATGTAGAGAGCACCCAGAAGACAGAGCGAGCCGTTGACAGAGAGCGCACCAAGTCGAGAGAGCGAGCCACTTTGCGAGAGAGCACCAGAGAAAGGGAGCGAGCCATAACGGCTGAGGGCACCCAAGAAGTTGAGCGAGCCAGGCAACGAGAGCGCACCAAGGGTTTAGAGCGAGCCATAGGGGTAGAGCGCACCAGCTGACCCGAGCGAGCCAGAAAGTCGGAGGGCACCAGCGTTCAAGAGCGAGCCAGCAGCAGTGAGTCGCACCATAGGCGTTGAGCGAGCCATTAACCTAGAGAGCACCACGAAAGCAGAGCGAGCGATGACCAGCATCAACGAGAAGCTGGGCTTCAAGCGCCCAGGGAAACGCGCGTTCATGAAGAACCTCCCAGGGGACCGCGCGCTGCGCAACCGCGTCACCTCGGCGAAGTGTCCGGCCTGTGATCGCACCGGCGCGCATCTCTCGCGCCTCCGCGGGCAGGAAGGCTGGCTGACCTGTGGCTGGTGTAACCACACGTGGGAGCTGCCGGCGTGAGCGACCACGACTCAGTGAAGCGGTTCCCGCTCGAGTGGCCGGTGGGCTGGACCCGTACGCTGCCGGCGAGACGGATGAAC
>Ga0137312_1000009_pt1 | contig 42024 bp, 65 predicted proteins | sample EasRivERMZT133_2_FD_102296 | JGI IMG/M metagenome (GOLD analysis project Ga0137312, IMG submission 102296) | Soil microbial communities from meander-bound floodplain in the East River, Colorado, USA - East River MetaG ERMZT133_2 | ecosystem: Environmental > Terrestrial > Soil > Floodplain ...
TAAACCCCAATGAATTGCGGGCTATGGCGCTCGGGTCACGCATAATCTTACGGGCAAGGGCTGCCCCGGTACCACTTCTAGTACCCGCCACTTCTGCTACCGATCCAGTGAGTTCAGCCTGTTTGTCCTCATCTGTTACTATGGCGGCATTGGGGTGCACAAATATCCTGAGGCCGGGATACCGATTAGCCTCTGCTCTAAGGATATCCCGGTCAATTATAGCCCCCGCTGATAAGTATACGGGGATGTTTACTCCTCGTAAATACAAATATACAGCAAATGTGGGCAGTTGTTTAAGTACTATCTTCTCGTCGTCCATGTAGAATGTGTGACCACTGTTTGGCCCTCCACTATAAATACAGCCACCAAACGTGTTGCCGATTTTATGAGTTAGTGCGCAATCTGCCAACCACGCGCTTAAGGCTCCTTTGCCAGTGGAGCCGAATTGACCATCCACGATACAGTGAACGCCAAATGAGTCAAACAGTGGAATATCATTCACTGTCATTTTCCGCTCCCCCAGAAGTAACCATTCCAGCGAGTGCAGAATAACCGGCACCATCGACATAGTTATCCATTCCGTGACCATAAGCTGATCGGGTTATCTTCAACATAACCATCATTTGGGCTACATCGCTGGCGGTCAGTTTATGTTGACCCCGGATAGCCATAACGTGACCCACATAAGTTGTCCACAATTCGGCTATCATGGAGAATGAAGCCTCGGTTTCGCCGTGGCGGTCTGAATTGGCGCTAATGGCAGCCATGGCTTTTTCTAGTATCGCCTTAGCTTTGGGGGTCGCCAAGTCATACTTGTTTTCTTCGACCATGTTGGGTTTGCGGGTGGGTTTCTTCATTATCTCCTCACTGAGTTGTGGAACTGAACTAACTGATCGTGGAACGACATATCCGTGGTGGTAACTGAGAAGCAATTTTCCGGTTTAACCTCTACTCTAAGCTCGCTGAAATAGTACGTGCCATTCTTATATCCGATCAGCAGCGGAAACACGTGACCATTAGGATGACCCACGTATCGTATTCGTTCCAGTTCCACGTGCTGGCGTAGTGTTGGCCCGAACGTTGCCCCCCGGATCATCTTTACCTCAGTCATAAATACAGGGTACCCAAATGGGATAAGGATTAGGTCAAATATCCCCACCCCATATTGATCTTCGATACGGCGACCGTAACCGCCGGATTCTTTCATGGACTTGACCATGGCCCGCTTGACGTCTGCTTCTAGGACCATCATTCGTCTAGCTCCGCCTTTTGGTACCACCACTCTGTCACCTTGAATGCCCGATTACCGTCCTCATTGGGTTCTCCCACACTTACTACTTGGGATTTAGGCAGCCAAACTTCGCGCTTGGTCCCCATAACCGGTTCTATCAGGTAAGCTTTGGCCGTAGTTACCTCGATACGTGCTTCTAAGTCTACTGTTGGGTCACCGGGGCGATAAAACATTTTCTTGGGTCCTGTGTTTGCTAAGTATTTACTACGCGCTGTAAGATACCGCTTTTGATTGGCGGTCATCTTAGTCATCATATTGGTCTAGCTTGTCTCCGTAGGAAGCTCTGGCCCAATCCTTCCCGCTGCCGATGCCGAACGGAATGGGGACCGACAATTTTAATTCATCCGCTACCCCTTCGATAGACTTGATCAGTTCTGCAGGATTGTGGTCTGGTTTTCGCTGCCACAGCAAACTGTCGTGAATAGTGAGGAGTAGTTGCACATCATCGGGGAATGCATCCTCATATTGGCATGCTCGGAGTAAGCACAGCTTAAGATGCTCTCCCCCCACATTCTGTATGATCCGCGACACCGCGCGGTAAGCGAATTTAGGGTCCTCGCAATAGGCTCGGCGGCCCAGAATTGTTTTGACATAGCCCCTCCGCTTAAACACGCTCACGGCTTGGTCTTGGAATATCTTGATCATCGGGAACGCATCGGTGAGAAACGTTCGGTGGGCAGATCGCGCCCGTTCTAAGTCCCAACCCATGTGACCCGCAAGCGTTGGTGCACTCATCATAGTTAGCATGCCCATCGCCATTCTTTTCGCGGTGTCGCGGTCCAGTTTCAGGAGTTGCGACGCCCTGTCGTGGATATCCATAGTTCCACTTCGATATCCTTCTGTAAGGGCTGGATCACCTGAATAATGAGTGAAAAGTCTCGGCTCTTGTTGCTTAGCATCAGACTCTTCAATAACGAAACCATCATCGGGAATGACGAGCTTTCGAACGACCCTTCCCACGTCGATGTTCCGTTTAGGGAAAGCTTGTAGGTTAGGGTCTGAGCATGAGAATCTGACACCGGATACTCCGTAATCGTCCGACTTGGACTGGTTGAGAATTGGGTGGACTCGTCCATTTACGTTATGAGTGTCGATCAGCGGGGCGATAAAACTATCTCGCGCCTTTTCCAATCGGCGCACCGCTAGAATGGCGTTGCCTATGTTATTGGTTCCTAGCCACTTTTCCGTGAAGGAAATCGCTCCGGCATCTGTGCGGGCGAATTGGCCATCCGCGTATCCGTTCGTTCGGTACAGTTGCTCTACCGCCTTGGGTGACCGGACGTTAAACCCCGGCACGAACACCTTGCTTGCCTCGTCGATGGCTGCTTTCACATCGTCAACTACTCTGCCAGCATAATCGGCGTCGATCTTCAAGCCCCGACTATGTATTCTCGCAACATAAGCCAACAGGTCGCATTCCAACTGCCACGCCTTTCTGAGGCCGTCATTGTCTAGGATGGGCTGTTGCTTAGCCCAAAGTTCTAGGGTAGAGATTCCGTCGCCGGTAGCGTAATCCACTACAAGGGGGTGGTCGCCCTCAAGCCGCCAGAAGTGTTTCATCTGCTTACGATCAGGAAGACCACCAAATCTGCGGGCTAGTTCGGCGTATACTTCGCTGCCCTTCTTGGCAGTAACTTTGTGGCGGAGGCAACAATCATCTAGACCATACCCCTGCGTAATATCATTAATGATCGCCTCATTGATCATCGTGTCTTCTAGGGGACTATTAAGTACAATGCCGTGCCGAAGGCTAATACGCAAATCAAAGCCCAAGTTGTGTCCGACAGTTCGGTAGCCATATCGCGCTCTATCCTTGAAATTAAGCGCCAATACACGCTCAAATTCATCTCCGTTTGGTATGTTTCCTCCTGCTTCGTGTCGGACCGGGATGTAAACTGAATAATCTTCGCTGGTGATGACATAACCGCATATCCTACTGTTGATAGTTAGACCATCGGTTTCTGTATCATAGGCAATAACCGGCGCTTCCCTTACGAGCCGCAAGGCTAACGCCGGATCAACTAATTGTTCCATTTATTTCCTCGATACCCATTCCTTCAAACGAATGGCGGGGTCGTATTTAGGCGGCAAAAGCACCAGTACGATACAAATTCCAATCAGAGCTATTGTTTTCCAGTCCATTGATGCTCCCCATAAGTGAGGGGGCAGGCATTTGCGCCCGCCCCCACGATCCTAGAACGGAATTTCATCATCTTTCAGATTCGCACCAGCCTTGGTGTTATCAAACACTGGTTTCTCGGGCGTGTCTTCTTCTTCATCGCTAGCTCGCCAACCTATTTCACCAAATTGGTCGTAGAGTTTACTACACAAGTCGGCAGTATGGTCGTCAGCGAATCCGGCTCCGGTGTAGGTGAAGTTAAAATAGGGACCCTCAGCGCCTTTCTGCTGCACCGACCCGATAGTGTAAACCTGGCAGAAGTGCGGGACCGGTTTGGAATCGATCCGTGATAGTAACTGCTGCATTGGCTTAACGCTGGACCGGGTATTGATGATAACAGATGGGCTAAGGTCCGGGAAGTCCGGTAGAAACCACATCATGTTGTACGTAAGGCTGGCTGCGGGCGGCGAATTGGCGTCACCCGGAATTGACGTGCCAAATTGGTCGAGGCCGGATTCGGCCACAGTCTTCTTGGTCTTGTAGGTTACGGGATTAGGTGATCCCTTGGGCTTGACAGTGAACTCGGCGTCAGCCGGGTCCCAATGAATACCATCCATTGCCCTCGCCAGAATGCCCCGGTCATCATTGCGCGGAGCCCAAAGGACAAAGGATTTGCGAATGATGATAGGGACGGCCCTTAGCGTTGGGCCTATGTTCTGCTGCGCGATGGTATGCCAGAATTGACCGGCTTTGGCCTCCGGGAAGTCGTTTAATTCGGGCGAGATTGCCTGAATTAGCTTAATCCGGGGGATTATGCGATCAGAAGCATCGACGTTTCCGATCTTAGCCTTCTGGTACTTAGCCAAATGCTCCGGGACTCCTGAGCTGGTCTTCGCTACATCGTTGCTCATCGCTCACTCCAGTTGTTGTGTTTACGTGCGCTGTATAAGCGTGACCACATGAGTTCGCCAGCTTGTACACCAAATAACTCATTAAGCCTACGCTTAGTTTCTTCATCACTCATATTTCCTTCACGGAAATCTTCCTCGATAGCAGTTACAATTTCTTGCCACTGACTTATAAGGATACCCACTACTTCACCTTTGTGATCGAAGTGTAAGTCATGATGCTCGTTACGAACGTCGGTTGGGGAAGTTCTATACCCCCCTCGTTCAACTCCCTAGCAAGAGCGCCAAGGGTCTGTGCGTTCACCGTTTCGATGATGACGCCACCGTGGTCGTTTTCGCGCAGCCATTCGAACCCCGCCTCTTTGTCGGGCATGGAAGCAGACCAGCGGGTTCCAAGGGACACCCGGCCTACGCCTTCCACGGTGATGTTGCGAATAGCGCGGGACCGCAACGCATCCGGTATCTGTTCCCGCGACAGCTTTTCTTCTATTTGGGAGAGAACTTCGCGGGATTCCTTGATCAGGGCGGTTGCCTGACGAAGGCTATCGTAGTGCTTAATAATTGCGATGTGGTCGTTACTTGCGACCACTTCGTTGGTTTCGTCCCTAATTTCTGTTGATATTTCGGCTAGTTTGGCGCACACATCAGATAGGTGCTTTATGGTATATGGCTTCATACTACGCTCGCTGCACCGGTCCGGGATTGGGCCGTAGAGATAGTGTACCACACCCGGCAGCCGCTGTCAAGTATTGATTCAGATATTCATAAAGTGAAGGCCGCTGATTGGGGACCAGCGGCCTTCTAACGACTGACGGAGCGGCAGCCGTTATGCGGCAGCTTGCTTGTTAGCAGCTGCCTTGGCAGCAGCACCAGTAAGGACTGTCTTCGGAAGGTCGATCTCAACTTCCTCGCCATCCAAACCGGTGAGCTTGCCATTCTTGCGGGCAATCGTGGCCAGCATGTTGCGGAGAGTCATGCGGGTACGGCCTTCTGCGCCGTGCCGCTTTTCTGCCACTTGGCCCCGATAGTGGTCCACCTTATCTTGCGGCAGACCGTTTTTTAGGCAAAGGTCGAAGAACCGATCGAAGCTAAACACCGACTCATGGGTGCATTGCGTCTTGATGAATTCGGCCAGCGGACCTTCACCGCCGTTCTTGTACCGGCCAGAATACTTCGAAGGAACGATCGACTTGGTAGTCTTCTGTTCCGCCGGAGTTTCTGCCGGGGTTTGGGTTTCGTCACTCATTACTCACTCCTTATCAAAGGGGGTCATCCCCAGAGCCCACCCTAGCACACGTCGGCCTTGCTGTCAAGTACCCCTTAAATATTCCCAAACCGGGAATTCATTCCGCGCCATGGTTGCGCTCCCATGAATTCCGATGTGTTAGAACCAAAATCGTCGTCGGTAAATATAAACCTAGGTTCCAGCTCAACGCCAATGGCTTTACTGAATTCTTGGGTTAGAGTTCCAAGCTTGTATTTAAATCGCCAGAAATTGAGCGAACCAGAACTCCATGTTTCAATTAATCCAGCGCTTTTGAATTCTTCGAATACGTGCCGTGGTTGAGCGTATTTTATCTGCATGGACTTAGCAATGTCATCCACCCGCTTATTAAATTCAGGTATGGTGAATGGAGCTGATATGTCTAAATCCTCCCAGATTCGTCCTTCTTCGATGATCGCCTTAGCCACTCGCCTTGGGTAAGACATATTGGATTCCACGATGTGATTGTCGTCACCGGAAGATAGAGCCGTATTCTCAATGGCGTGGCGATTAACCGGCGTCGTGTCGAATATGTACATGTAATGCTCTTTGACGTCCATTCGGTGTATGAACGTGTTGAACTCGTCGAAGAATGGCTTAAGTGTAACAGTCCATATCTTAAATTCTAACTCAGTCTTGTTCATGAAGTCCTTGTCGTAAGTCTTAATATAGAACAATGCCCGGTCTTGTGTGTTCTGCTGCCCAATGTTCATATCAAACCGGTTGGACGCAAACACTACGCGCGAGAATATTCGGTAGGTTCGCGCAGATTGGAACTTTTCGGAGCCGCCCATCCTATCCGCTCGGATCAGTTTCTTAATTTCGTCCGTGCTGGCCTCACTATAGAATTTGGCCTCGTCGATGAACACGAACATCTTGTTGATAAATGGCTCTACGGAGAATGTGCCTTCTAGTATCTTAGGGGAAGCTGACCCCCACTGGTTTTGGAATAGCTGCTCAAGGAACACGTTGCCGAAGAATGACTTGCCAACTCCCTGCCCGCCGATAAGAACTGGGGCAATCTGTTGCTTCTGGCCGGGGAATTGTACCGTCCAAGCTAACCATTGCCTAATCCAAGTAGCTTGCCTTTCATTGTCCTGAGTAAGGTACCTAAGTAGCTGATCCAGCATCCTATTACATTGGGCTAGTAAGTTCGGGTCGGGATTCTTAGTGGGTAGAATTGGCCATCCCCGCCACGTATTGAATACGGTCATAGTTCCGGGTTCGGAGTCTTGATCGTCGGGGACAACGTTGCCCGCTCGGGATAGACGGAAGATTGACCCCGGCTTGAAATCAGGGTACAAATCCCTTCCACCCACTCGCCTTCGTAGCGGCGACGATTCAAACAGCTTGAATACCGGCCTCATCTTTCCGGCTACTTCCATAAGATCATTTCGATGCCTTCGATCCAACTCGGCTCCGTCGTGAGTAAATCCCGACATTGTATAGAACCGGTCGCGGTCGATATATTTGTCATCTGTTTCGTCATAGATATATCGATCCGCCATCTGAGTGAGCGGCGAAACATCAACACCCGGCATAAAAACAGTACGAAGCGCGAGCATTGATTCGGTTCCAATGTCAGCTTCAAGTGCAGGCCAACCGGGGATTCGGGCGTCGGGGTTGTTTTCGAGCTTTTTGATCGCGTCACGGAATACTCTCTTTCTCATGTAGGCTTCTTTGTCGCCTAGTTCGCCGCACATAAAGTCAATCATAGATTCGGCTGTCTCAGGCGTTCCCACCGGGCAGTAAGTACCCCGCGACACACCCTCATTATTGTTGATGCCTTGGCTTTCGCGCACCAACCGCGCCAACCAACCGGCTACTTTGATGCCTAGATTCTGCCGGGTACCTTCGACCCAGAAGGGTTGTAGCACATACAGGAAGGTGCCGAACGCGATACCCGTTATTAGGGCAGAGAAATCTGTCTTGCGCGGAGTGGTGGCTGCTATTTCGCCTACTGAGATAGCTGCCTTCCCATCGTGGGTATACCAAACTGATATGTCGTATTCACCCGGATTGGTTTTGTGGATATAAATGCTTCCCGGCATCACGGTTTGACGGGCTTCCTTGATGGTATTTTGTGCGTCGGGCGGGAGCGGCCCCATAGAGCGAAGCTCACACTTATATCGCTTCCCATCCATCCTGAATTCGTTAGGTTCAAATTCCTTCATTACATCATAATTTATAAGGTCCGCTTCGCCTAGCTGCACCATTACATGGGACGGAACACCATTAGATAAGCGGCCAAATGAGAACCGTGTATCTATGTTTAGAAATTTGAATGCTCTAATTATGCATTGGTTATAGCGCGGGTCTTGTGCATCTATGTCTACGTCGAGCCAGCCAAACTGTAGGTTGAAACCTAAGTTCAGCGCCCGCATATCGGGGTTATCTATCCACTCCTGTAGATTGGTATCCCGGAATTTTTTCTTATGCCAGTCAGAAGCGAACGGATTCTTGCCTGACATTTGCAGGAAGACAGCACCTACCTGTATAAAGTTATTGTTTACTTGGGCTGTGATGGCGCGTTGCCGATTAATGATTTGTTCGTCCGCGTCGTTAAACGCGAATCCGCCCTTGACTATTTCCATCTATGATTCCCCAATTAGCCCCGCTGCGGCGAGGCTATTGTAGTATAGCACAGCCGGGGGCGGCTGTCAATATCTTAAGCGCTATTCAGGAACCGAATCATCCAGTTCCTCAAGTTCCTGCGCGTCCCCCGGTTCCAGTGGATCGATTGGTTCCAGAGTGCCCAAGTCATCGAAGTCGGTGCTTCCCCAACTGTCCATCCAATCCTGATAGCTAGAACCTTCGTCGGAGTCGTGCCATTTCTCGGACTTCCCATCATAGTGATCTTGCATCCTCTGTACGATGTTATCACGGAAGTCCCTCACGTTATGGAGAGTATTGTTATACGACGAGATTCTTTCGTTCAGTATGGCTATCGCCTCGTTTACTGCGATCGCTGCTTCTTCTATTACACCTGCTTCTCTAGTGAGAGTGGAAATCATCTCGTTCCGCTCGCCTAAATCCTTTTCAGAGAGTCTCTTCATTTCATGTTCCTTTCGGGGTGGAGTTTATTTAGATAGTTATCCAAGTCTCTAGCTGCCGCTTTCCTTTCCCTCCTTCTGTTCATTTCGTCTGCGCGTCTGCACTTTTCGGAGCAGTAATTCTTATTAGGATTCTTAGTAATGAATTGTACTCTGCACTTTGAACAATAAGGCTTTAAAGTTGGCCAGATATTTTTTCCTCTAGCAACTCGGGAATAAGGCATGTACGGCATCGTAAACTCCAATAATTTAACCACTGCCCGTGGGCTGTGGGGGCAGCAGCCCTACTACTAGCATATAGCCCCACACAGCCGCACCGCGTACCATACGCCGGGGCGCGGCTGTAGGCGCTGAGGGCGGCGGCTGCGCGCGGTCATAGGCGGCTGCTACGATTTTGACTTGAACTTGTGTTCAATGGACGCGACCCAATCTTCGCTTAGCTTGTACGATTCGGGGTACCAACCCGGTGGCATAAGTAGCACGCCGCCGTTATTTTTCAGGTGTTTAGTCAGCAGGTTGCGGCCAGTCATTCGCAGCCTACCTTGCCAGCCGCGCGTAGTTCTATCGTACCGCGCCAGCTTGATGCCATTCGCCTCGCATATTTCCTCGAATAGTTGTATATTTATACCTGCCTTATTGAGGCACAGGTTGTTCAGCAGAACAGCCAATTCGTCACCACAATGGGTGGGATGCCCTAGTTCTGAGTAGTTCGCGCGGTATCTGCTCGTTACTACCGACCCTTTCGCGGGCGGGGATTCGGATAGGTCAGCCGCGTCGTCCCATTCCTTGTTCCAGCGTGCGAATTCCTCGCTTTCTTCTGGATAGGGGCAATCCCCTGCGGGAACTCCATCCTTGAAGGCTATCGCCCCATTGATGTGAACTCCGCCTATGTGAGTAAGCTCGTCTATCTTATCCTCTACAGGTTCGTCCATCGACACCCACCTTTCCTCACGGGCTTCTAAAGTAGCCCAAATATCAGAGGGTAAAGTGGGGCAGCCTGTTAGCATTGTGTTGTGGTTGAACAGAGTTACCATATCATCTTTGTGGTTAGTAACTATTCTGAAATCTGGATTGAACTGGATGATATTCTGGACGGCGCGCATTTCTTCCAGTGCTGAATTTACTGAAGTTGCGAATAACTCAACGGCTCGTTGGGGCCAGAATATGCGGTATTTGTTCCCCGATACACTTATGTGGCACCCCATTTGCATGGCTTGTTTGGCCTTCGTGTGGTGTATATTCATACGGCTACCTCCTGAAAGCCCATTTTAACACGCCGCGTCCCGGCTGTCAAGATATATAAGTATAGAAAAAGGCCGGGGTGGACCGTGACTTAGGAGGCAGAACCCCGGCCTCCCACCACCCTTAGTTGTCGAGCAACTTCAGGGTTTTAGTCTCGCCTTCGAAGGTTGCTTGCAACCGCAAGACACCATCGTTGACCGAGACTGGTGTTCCAACGCGAGCCCAACCAGCGGGGCAGAACGTGCCCGTTACAATTGAACTGCCGTAACCATCGAACGTCCAAGACTGTGGCTTGTCCGAGGGGTTAGTAATGACGGACGACAGAACTACTGTCGTTCGAGTGGTCGCCCGACGAAACTGTCGAACGGTGGTGGTTCCGATCCTCCTGCAGTTGGTAATCCAAGTCCGGGAGCGTTGAGTCGTGAAGTTCACGCTCTCCGCTGCTTCAAGGGTAGCAACAACCGCGCTGCCGAACAAGGCCGTTAGGTCTTGTTTATCGGCGGTGCCGGTGCCAGATAGTATATCGAACTCAACTGCCGCTGATGCAGGACTGACAAGCATTGCCAATACTGAGGCGGTCATCAACATCTTCTTCATCGTCGTTGCCTCCTTGGTGCAGAAGCGCTGCACCGTCGCTCTCAGCCTTTTGGCTGAATTACTGGATCGAGCATTTCTTTATCGTATATCTCTTCGAGCGCGTTATTGTAACAGGCTTGGCTAGTCTTCAAAGATTCGCCCCTTGGCGAACATAACCACCTATCGGGGGAGTCGCCATCCAAATCCTGATAATACCAACCCGCTATTTGAATATCACTATCGGGTTCGCGCCACTGAATTACGACACGGTGGTCGTAATCACACATGGGGCTGCGCATTTTATGGATACCAGCTTTAGTTTTAGCGTGTTTATTATTTATTGGTTCGCTCTCCTTATTAGCTGCGGTGAAAGCTATTGCTTTCTCAACTAATTCAGGTCTGAGATACTTTTCTTCGAACCTGTCCCTTCCTAGGCCGATTTCTTCTTGCTTAACATTCTTATAGTGCGGCGAATTGGCGGTGCAAATATGCGTTACGGTTCGCCTATCGATGGCGTACATTTTAGCAAGAACTTCGCGCGAAGTTCTATTCCTATGTAGAGCCAATATTTCGCACCTACTAGCAAAGCTAAGTTTGGGTGCGAATTTGTTGGGCCGATTATTATTAAGGTGGAGGAGCGCCAAGCGCTCCTCCATTGTTATATTCGGGGTATTGGAGTATATGGTAAACAACTGATCAACAGTTGCATCACCATTTAGCCCTGCCTTGGAAACCATAGTTTCGATGGTTGTCCGCTTGTCAGGTTCTAGGTAGTGGAGTGCCTCACTTACCTTCATTCTAGCCTCCTTGTTTTATTGCGATCCACCTGCTTGTCCAGCGATACATGCTCGCCGTCATTGTAACCGGAGCGGAATGAACCGAGCGATCGGCGCTCTTCCTCAGCGGTTGGTTTGCGCGGACGGCTATTTCTGGACCACTTTTTCATCCGCTCGTCGTACTCTTTGCGCTCCTTAGCCTTGCGGGCTGCGGCTTCTTCGGGGTGGGCCGCGTCCCACTCTTCTTGTTTGCGCAGTAGTTCGTTAGCCTCGCGGTCGGCTGCTTCTTGTCTCGCCTCGCGTTCCATCCGCAGTTTAGCGGAGGTTCCGGGAGCCCGACCGAGGATGAAGTCCGTATTTAGGTCCTCTTCGGTGGAGATAACGTCCGCGAGAACTAGTGCATTTTCAGTGGCGTAACCGTTACCGGCTGCTTTCCTCTTCTCGCTTTTCTCCCTATCCTCACGCAGCCGCTCTTCGCGGATGCGCCACATTCGGTTGGTGATTCTGGTTGCCATCCCTTCCCGGTAGGCGATGGCTTCCTTTATGAACACCGATCTTCCCGGCCTGTGAGCTTTCACCCAATCTTGGGCCATCCGTTCGATGGTATCTTGGAGGTATTGGGCCATGATGGTGGAACTAATCACGTTGACCTTCGACCCGATTAGCTGGTGCTCGTAACTAGAGCCAGCTTGAAGGCCCCGGTAGTAGGAATAACGGCAAAAATTGAGCATCGCCGTCATGTTCCACAGGTCGCGTTGCCACTTATACAACCCGCCCCGCAGGGTCTGCTTGTCGCGGGGTGCGAATGAGTCGGTCTTTTTCCCGATCACCGCCATATCGAGGTTGTAAGCCTCGAGCAGTTCCCGCGCTTTGTTTGCGGCTGCTTCTGCTTGATGCTCGTTGTCGTTGTTCTGAGACAGAGCAAGGAGCTTGCGCACCTTTGCAATTACCGCCTCAGTCTGAGCGTCGAATGAGTGTCCTTGGGTGTACATTACTCGTCCTCCCCTTTGGGGAACATCTTTGCCCATTGAGCAGGAGTAATGCCCGTCATTAAGAACTCGCGGTCGTCGGCGCTCATGTTGGGGAACGCATTTTGGACCAGATCGCCCCGAGTGAACATCCATGTGGCAATGTCCATCGGGGAGTATTCCTTGGTAGCAATACGGTGGGTTGTGATTTGACCGTACATATTCGGTCGAGTAACGTAGATGTTCCCGTCCGCGTCCGTTGTAACGGACCTTGCGTGGTCGATTATTATATTCATGGCTTGGTTCTCCGTTGTGGGACTATCCCCACACCGTATCCTACCATGCGCGGCGGGTACTGTCAACCTCATTTTCGGCACCGCCATTGTTTGCGACTCACCCATACTTTTCGCATCTTGTGTTTAGTGCAAATGTCTTCCACCTTGTCTGGTTTAACAGCTACCTTCGTTGGTGGCGATGGTTCGTGCCAAACAATGTAACTAGGAAGTTCGAACCATGACACTTGTAACCACATAGGTTGTTCCCAAGGTTCTAACTCTATTCGCGGCATCGGTACAGGTTTAATTCGCTGTACCGATGCCGTTCGTGGGCCAATATCCTTCAATTTATCAGCCTTATTCGTACTCGCCTTCGCGGGCGGGTGTGTTCCGAGCGAGGCGATCATTACGAGCGCCAATACTACCAATACGATACCGATCAGAATCGCTATCAGGAGTTCCTTCCTCATGGGGAGCTTCTGTGATAAGTGGCGCGGCAGGGATAACGAAAGTGCGTAGCATCGCTTGAAAACTGGCGAATAATGTCTCATATTTCGCTCTCTCCGCTACGGCTTGGTCACGAACGAGTTGCATAGAAGCGACGCGGCTCTCCATGTTGTTAATTTGAGCCACCTGTGCTTCCGTCACCACCTTAAGGGACGCAATATCATTCTTGCACTTAGCCAATTCCTTAGCTAGAGTATCTCTTTCATCAGCCACCATTTGGTAATGAACGAGACCCGCTTCTACTGCCGCTTTGCGGTCTTCTCTTAGTCCGTTATTATTAGCCATTCGTCAACTCTCCTCTATTGGCTCGTCTGCTTGGTAATTTGGATCAGTAAGAACCTCTGGCCGGTATCTGGCCATAACCTTCTTGTGACACTTTACACACGTTCGCGCCAGCGGGATGTTTCTCGCATCGTATTGCCAAGCTGAGCGATAACCGCTACCGCATGAACAAATAACATGACTACGATCACGTGAGCTTATCACTGACGCCATTTTATTTCTCCGCTTTCTCCATGGTTACTTTGATACGATCGCCCACTTGGAATTCGGGCGGGTCAAATCCCACGAATAGAGCTTCGTGGGAACCCTCCAATAACATGTAGAATCCTTTGTCTACTTCACGGAATTTTGCATTCTCACCTGTCCCTTCTTTATACACGCGCGACATGCGCCTTTCTATCAACTTCACTTTGGAATAGAAAGCTATCTTAGCCATAGCGATTCCCAAAATAAGAGCCCGGTGAGGTAAAACGGAGAGTAAAACCCCACCGGGCCGACTAGGCAGCTCTACCGTCCAAGCTTTGCTGCCCAGCCTATTGTAATTCCAGTACCTCAAGCATAAAGTCTAAGTGATCCACACTCAACAAATCGCCCTTTGGCACAGTTACCACTGGCATGTTCCTAAGCCAATCAGGGCTACTTCCAACCCATCCTGTGTGCGTAATCGACTGTTCGAACTCGTCTTGGGTGACTTCGGCTAACACGGCAGCAAACACATGGTCTACATTCTCCATGAGCCGGATCACTTTCATGCCCATCAGGGATGGCCGCACTGAGTATTGGTCGAATCTGAGTGCGTCTTCTATTCCCATTAGTCGTCCCTCCTATCAGCGTCGGCTCCAACCGTGAGAATAGCAGCAAGGCCAAAACCAAGAGCAGCACCTAACGGAACGAGCAACAAACACCAATGCCAAGTCATTTGCGTTTCACTCCCCCTGCTTTCTGGAATATTTCCTCACGCTCGTCTTCTGTCAACGTGGGCCAGAGTTTGTTGATCCGATCCCACAGTTCGTCCATGGTCCAAGGCTTGTGCTTGTATTCACGTCTAGCTATCCACGCCTTCATCACGGTTACTTCATTACTCACGCCATTGCGGAGAAATCTAGGTAAAGGCTTAGTATAACCTAGCGGTCGTCCACGTTTTTTCTTGGCCATTTTACTTGCCTTTGCCGTTGACGATTTTCAATTGCATCCCGGCTCCGCGAAGAGCCGCGTTCATAGTCGATGCGTAAGTGCGCTTGGACTTGCGCTTCTTCCAGTTATAGAAAGTGGTGGTCGATACGCCAGAATCCTTAGATAACTGGCCGAATTTGGTCCCGGTGTCCTCAATTTTCTCGATCGCCTCCGTTAGGAGTGGGTCTTGCCCGCGAAAGAAGTAGGTCTTGTACGGTTTTGCCATCACGCCACCTTACGTGGTTGCTTCATCCATACCCCCCGCTCTTTCAATTTGATCCGCTTTTCCTTCTTCCATCGTTGCAGGTAGGAATTGGCGCTACCAACGGGGGTCCCGATAGCTACTAATTGCGCCTTGAACTCCTGCACGGTGAACGGGGTCGGCATTTTGTCGAGAATGGCGTAGGCCGCCTCTAACTTCGACCCAACAATAGCCTTGCCGCCCTTTTCCCTATTAATCACGGGCTGTGGGCTGTTGGGCATTTCGACGCCCTTGATTCTAGCTAGAGCGTGGAGGACTTCGCCTAGCGACTTGTCTTCGATGAAACACTCAATGCGGAATGTCATGGCTTTTTCCCCATCATTTCTGCTATAATGTCAGCGGCGGGACCTGTAACTAGCATGTAATTGCAGCCCCGCTCTTTGATGTTAGTTACAGTGTTACACTTGTCGCAGGTACCTTCAACATGGAATACGTTGGCATCAGGCATCGTTAGGCGTTGACCGCAGCCGTGGCAAGTGAATTTCTGATATACCGTGGCTCCACTGGTGATCAATTCCTCAGCCTTCTTAACCACATCGTCCCAAGGGAAGTCTCTCGGTGGGTTGCTCATGGTTCGATCTCCTCCACGCTGGTGAAGACTTGGGTTCGCAAGGCTTTTAGCGCATTGAGGCAGCGAGCTTGGTGCGACGGTCCCATAACAATCTCGTACTCCGCCACGTCGTCTTCGTTGTACCCGACAATGTGAACGTGGTTATCGGGACAGCAGAAAAACCGGCACTTGAACGCCTGTCCGTAAAGTGTGGGTCGTGCTTCACTCCTTGGCATTAGTTTTCTCCGTTGCTAACCCATATAACTAGGGCGATTAGTGCTATCCCATATAGAATAGCTGATGGATGGTCGATAAGGAACTTGGCGGTGAGTAAGTACACCGGCCACATTATGATCCAGTAGCACCACCTAGTTGCTGTCATTGGATGTTCTCCGATCCGGGTTCTTCCGCCCTGACCTTCTCGATAGCTGCTCTTACGTAGGGGGATCGGTCGAATTCCAGATGGCTGGCCCACTGAATGTGGCCAACGACCCATGCCCTTGCGGGTGGGTCTAAGTCGCCGTATTCGGTGTCTAGGACTTCATAGACACGCATAATCGCTCTGATTACTCTGAGCGGGTCGGTTGCAGGATACTTCCTGCCCTCTTCTTCTGCCATTGGTTCTCTCCGTTATATTGCCACGTGCCGTGGCACATCCACCCTAGCACAGCCGAGCCTTGCTGTCAAGGTATGCTTCACATCTTCCGGGAATAGTAAGTACTTCGCTAGCGGGAATACGTAAAGGGGGTTGACAGCCAACGAGCGATGTGCTATAGTTAAGCATGGCTCGATCCACGAGCCGAAAAGGAGAGTAAGATGGCGAAACGTGGTAAAAAGTCGAAGGCAGAAGAGCAGGCTGAATTGGGGCGCAAAATGCGTGAGCAGGAAGCGGCGACCGAAGTGATCGAAGTGCCAGAGGCCGTAGTTCCGGCTAGTCTGGTGGCGGAAGATCAGGCGGTGGAAGCCGAGCAGGACGCTGCGGACACGGCAGCGAACACGGCTGAGGATGCGGCGGAAGCTGAGGTTGAGGAAGATAACAAGAAGGCGAATTCCGTGGTGGCGGTGAAGTTCAAGGAAAAGTACCTCGCCAACGCGCGGGAGAAGGGAATCCCCGGAAAGGCAGCCAAGCGGTCGAATTGGGACTGGCTGGCTGAAAACCTCGCCAAGCTCTGCCTCGACGAAAAGCACAAAATCTCCATCGGCAAGTTCAAGGAGATTCTGGATGCGAACGGCGTGGACCACTCGAAGTGGACCAACCAGAACAAGGGTTGGGAAGGTCGGTTCAGAATGACGGGCCGGGTCGCGCTGCAGAAGGTGGTGGCCAACAATGGGGTGATGAAGACAGCAGAAGGGGACCTTACCCCACCGGCTGAGTTCATCGCTCGCTTCAAGACCAAGGAGTAAGGCGGAACAGGGGCAGCGCAAGCTGCCCCTTTTCTGTATCCATCGCAGAAACTGGGGTTGACAGCCAACACGCGGCGTGGTAGACTTGGGAGTCAACAATGGAGAGAGCAAATGGCAGACCAAGTGGAAATGCGACTGACGTTCATCAAGTCGACCCCCGGCACGCATGTTTACGGGACCAACGATAACGACGCGCCGACGCGGCAAATATACCTGTCGAAGTCCTGCGCGTTGTTCGCAACGTCCAAGCCGGATTACATCACGGTCGTAATCAAGGCGGGGGTGTGAAAGCCCCCCGCATTATAGTCGAGTTCGGCCCCACCGGGTGCAAGTGGCATTCGGTGGGGTGGGGCCACGACAAGAAGTTGATGGCCGAGGCTAAGAAGGCAATCAACGAGGGCGACACCCCAAGCGAGGTGATTCGCCTCCTTGGCATAGCTGGATTTACAGTGGTACACATAATGGGAGGGCAAGATGGGAATGGACCTAATAGCAAAGAGCGGTAAGACGCTGCATTACAACATTTCGGGCTGGCGCGGAATCCGTGAAATGGTAGTCAAGCATTTCCCACTCATGGACTTACCAGTGATGAACGATGGTGAGGAAATCCCCGCGCGGGACTGTATTCGGATCGGCGGGGCCATCGAATACAACGCCGACTGGTATAATCACGAATACGGCGGGGGCGGGTATGGCGATAAGCCCGCAGCCGAACACGCCGAGTTCTGGAAGATGAGTAATGGGGTGGAAGTATGGTAATACTGCCGCGATGTAAGGAGTGCAAGGAGTTCTTCGCTAGGTTTCGGCACAACCCGGCAGGAGAATGTGACTGCCCTAAATGTCAAGGGCTGTGCGAATGCGACCTGCCTGTGAAGGATAGGGAAGGGGGCGAATGGGACCCCGATCCTATACTGTTCCAACCCCCCCTGAGGAGTAAAGAATGATAATGCGAAGAGTGAGAGACGGTTCGTCCTACCTTTATCAGGTTGGTTCGATCCAATATTTCAGAGTAGACGGGCCTGCCTTCGAGCCGGTAGCCGAATTTGGAACACTAATGGAAGCCGCGCAGCTTCTAAACTACATAAATGGAGGCCACGCGCTAAACCTAAAGTTATAGACACTTCACGTTCAGCTGCGGAAAGAGACATTGACAGCGCCCCCGCGCTGTGTTAAAATTGTGGATAGACAATGGAGAGCAGAATGCGCAAGCCACGACCAATCCGACCGAACCCCCTTTTCGAACTCTGGCGGGCCGACGAAGCAGCCGAATGCCTCGAACTCCCGAACGAAGTGTATAACAAGCTGTGGACCGTAATCGTGCCGCTGCAGGGCGAAGTCATCGCGAATGACGGTTCGTGGTGCCTCAAGAAGTACTGGAGCAAGCTCACGCTCCGGGAGCAAATCGAGCTGAACATCGCAGCGGTGAAACACCAGAAGGAGGTAGAACGCCTATGATAAAGTCACCATTCTCGTGCCCCGAAGAGGAGCGGGACTGTAAGGCCATGATTGAAGAGATCAAGGAAATAAAGTGCGTCGCATTCGATGCTATGCGTTCGGTCGCACGAATGTCGGAGGAAGAACTTAAATGGTCGGGGCACCGCAAGGGCAACGCCGAGGCCGTTCTGTCCACCCTGAACAAGGCCCTTAGCGACATAGAAAAAGAGTCCAAAAAGTTCCTATCCAAGTGGCCAGACAAATAGTTCATGTTCCGGTTGCGAAAGACACATTGACACGACGCGCGGCGCGTGTTAGACTGGTGGTGTAGTCGCAACAGGAGAGCAAAATGGAGAATATCGTCAATTACGACCAGTACTTCCAAGTGGTGGCCGAAATCTGGGGGGCCTTCAATGAGGGCCGAATATCCGGGCAGAAGCGCGATCAGCTTCTGAGCCCGTATCGCAAGCAGCTGGAATCGCTGGTTCCGTCGCCGTTCGCGCGTGGTCCCAATACGTTCGCATAGTCGGCGCGGGGCGGGGCTTTCGGGCTCCGCCCCGGCTGTATTAAGAAACGCTTCTGTGGGGGGTTGGGGGGCTATTCGCCCCCCTCCTTGTCCATGTAGGAAACGACGGTTGTTCCCTCGTCGCCGTCCTCGTAGTAAACGAGGTTCGAAATCCCGTTTTCCACTGGCTCGGTGTCTTGCTCCCCGCGCCTGCTCTTCGCCCATCGCACGAAAGCGGGCGTCACGTTCGCCGTGACCAAGGCGCTGTCCCGGTCTTCGGGGAGGATCGAAACGAACTCGATTTCGTCCGTGTCCGGGGCTCCCATTTCTTTGAGTTCGTCCCGCTCGATCTTCCGTAGTTCGGGGCTGTCCTGCAAGTAGAAGCCCTCGTCGTCTGTTGCTTCACTGACTTGAAGCCACGCGAAGTCGTATGCCTTACTCATTTGCCACTCCTTCCTTCATGAGAATGACGCCGAACGCGTCCTCGCCCAATTCGCTCTCCCGGTAGCCTTCGGGACATTCGCCGCCGTACCGAAGTTTGTAAACACCGGGGGCTCCGTGGTTTGTGTCTTCGGGGTTGTCTGGAACGTGGTGAACCCACAGCGGAACGGGCCGGTCGCCGTCTTCCCCGTATTCCAAGTCCGTTCCGTCCTCGATTTCCAGCTCGCTTTCGAGGGTCGCCGCGCCTAGGAAGTCCTCCTTTGCTATTTCGAGGCCCTCCACTTTCTTCTCTTCCTCGTCCAACCAGAAGGTCGAGGCGTACTTCTTGTAGGCTTCGTCCTTGGTGGGGGCCACGACGAACGACGCGCCGCCGCGACTATCGTAATGCCCAAATAAGAACCCCTGTAGCTTCGTCATCTTGCTCTCCTATTCGACTGGTTGCACGTGTAGAATGTAGCCTTCGTCTTCGAACGAAAGGGGCGGCTCGACTTCGTATCCTGCCGCCTTCGCCCTTGCGCTCTCCTCTTCGTAGGCGCGAAGGTGCGCCGCGCGGACCTTCGCTATGGCTTCGTCCTCCGTCGCCCCGACGCCGAAGTAGCCGAGGCCGCTTTCGGGGATCAGGTGGGAATCGTCTGTGTGGACCAAATAAGCAACGAAGGTCATTTGCGCTCTCCTTCGATTTTGCGCGTGAGTTCCTCGCGCACCGCGCGAATGTGGCGAAGCACGCTCTTGGAAAAGTCGGGCGGCGCGACGTCTTCCAAGCACGACAGGAAGTCGCGGATGGCTTCCGCCTCTTGTCTGGATATTTCTATCGGCATTTTTCTCTCCATTCTGGCCGTGCGGCTTGCACGGTCCCGCATTGTAACACGGCGCGGCGCTGTCGTCAAGTACTCTTTCGCGGCGAGGCAGCGAATTGGTTCGGTTTACTTATGCGTACATCCTAACACTTTGTACACTATACTTCTCTCTTCTTGGGGGGAAAAGTACACGGGGGGAGAGGGAGGGGGTTACAATGTCGTGGGCTGTGTGTACACAAACGGGGGGCCGGGGCGCGGCTGCGCGAAAGGTGTACGGTGGACGAGGAGGCAGGGGGTACGAAACGTCTCTCGTCGCGCGCCGCTTATGGCTTAGGCGTTCGAAGTGTGCGGTTGGTTATAAGCGATTGGGCTACTACGAAGGCGAAACGCTTCGTCGTTGCGAAAATGTTCGAGGGTAGCACGCCGCGCGCCGTTTGTCAAGTATAGTTTCGACGCGCGTGGCGAATCGATTCGCCGTGCGTTAGGCGTTTCGCCTGTGCATAAGTTAGAAGCGCCTCGCGACGTAGAAGCGTTTCGCCTGTCTGTATAATTTCAAAATTAAGGCATAGTTGGACTCCGGTCCCTTTGGTGTGGGACGAAACCCTTATCCGATCAGGAGAGGAGGGCGGGCCTTGCGGCCCGCCCCGTCTTCGCTAGTGGGCGTGCTTCGCCACCCATTCGGCGGGGGCTTCGAGCTCCTCGCCGTCCGGGGTCTTCAGCACCCCGGCCTCCGCCACCACTCGCTGAAGGGCGAGGCGGCCCGTCATCCGAAGGCGGCCTTCCCAGCCCTTGGACCGATTCGTCCAGCGGCTGTGGTCGACTCCGTTCGCGTCCAGCAGGGCGAGGAAGCGCTCCACGTCCAGCCGGTCTTTCGCCCCGAGGCATTCGCCCGCGATGGTCTGGGCGAGCCAGTCCCAAGCGCTCCGCTGTGCGGCCTTGCGCTTGTTCCCGGCCTCGACGGCCCGCGCCGCGTACCGGCGCTTGTACAGCGTCTTCACGACGCTGTTCTTTTTCGCGTTGTCCGCCTCGACTTCGGGGTGGACGGCCACGGGCTCGACCGCGACAGCGGCTTCGACCGGGGCTTCGACGAGCGCGGCTTCGACCGCGCGCTTGCTTCGACGAGACATTGTCTCTCTCCGTTGCGGTGGCGAGGGCGGGGCGAGAGCCCCGGCGCGGCGAGGGCCACCAGCCCCGCCTCGCACCAACAGTAGAGCACGCCGCGTTGCGCGCGACAATGCGACACGGTGTCGCAGTATCGGCGGTTGCACAACCGCTTCGCAGGTTGTGCAACCGCGAGTTGCAGCGAAACCCCCCGCTTATCGACGCCGAAGGCGTCGATAAGCGGGGACCCACATAGAACCTGAACGTTTCAAAGCTGCGTATGGCCGTATAGGTCTTCCGTCCCTGCCTGAACATGCTCTTCTACACTTGACGAGCGCCTCACCATGTGCTACCCTTCCTAAATTCCAACCTATGGAGGAATTGGCTATGGCTGACAAACCCGACCCAAAAAAAGACGAGGGCGCAAAGAAAGACGCGGAATTGGCTGGTTCAGCCCCGCGCCCGTCGCAAGCCGCTCAATCAGCTGCTCCCGGCGCTTACGAAAATGTAAGGCGAACCGAGGACAGGAGTAAGGATGATTCGGCTGCGGCGAAGCGTCCCAAGCCCCGTCCGTACAAAGTGAGCGAACTTTCGGAGAACTTGGAAGTGGAAGCTCGCGGCACGTATGACAATCTCGTTGGGGAGTTGCTTCCGGGCGAGTCGGGCTGGTTGCCATTGGATGCAGTTGGACAACCCGCTGGTCCAGCCGTAAGGGAACTTCCAGACCCATCCACTACCCGTTCGTGCCGCGTAATGGCGAACGGTGTAGACCAGCCCGGTGATATTCTGGTGACGAACACAGGTGCACCGATTACGCCGGTGATGCAGCCCAACACGGATGTTCTCCCATGGGCAGCCCCTCCGGAAATCCCCGTCGCGCGCACAAGTCAGAATCAAAGAGATCGGGAAGAGGACCGGCAGCGTCAAAAGGAGCGTGAGGAAGGGCGCGACCGCGCTCGTGAAAGCGCACAACAGAGTGGAATGTCGAGATAGGCTACCTTGTAGAGCCCTCTCTGGGTAGCTGAACCCAACGCGCATAAATGCCCCCGCGAGCACGGTGCGCGTTGGGACTTATTAATTGGGTTACGTGATGGAAGACAGAGACGACATACCTAGTGATCTGGTGGCACTTCCCACTATGCCGTATTCCGAACGGCCATTGGAACTGCCACTGGACGTGGAAGAATGCAGAACTGCTATTTGGATGGCCGCTGGAAACGTTACAGAAGCGGCGAAGCTACTCAAGATAACTTCCATACGGCTAAGAAACTTTGTCAAGAAGTCGCCTTACCTATCTGCAGAGGTACAAGAAGCTGCTGATAGGTTAGTCGATATAGCAGAATCAAATGTCAAAGAGGCTCTGACGGACGAATTGGACCCTTCTCGGCGCGACACCATGAGTCGATACGTCCTGAGTAATATCGGGAAGCATCGCGGGTGGGGTACGGGAAGCCCCAATGTGAACGTGAGAAATTCGGCGGGTGGAACGATAATTGTCCAATGGGCAGACGGGACTTCTTTCGGACGTGACGAATCAAAAGATATAGAGGGAGAGGTTATAGAAGATGGATCAGAATCAAAAGTCGCATGACGGGTATTCATTGGGCGCGCGTCGTGTCCGTGAGAGCTTCAACCCATCCCAAGATTCGTTGGTAGATAAGTTTAAGCGATATACCGCTGACCTGATCGACTTATGTGAAGAACACAAAAGTCATGATCCAAGGCTGGCGGCATTGGCTCAGACCGCCTACGAAGAAGCAGCGATGTGGGCGGTGAAGTTGGTGACGACGGAGAAGAAATGAATCTCGCGAACTTCATCCCCGTCCTGATAACTTTACACACGGTGTCGGGGATACCAGTAGAGGTTAATACGGAATTGATTACGCACATGCGTAGTCCAGATAAAACTAATAAGGCTTTTGTTGAAGGCGTCAAGTGTATGATAAACATGGCAGACGGGAAATTTGTGACGGTGAGGGAAACGTGCGACAGTATTCGCCGCGCAATTAGGGGAGAAGGTCAGCCTTAAGGAGGCTTCTATGCTGGAAATGGCGATTGGAGTACTCTGGTTCCTCATAGGCGTTATTATACTGGCGGGGATAGTCTACTTAGCTATTTGGGTGATCGAGAGCTTCATCTATCCCATCCCGGAGAGGGTGAAGCAAGGCATCTGGGTGGTGGTACTTCTACTAGCGCTTATAGCGCTGATTACAATACTAGCGGGCGGGGGAGCCGGAAATCTAAGGTCCCCCTTTCGCTGAGGAGAGTCTAATAGGCCCGTTGTCGCCAGTTCCACCGGGGCCGCCGTCAATCTGTGTGGAGTGCTAATGAAGAAACTGAAAAGAATGGTGTGCATCTTCTTTGGGCACAGTTGGAAGTACTTTAAGGGCAAATACGTATGTATGCGTTGCGGCGAATTAAAGAAAGATAGTCTGCCGTGAGTTGGTACTTAGCAAGGAGCCTTGAGACGTTCCGAACTCAGATCAACGAGAAGTACCCTAATCGTGATAAAGCATCCGACGGAACAATTGGCGACGAATCTCATTCGCACACCGACTCTGATCATAACCCGAATGATTACGGCGCGGTCTGCGCGATCGATATAACCCACGACCCATATAATGGCCCAGATTGCATGGCGCTAGCCGAGAGGATTCGACAAGCCGACGACCCCAGAACAGCGTACATCATCTGGAATAAGCAGATTTCTAACCCGGACATAGAGAATTGGGCGTGGCGACCTTACACCGGGAAGAACCCCCATACGAGCCATTTGCACCACTCAGTTAGGCAGCAGAAGGAGTTGTTCGACGATCCTTCTGTGTGGGGCGGAGTTGTTCCAGTTCCGATGGAAGGCAAACCCGCACCGCCGATGCCGAGGCTGGAAATCGGTATGGTTGGGGATTCTGTTAAGGTTCTCCAAATATTCCTTGGGATCGAACCTGATGGGGTGTTTGGGAGAGTAACCGAAGAGGAAGTGCTCGCTTTCCAAGACAATAACGGCCTAGTCGATGATGGAGTCGTTGGGGTTTATACTTGGCAAGTGTTAATAGAACAATGGGGAGTTGAGTAAGTGGAGGCTGCTCTAAAAGAAGAAGTACCGCGGGTTACAATACCCTATACGCCGCGCGAGCACTTCAAAGCGTTGCACGCCTCCCCGAAGCGATGGAATTTCGTGGTCGCGCACAGGCGCGCGGGAAAAACGGTCGCGCTGTGTAACCAAACCATTCGCAAGGCCCTAGAGAACCCGAGACCGTTCCCGCCGCCAAGGTACGGCTATATCGGACCTACCTTTGCTCAGGCTAAGGATTTGGTGTGGGGTTACTTTAAACATTACACGTCGGTACTGCCGAATGTGAAAGTAGTAGAAGGGGACTTGCAGATCATCCTGTCGAACGGCGCGATGATAAATCTATACGGGGGAAGTGCGGCCTATGAGCGAATGCGTGGATTGTACTTTGATGGAGTCGTTGCTGACGAATACCCCCTTCTTAATCCTAGTATGCTTGGTTCTGTTATCCGCCCTTGTTTGGCAGATTATCAGGGGTGGGCGGTCATAAGTGGAACGTCCAACGGGGATGACCATTTCCATGAGCTAAAGAAGCGCGCGGAGCACGATACTGGTAGTTGGGGTATATTCGACATACCGGTGGACCAGACCGACGCGTTGGACCCGGATGAAGTCGCAGAAATGCGGAAGGATATGACGGCGGACGAGTTCGCCCGCGAAATGATGTGCTCATTCGATGCGCCGATCGAAGGCAGCTATTACGGCGAAGTGATGAACGAAATCCAGATGGCGGGGCAGATTACTGGTGTTCCGTATGACCCCAATTCGCTAGTCTGGACCGAGTGGGACTTAGGTATCGATGACGAAATGGTGATCTGGTTCGGGCAGCGTTGCGGCAGGGAAATCCACTACATCGATTACTACGCTAACACGGGCAAGGGTCTGGACCATTACGTGGCGCAAATCAAGTCCAAGCCATATGCTTACGGCTGCCACATACTTCCCCATGATATCAAGGCGCGGGAATTGGGTACGGGCGTTAGCCGAAAGGATGTGCTGGAACAGATGCTGCCAAATTTGTTCGTCTGTCCGGACCACAAGGTGGAAGACGGGATTAGCGCGACACGCGCTTCGCTGCGTAGATCGTGGTTCGATAAGGTCCGATGCGAGCCGGGGATAATGGCGCTACGTAACTACCACAAGTCAGGCACAGGAAAGCCCCTCCACAATTGGGCTTCCCATGCTGCCGATGCCAAGCGGATAGGTTGCGTGGCGTACAACATGATTCAATCAATGATCGGTGGCTCTAATGTGATAGGTATCGGAGAAGGGCCGCTTAGGAGAAATCTAGCGCGAATGGGTAGCGGAATGCCAAGGAGAATCCGATGAATATTCCTGGAATGCCATTAGGTATGGACCCGGAAGCTCTAGACCCCGCAGCCCTCGAAAGTATATTCGGAAATAGCCCTGTGGGCGGTTTGGCCGACGCGGTGGTTCCGGAAGAAGCTGATAGTGAGGAAGACTATCAGGCGGTTGTTACTAAGATGATCGACGATGCGAAATCGTTTGAAGAGAGCGTCCTTGGACCTAATCGCGAGGATAACTTAGAGTATTTCTACGGCGAAATTCCTGCTCCGGAGGGCGACGGAAAATCCAAAGCGGTGTCCACGGACTTCCGTGATACTGTTATGGCCATTCTACCATCCCTTATACGTATCTTCACATCATCTGAAAATACTGTGAACTGCAAGCCGAATAGTAAGGGCCAGGAAGAAATGGCTCGGCAATGCACGGACTACCTCAACTATGTATTTTGGGAGGATAATCCGGGCTTCTTGATACTCCACGATATTATCAAGGATGCTCTGCGGTGCAAGACGGGCGTCGTAAGGTGGGAGACTGATAACGATGAAGAGGTAACGGAGGAAGAATACTCTAATATTACCCCCGAACAAGTCCAAATGTTGGTCAGTGAGAATCCAAGCCTCAAAGTGCTGGATCAACAAATGGACCCCATGATGCCAGAGGTTATTAAAAGCCTCCGGGTGCGCTTCGTTAAGTCGAAGCCCCTCCTCAGAATTATGTCGGTGCCTCTGGATGAATTCCGAATATCTCGGAAGGCCAAAGACGTGGATAATGCACCACTCATTGGGCATGATCAAATCGTTGACGTGTCCGAACTGGTCAAGGCGGGGTACGATCTAGAGTCATTGAAGGATTTCTTGGGCGCAACTCCGGATAGCGCGTCTTCGGACCGTATCTTTAGAAATAGCGGAATCGATGAAGGGGATATCTCTGATAACTGGTCCATTCGGTATGGATGTTATTATGTCAGGATCGATAAAGATGGGGATGGAATTTCGGAATTACGAAAAATCAAAACGGTCGGTGATCAGCACCTTATTCTTCATGACGAAGTTGTTGATTACGCTAATTTTGCTGTTTGGTGTCCTGATCCTGAACCTCATACTCTTGTTGGCGACACTCCCGCTGACTTGGTTAAAGATATACAAGTAATTAAAACCAACATGCTTCGGGGTTCGCTGGACTCCCTTGCACAGTCTATTTGGCCTAGGACGGTGTTCAACCAGACTATTACCAACGCGGACGACGTGTTGAACGACGAAATTGGTGCCCCAATTCGCACTACGGGTTCTCCGAACGATGCGGTAATGTCGATTAACCACAACTTCGTCGGCCAGCCCGTTTTCGCTATGTTCGAGGTAATGGAGCAACTTCGTCAATCAAGGACGGGCATTTCGGATGCGTCGAAGGGCATAGACCCAAGGGCGCTGCAATCCACGGCGGTTACAGGCGTCGACGCTATTGTTCAGGGTGCTCAAGAACGCATCGAACTATGCGCTCGCATTCTGGCGGAAACCGGAATGAAGCAGTTGTATAAGGGGATGCTACGCGAAATAGTCAAGCACCCTAATCAGGAGCGCACAATTCAGCTTAGGGGTGAATGGATAGATGTGAATCCATCTACATTTGACCCCACGATGCGTGTGTCGGTCAATCCAACCCTAGGGAAGGGTTCGGATATGACGCGGTTGATGGTTCTACAGGAAGTGAAGCAGACCCAGACAGCCATTATGACTCAATTTGGGGTGGAAAACCCCCTCTGCGGCGTACAAGAATTCCGAAATACCCTCACGGACATTTTGGCCATCGCCAATGTTAAGAACGTAAGCCGGTACTATCGCGATATCGACGCCGCGACTGTTCAGCGCATTGCGGAGACGCCTAAGGAGCCGGATGCGGCCACTCTTCTCGCTCAGTCGGCTATGGAGAAGAACCGGGTTCAGATGGCCACCGCAATATCCAAGTCCAACTACGAGGATCGGAAGCTGCGGGTGGATGACGATTTCCGCCGCGACCAGATGATAGTTAAGGGCATCTTGGATGCGGCGAAGATCGAAGCTCAATTCATGGTGGACGTGAACGAAGAAGAATTCCAGTCGGAGAATACCCCGGTTCTAAATCTAGAGGTTAACCCGCTTCCGGTTCCTAGTTACGCTCAAGAGTTAATGGGAAATGCCAATGCTCAACAGCCACAACCCGAACCAGCCCCCGAGCAGCCAATTGCCCCTGACGGAACACAAACGGCTGTCTGATTTCGAAGTGGACGAACGGGCGGCGGAAGCTCAGTCTATATTGGATAATTCTGTGTTTGTGGATGCTTTGGATGATGTATATTCCCGAGCACTAGGAACACTACTAAATGCCGATGTGGGTAGCTTGACAGCCAGCACAGCCCATGCTACCATGAAAGCCATTCGCGACGTACGAAGTCAGTTGGAACAGTACATAACTGACAAAAAGATGCGTACCAAGTTTAGTAAGGGGGATAGTAATGTCGGATGAAGGTATAGATAAAGCTGCTCAGGCGTTTGACGCCGTTATGAAGTCTGATGCTAAGGCCCCTACCAAGACTCCGAGCAATATCGATCGTTCCGAAGGCCCTCCCCAAGCTTTATTCAAGAATGTTGGAAATTTAGACCCCGACGCTGAGGCGAAGGGCGGCGGAGACGATGAACCTGATCCGGAGGAACTTATTTATGGCGATCCCAAAAAAGGTAAGGCCGATACAGGGGATGCTGGCGAAGGAGATGGATCAGATAGCGAAGGCGATGACGACGCCCCCGACGATGATGCTGAAAAGCCCGGTGATGACGACGCCGACAAAGAAGGGGCCGAAGAAGAAGAAGCTGTCCTCGCCCAAAAAGTTGAAGTTACCGTCGATGGGGAGCCTGTTGAAGTTTCCGTAAAGGAAGCTCTTGAGGGCTACATTCGTACTGAGACGTTCCACAGGCGAATGAACCAGTTGGACGAGGCGAAGAAGATAGTTCGCCGCGCCGCTGCCGATGCTGTTCAGAATTACGAATACTCCATGAACATCGGTAAGCAGATGGAAGCCCACATGGAGCAGATGATTCCCAAAGAGCCAAATTGGGATGAAGAATTCGCTAAGGACCCTGTTGCTGCGCGGAGGTTACAAGCGTACTACGAGAAGGCAAATGGTTTCCGTACGCAGTTACAGAGTCAGATGAAGGAAGTCGCCGCTAAGGCGAATGAGTCGCAGATGGCTCAGCTACAAGCCTTCGCTGAGGAAGAAGGCATGAAGTTCGAGTCCATGAATCGCAAACAGTGGTCGGACCCCAAGAGAAAGGCCAAGGACCTGCATTCGATGCGGAGAACTGGTCTAACGGCGGGATTCACCGAGGAGGAATTGTCGCAGGTATACGACAGTAGGATGCTTCAGGTTCTTTTGAAGGCATCTAAGTATGATCGAATGATGGCTGCTAAGCCCAAGCCAGTTGTTCGGCCACAAGGCAAGCCGATTACTCCGGGAGCGGGAAGCGCTAAGTCGCGAACGGCTCAAAGTGGGGTTACTTCGGCAATGAAGAGGCTCAACAAAACCGGCAGCATCGATGATGCCGCCGTAGTGTTCGACCAGATCATTGCAAGGAGATAACCATGGCCAAAGTTACGAGTGCCTTCACCACTTACGATGCGAAGGCGAACAGGGAAGACCTGTCGAATTCTATCTACAACATCGACCCCTTCGACACTCCTGTAATGTCGATGGCTCGCCGTCGGAACGCCAAAAACCGCACATTCGATTGGCAGACCGAATTTCTACCTACCGTCGATCCGAATAACGCTCAGATCGAAGGTTTTGAGCTTACCCGGATGGCGTCAACGCCAACCGCACGTCTTACCAACGTGACGCAGATTTCCAAGCGCGATGCGACCGTTTCCGGATCGCAGGAGGCTTCGGATGCGGCTGGTAAGGGCTCCGAAATGGGCCACCAGATGGCAATGTCGTCCAAGGTGCTCAAGTCCGATATGGAAGCAATTATGTCGGGACGACAAGCACGTGACGATGGTGCCGATGCAACGGCCCGTAAGACCGAAGCTATCGCTCACTGGCTCGGGCGAGCGGTTAACAAGGCGGGTGCTGTATCCACCACCGATCTTCTTGGTGGTGCGGTAGTTGGGGTGCACACTGGTCTTCCGACAACTGCAACGATGGCCTTCGCCGCTGTTGCAGGTGCTTCTCAAGTGGCGGTAACTGAGCAGATGCTCGGTGATGCCATGCAGAAGGCATACACCAACGGTGGCAAGCCCGACAATTGGGTCGTTCCACCGGGCATTAAGCGGACTGTCAGCACCTTCGAAGGTCGTGGCATTTCGCAGGTACTGGTTGGTAAGACCGAAGTGGTTGCAACGGTGGATATCATTGCCACCGATTTCGGTCGCGTCAAGGTGATGCCGTCGCTCTGGATACCTTCGGATATTGCCCTCCTGTTGGATTCAGACTTCGTTGCTGTCGCCTTCTTCCGTAATTTCCGTCAATTCCCGATTGCAAAGGTCGGTGATGCGGAAACTCGCCTCATCCTTTCGGAATGGGGCGTCGAGATGCGGAACCCGCTGGCGCACATTCTGTTCAACGGCGTCAAGCAAGGCGCTGTTATCTAGTTCGCCACCAGCCTGCTACTTAGCCCCCTTAACAGGGGGCTTTTTCTCTTCTATAGGGGAAGTACATGCCAAGCAAATCGGCTAAACAGCATCGCGCTATGGCAGCCGCCGCTTTCGGCAAGTCTAATATAGGTATCCCCAAGAAAGTAGGGAAAGAGTTCATAAAGGCCGACAAGCGCAAAAAGAAGAAAGTTATTAAATACAAGGGCACCGGAGGAATTTAGTGCCCAGACCATTTTGGGAACTTTTATTTGGAAACGGGGCGGAAATGCAGCCCCCCGTTCCGGGATTGATGAGTGGTGATAGTTTGCGTGCGGCTTCTGCTGAAACATTGCTGCCTACTTATGCACCTACAGCCAGAGAGGCGGCTGCAGAGTTAAGTGCTCAGCGCCTCAATAAGCCTGATCCGGCGAGCATGGCTTTTGAGTTGGCTGGTGGCCCGATGTTGGGTCGGGCCGTTAAGCCCGGTCTAACTTTAGCGAGCAAGCCTCCTCTAATTGGGGGTTATCGCGGAACCGGCGTCCCAGAGCAGTTGATAGACCCAAAGTTTGCAGACTTAGGTACCCATATGGCTGTAGACCCCGCTGTTGCGAATCTGCATGCTTTTATGGTGCGTGACAGTATTCCAATGAGTCAACTGAATCCAAGAGTTTCACCAGTTGTGGCTGATGTTAATAATGCTTTTAAGTTCCCGACAGACCCCCAGAATTGGAACGACCCTACTTCAGTAACGCTAGCATTATATAATTCTGCTAAGAGGGGAGCCCATATTCCTAAGGGTTTATTGGGGGATATTGAAAGGATAGAAGCACAGCCCGGTGGGTGGAACAAAAATTTCATACCTGCGATGCAGGAGAGGGGATTTGATGCCATTCATTACCCCCATCAAGTAATGGGACCTTTGGGTTCAAGGTATGGCAGGGAACCGGCTCCGGGTAATTATAGTTCATTCATGTTGTTTGATGATAAACAAATGTTGCCTAGGTTTTCAGAAGAGGGACAAGCTCTTATAAAGGAACGGGGCATAAAAGAGCCACTAAAGAAGGACCCTTGGGTGGATGAAGTATATAATTATCATTTACAGGGAAAAGTATCGCCTGTGGGGGATAGAACGAAGTACCCAAACCGTGAGGTATGGAAACCACCTAAGGGGATATTACAGCCTTATGATGAAATGGTACCGGGCAGGGGAATGCTATCTGAAATAGATAGGGTGGGCCAAGAAATGACAGATAAGATCATTGCGGAGCACATTAAAAAGCAAGGGTTTGAAGATGCATGGAGAGAAGCAAGGAAGGCTGCAGCGCTAAAAGCTAATCCTAATGCTTTCGATCCACATAATAGCACTTTCCAAGAAATTGAAGATGCTATAAAGGGTTTCACCATACGTGATCCTGCGGTTATGTCGGAATTTAATAGGCTGTCCTTGGAAAAGGCACGAGCAGGACAATGACGGAATATACGTCCCAACTTGACAGCGAATTCGGAGTGTGCTACCATGGCTGAGAAGAGGGTAGTTTACAGGGACGATGGCGCTGTAAAGCGCACGCTGATTGTTGATGACGATGTGCCTGATCTTGTGCACGTCGTAACTGAGCAAGACCTTACGCGAGCGGTGGAAAATAACCACCTTCTGCGTGAGTTGCACCCTAAACGTTCTACCAACAAATTGTTGGCGCGAGGGGTGCCCATCGCAGTAGCCGAAAAGGCAATTCTGGAAAACTGGGATGAGCAGGATTGGGCTCGTTGGTTAGACGATCCCGACAACGCTGCATTCAGAGTTTGGCCGGGGCGGGTGGGTAGATGACAACTTTCCTTTCCGATAAGTGCCAAGAAATACGCAACTGGTTAGCACTTGGCGCAGAAGTTTACCCGGACCCGGTTATTACCGGTTGGATTCGTATGGCGGAAGAGTACTTATCTACTGCTCTCCGCGTCAAGCACATGATCCAGATCGATACTTGCGACTTGGTGGAAAGTCGAGCCCCTCTTCCTTTAGACTGGCAAGAAATTCGGTTAGTTCGCAGACTAGATACCGGTGGTATCCTTCGCTACCAGACTCCCGATGGGTTCTTTAATCCTGAATACCTTGATCCCCCTGCTTCACCTTATCCGGGTCAGCAAGGTAAGTATTGTATCCTAGGTAATTATATCGTAGTTGGTGGTGTCTGTTTTCCACCATCCACGAAGGTGGAATTAACCTATTACCAAAATGTTCCGCCTCTTACTAACGAGGTTAACAACTGGCCCAATATGTACCATACCACTGTTTATACATTGAAGATATTGCACGTGGCGTCATTGTACGCTATCGAAGATGATAGAGGGCCAATGTGGGATCAAGAAGTTGTGCGGATGGTTAACGGGATGAACCTGCAGCACAAGATGGATATGGCGAGCGGTTCGGTTCTCACACAAACAAGGTGCAAATCATTTGGGTAGCAATACGGACTGTGGAACTGTAATGCCGGGAGGCCGTAAATACGGAATAGGTGATTATGGCATGCGTAGTTACGATTTGGGCTCCCCTGTTGTGCATCCTTGGGTCCCTGTTTCAGTACCTTCACCTATAGAGCCGTGGGTACCAATCAAAACTACGGTAGAGCAATCGTTGGAGACATAATATGGCCGATGTGCTTACTCCTAATTTTGACTTGGTTAAGCCTGATGTTGGTCATTCCGATGATACTTGGGGTCAGAAGTTAAATGATAATTTTGATAAAATCGACGCTGCTTTAGCTGGCGGCCCCGGAGGCGGTGGCGGAACTCCTAACGATAGCGATCCCCTTATGGATGGGATAGCTGATGCGGGCAATCTCGTCCCTTATTCACGCGGGGATCATGTTCATCCACATGACGATACTAAGGTAAATAAGTCCGGCGATATGATGAGTGGGCAATTAGGTGTGCCTTACCCTCCTGTCGCGGATTCCGATGCAACATGTAAGAAATACGTGGATGAAACTGTAACTACAGGTCCAACAGGTCCCCAAGGCGAAACTGGTTTAACTGGCCCAGAAGGTGCACAAGGGCCGCAAGGTGAACCCGGCCTTACTGGTCCTGCTGGTGCAACTGGTCCTGCCGGTCCAACTGGTCCCGAAGGTCCTGCCGGTCCTACTTCTCCACCCGCAACGGATACTGTTGCTGGTGTTGCTGAACTTGCAACCAACGCCGAGGTAATTGCGGGCGTGGATGCGACGCGAATTGTTACCCCCGCTGGTTTGGCTGCTAAGGTCGCTTCGTCAGCGGCGCTAGGTCTTGTGGAGTTGGCTACTAATGGTGAGACGATTGCAGGAGCAGATGCTGGCCTTGCTGTAACTCCTGCTGGTCTTGCCGCAAAGCAAGCATCACTTACTGCTCAAGGTATTGTTGAGCTTGCAACTTCGGCGGAAACGGGGGCGGGGGCGGATGCCACCCGCGCTGTTACTCCAGCTGGTTTGGCCGCTTATGTTTCTTCGGGCATATGGGTTCCCGGTACTTCGGCTGTCGTAAATCAGGACAACGCGCCTGTTAATCAAGGTTTTGATTATCAGCGTATTGGTGATATGGTATTTTTCAGCGGAGTTTGGAACGTCAATCCGACTACATTTGCCCCTACATTGACTTCTTTTAACATGGGTTTGCCGATTGCACCAACTGCTCCTTTTGTCGCTACTACGCAAGCACACGGAACTGTAACTGGTGGCGGTGCTGTCGCAGAGAGCGGTGTTGTCGAAGCCCTCGTTGGGTCGAACACCGTAAAAGTTGAGTTTATGGCTTACAGCGGGGCGGTTCATAGGATTGCCGTAAACGGTAGTTATCGCGGCGTTGGATCATCATCATTTCTCGCAGCAGAAGCTAGACCGGCATCAGAGGGGGAGAAAGTAAATGGCTGAGACAGTTACTCCCAATCTGAACCTCACTAAGCCTGAAATAGGCGCGTCTAATAACGTGTGGGGCGCTAGACTTAACGACAACTTTGATATTCTTGACCAGAGAACTGTACGGCAAACCGTACAATGGACTATTACTATGGGGGACGATGTTCCCCTAAGTGCCACTGGCCCGTGGATTTTGTCTAGATACGGTAATGATGGTATTATAATTGACAATCCTATTATAGTGGATCGTCAATCTGGCCTTGTTACTGCCAAAAGTCTAACTGTCCTTGGTGCTACCACTATTAACGGCGCTGTCGTCTTACCGGGCGGGATAACTGGTAATTTAGCTATAACCGGCGAGTTGGGCGTAACTAGCCACGTATCTATCGGCGGAAATCTAAGTGTTGTAGGCAGTTCAAGTCTAAACACGCTTTCAACTATCGGTGCGGCGACAATCGGTGGCAATCTTGGCGTTACAGGTCACATTAATGCTGCTGCTAATGTTGTTGTAGAGGGGGATTTAGACCTTACTGGCAAAGTTACGAAAGCCCTAAAATTACCACATTTAGCGCCCCCTTCTCCACCACCCGCTGATACTTCGGCTGTTTACTTTGATGCTAACGGTAATCCGGTTGTAAGACGTTCAGATGGCACTATTGCACATTTAGGCGTTCCTCCGGGGACTATTGCTTTCACTGGCGGCGCGAATGCTGATATTGGCTGGGCTTTGTGTAACGGTCAAGCGATATCTAGAGTGAATAATCCAGCTTTGTTCGCTCGATACGGCGTTATTCATGGACCGGGCGATGGCACTACCACTTTTAATATACCTGATCTTCGCGGGCGTGTAATTGCGCACGTCGATGGTGGAGCCGGAAGGTTAACTTCTACGGGTCTTGGAGTAAACGCTACACTTAGCGCTGCGGGTGGCGATGATACGCGCATCCTAACCATTCCTCAGATGCCGTCGCATAATCACGTTGTCCATGAAGTGGCGCATTCGCACGAAACTGCTGCTACATCCCGAAGCGTTGCTGGCGGAGCAGCCGAAACAATCCATAAATTGTCTGATTATCCCGGTAATGTTCCCCAAGGCACCACCGAGGCAGTTAAAACAGACATTACGATCGATCCAAGTGGTGGCGGGCAAGCACATTCCGTTGTCCAGCCGACTTTCGTTCTCAACGCTCAGGTTAAATTAGGATGACGCCGATCGAGTTTCCACCGGGTGTAACTACTCTCCTTTCGAGAGCGGCCAAAATTACCAACTGGCGCGACGGTAATCTTATGCGCTGGGAGAATGGCATTACCTTAAAACCGGTAGGCGGTTGGGAAGAGGAAGTATTTGTTGGTACATTTGCTTCCCGAATTAGGGCAATGCACCGATGGACCGCTCTTAACGGCATCGTGTATACTGCTTACATGTGCGAGCAGCATTGCTACGTGGAATCCACTGGCACTCTAGTGGATATCACTCCGGTTGGGGGAATAATTTCGCCGCCCGGAAGTAATGCGGGATACGGTGAATTAGACTACGGCGAAGGTAATTACGGTGTTGACGTTCCCGGAGCGCTTTCATCCACCCAAAAGTTCTCCTTAGCTTGGTCATTAAGTAATTGGGGTGAGAACTTACTAGTTATGTGGAGCTATGATGGTAAGTTGTTAGAATGGAAACCATCTACTCCTTCTGTTGTATTGACACCAGTAACTGGTGCTCCAATAGGCAACCGCCAATTCGTGATAACTCCTGAGCGCCACGTGATGCTATTCGGCATGGACGGCGAATTTGGGGATATCGGTTGGTGCAGCCAAGAGAATATCAACGATTGGGACTTCGCTAGCATCACCAATTCTGCGGGCGCTTATACAGTTGACCCATTATCGCCTATCATAGCCGTACGACTGTCTGCTGCTGGTATCTTAGTATTTACCCCGGCTATGTCCCATGTTTTGGATTATGTTGCCCTACCTTATATATACCGCATCCGGCCAATTGGTAAGGTACCAATTCCAATCAGCGCTTCTTCTGTAACTTCCATTCCGGACGGCGTAATTTGGGTTTCAGTTGAAGGCTACTGGATGTGGAATGGTACCACCGCCGACGTTGTTCCGTGTCCGTTGTGGGATTCCGTATCTGCTAGAATGGATTTCGGCAGAACTGTTTACGAGTCGTCCATAATTAGCATCGGTAATCGGGGTGAAATTTGGTGGTTCTGGGTGGATGTTACCCTTGGGCTGGAAACTAACCGTTACATTGCATTAGACTATCGGAACAAGATTTGGATGCCGGGAATACTTAGCAGGACTTGTGGTTTTACGTACGGTAATGATCGATATCCAGTAATGTCGGACGGTCACAAGGTGTGGAAGCATGAAGTTGGCTTTGTTTACCCCGGAGCTTTGTTTATGCCGTTCTTAGAATCCCAAACACTAAACGCCGACGGTGGTGAAAGGTGGATTACTATTTCTAAGATACTTCCGGACATAATGGGGGACCGCACGGCTTTGGCTTTCCGCTTGGCGCTCAACGATGATCGAACTGTGTATTCAGCCCAAAGATATACTCCGCAACGTACGGTGAATGAACACGGTTGGGTGGATATAAGGGAAACAGCGCGGGACTGTCGGCTTCGTATCGATATGGTTAGAAATTTAAATTGGGCTACTATTGGTCCCATCATTTTCGACATTAAAACGCGGGGTAAAAAGAAATGATGAAAGTTCCACGATTCAAGGACCCGGAAGTTACTAGATTCTTAACGGAATACCTGAGGGAGGTTGACAGGACCGGTAAGGATGTGCTATACTCCAATAAAGCTAATAAATCGCTGCTACTTTCGGACTATAGCGGCAAAAATGTATACGAAATTACAGTTAAGAATCTGTCGGGGGGCGAAGGAGAGCTAGTAATCACTAAGTTGCATGGAGATGAAATACCGCCGCCATGATCGTAACTGACGAAGCCATGAGGAAGAAGATGCAGCGGGCATTAGATTTCAATGGCAACTTGTATAGTTTAGATGACATAGAAGAGCACTTGCTCAGTGGCAAGTTGCAGGGCCACGTAGAAGGGGATACTTGGGTAATTACTCAGGTTCATGATTGGCCTCAGCGCAGAGCAGTTAACATTATGTACCTTGTAGGATCACTTGCCGGTACGCCGGAGTTGGAACAAAAAATAGAAGAATGGGCTAAATCTTTAGGCGCGGACCTTATAACGGCGGGTGGTCGCGATGGGTGGTTGAAGTTCAGAACCCCCGGATGGAAGAAAGTCGGCAGTTTATATTCGAAGGATATCTAACATGCCAATGGGTGGCGGTCAACCAGCACAAACTACTCAGACCACCAAGGTCGAGCTTCCCGGATGGGTGGAAAGAGCCTCGAAGGATAACTATCAGCTTGCGAGGCACATCTCTAATAGGCCGCACAATCCATGGGAAGGAGATCGGGTAGCTAACCGCTCTGCTTTCACGGATGCGAGTTATGATCTTCTTAGACATAATCTAGGGTCGACGAATAAATACTACAATCAAGCAGAGGGTTCTTTTGACCGCGCTCGTGCGGCATACGGCCAAGGGATCGGGATGCTCAACCAAACTCGACCGTTATATGGCCAAGCTGAGGGTGAATTTAACAAGGCCAGCGGAATGGTTGACCAAGCTGCGCCTCTGTATGGCGAAGCAGCTGACATTTTTAGGAAAACCGCTGGCCCACTCGATATCAGTCCATATTTAAACCCGTATACCAACGAGGTAGAGAATAGAGCTATTGCGAATGCGGGCACGGCTCTTACTCAGCAATTAGCACAGCAGAAGGGTGAAGCTGCAAAGAATAGTGTATTCGGTGGTACTCGATTTGGGGTGCAACAAGGTGTAACCTCAGCCGAAGGGGCGAGAGGTATCGGGGACTTATCCGCTGCGCTGCGTAAGGCAGGCATCGATTACGCCACCACAACCGGTCTTCAAGATAGGGCCGGGATACGGGATTCTGCCACCGGGTTGTTAAACACAGCTGGCGGAAGGCTGAGCGCGGCGGGAGCATATGGCGACGTTGGTACTGGTTATCTCAATACCGCTGGAAGCATGCAGAATGCCGCTGCTGGTTATGGGGGCCTTGGGGGCGGCCTTACTCAAACTGGACAGGGCTATCTAAATACCGCTCAAACTCGTGGCATGCAGAATGCTGCGGATGTGGCTTCGCTTTCAGCTGCTGGCGAAGAACAAAAGGCTCAACGGCAACAAATATACGATATGAGAATGGGCAAGTGGGGGGAGAAAGTAAATTACCCCCTTGAGCAGCTTAATATTAGGCTGGCTGCATTGGGTATGTCGCCTTACGGCAAGACGGAAACCATGCATAAGACCAGTACCTCCGAACAGCCCCCGTTTGATTGGGCTACGTTCGGATTAGGCGCTTTGAAAACTATTCCATCATTCTGGGCAATGTCCGATCGAAATATGAAGACAGATATCGAGAAGCTTACGGGCGGTCCGCTTCCGCTGTATGCCTATCGGTATAAAGGCGATCCGAAGAGTTATCCAAAGGTGATCGGCCCAATGGCACAGGACGTTGAGAAAGTCGTTCCGAGCGCTGTCAAGAAGATAGGTGGCAAGCGGGCGATCGATATAAATAACCTCTTGGAGGTACTAAGCTAATGCCCTCTATAATCGATAGGACCAGATTTCTAAACGAAATCGCGCAGAACCCCGATCTGATTAGCAAATTGGCGTCGATGGTTAGGGGAGAAGTGGGGCTAGGAAGGGATAGGGTCAGGGAGATTATACAGTTAGAAACTGCATTCAACCGCGCACAAGCCCGAGAGCATTCACTAGGGAAGGCACTATTATCGACAGGGGAATCAAAGGCGGGCTATTACGACCCCAAAACCTACAGGCAAGCGGCTACTCCGGAGCAAATTAAGTATTTCCGAGAGAATATCCTCAATCCGGTATTGGCCGGGTCGAATGAAGGAGAGCGATTTCTCGGTAAGCCGCCCACAGGCAATGCTTCGCAGATGGGTTTCGCTGGACGACGATTAGCTAGTGGTCAATATGCGGCAGGTAAATGGTATGGACAGCCCGGTGGCAGCGAAATGTTTGTGTTAGAAGCACACGATGCTCCTAAGATTGGTAGATTAGGCGGTGGTACTGAATACGCTGGCCTTGAGAATGTGTCGAATAAGGTTCAGTTTGGTCCGGATGGCAACCCAATCTGGAATCCTACAACTCCGGCGTACGGACCCCAAGGTACGACATTAACTTCCACCCCACAACAACCCCCTGCGCCTCCTACGACAGCGCCAGCGGTGGAACCTACTCTAGCGAATAAGGTTCAAACAGCGCTATTCGGGCAGCCGGGGGCAGCTACAACTCCCGGACAACCTGCTCAGTCTACTCCTTTAATGTCGGGATTGGAAGGATTGGCTGGTGCGTTCAAACCAAGGGTAGACCCCCAAGCGGCAGCGGCAGCGGCAACGCTTACTCCACCGTCGCCAACGCCGACAGCGGGTGGAACTGGTAATCCTGCTCAAGCTCAAGCTTTGCTGGCCGCGCTATTACAAAATCAGCGTAAGCAGTACGGCTTGTCGTTGACAGGAATGGGAGGGGTGGGATGAATATAGCTGACCTTATCGCCGCTCTTCAAGCAGGTGGCGATCCAAACCAAGCTATAGTTAATCAATTCCAGCCGGGTCCTCCTACGGGTCCTGTTATTCCTCCTGCGTACGGAGGGGGCGGTTCAATGCTTCCACCTATTCCCTATTTGGGAGGAGCATCAAACACGCCAGGAGCTTCTGCATACGCTTCGGCGGGACCTGCGATGCCTCCCCCTGCGCCTCTTGGTAGTGATGTTCCCCCTACTGAGCCACTTACGCCTCCTGCTGCGCCTCCGCCTGTTACGCCTCCTGCGGCTCCTCCTCCTGCTGCGACAACCCCACAGGGAGCAGTTACGCCGGTAACCAATCCGTCAACGCCTTCTACTACGCCCGCTGCTATGAAATCTCCGCCTGATTTAACTAATATGTATATTCAATTAATGCAGAAGAATCAGAACGCTGCGGCGCTCGACTCCGGTTTGACACTTATGGCAGCGGGGCTTTCCAATAGTCAAGCCACTAGGTCTGCGCTTATCAATGCTGCTTCGGGCGGCAGCGGCGGAAGAGGAGCTGGTGGAATTACGTCGGCTGATATCATTAATTTGCAGAAGCAGGACCAAGAAAATCAGAATAGATTGCTGCGCCAATCTATGCTCGGCGGATTGATGAAAGAATATAATATGTCTCCAGAAACTGTTAAGTATTTGGAGGCTAGTGGCCAATTGGATGAAGTTATTAAGCACAAGAATACTCAGAACCTTGTTCAGCAAGAAGGTGCGGATGGGTCCAAGGCATTCTATAACGCGACTACTGGCCAGAAGATTATTGATATTAGTCCGGCGAAGGTTGAGGAAGGTGAATTTGTTGACACTCCGGAAGGAAAACAGCTTAGGAGTAAGAGGACTGGTCTACCCATGGGTCCAGCCGCTGGAAAGGCTCCGGAGACTGAATTCATTGAAGGCCCCCAAGGGAAGCAGCTTAGAAGCAAGACAACGGGTGAGCCTATCGGTCCAGCCGCTGGACTTACAATTCCGGATGCAGCCAAGACGGATGCTATGATGTTGGATGGCATCAATCAGGAACGCGTTGCTCGCGGGATTCCCCCGCTTTCCATGGAAGAGTACATCACGACCATCAAGCGCGATCCTAAAGCGCCTGCCAATGCACTAGATATGGAAAATCTAGCAGCGGTAAATAAAGGTCTGGTCGCTGAGGGCAAGCCCCCGATTACTATGGGTGAATACCTACTCAAGTACAAGCACCCTGCCGGTACAAGCATTTACGTGGGCCAAGACGGCATTCAGTATCCCAAACCACCAGAGGGTTACGACTACGAGCGGCACCCCGATGGTAAGGTTATGATTGGCCCAGATAGGATGCCAATTATGCGCGCCGTTAGCCCGAAGGCTGCGGGCGAGGAGAAAGAAACTGCGCAAGATATCGCAGATAAGGAGAAGAAGGCGTCTGATCTGCTCAAGAAGGAACATAAGGAGCGGGTATCTGCTGTACTTATGGCCAGTAACGTTGGTGATGCTATTGATACTTCTCTTGCATTGGCTGACAAGGTGGGCGCAACTGGAACCTTTGCGAAATGGGCTAGAAATATAGCCCCCGTTACCGGTATGTCTTGGGATACCATAGATTCTAAGGTTAAAACTATCGACGCGAATAACGTAGTCTCAGCCTTGAATGCGATGCGAGCAGCTTCACCCACTGGCGGCGCATTGGGCAACGTTACAGAGCAAGAGAATAAGATGTTGGCAGCCATCATCGCTTCCACCAATGTGTATCAAGAGACTGGAGAATTTAAGAAAGGCTTAATTCGCATTAAAGCCGCGATGCTGACTATGGCTGAACAGAAATACGATGACGCAGATGGAGCGGCTAGGTTCAAGCAAGACTTGCAAGAAAAAATCGACGAGTTAACTATGGAGCAGCAAAATAAAAAGGGTTCCGGCATTACTATCAGACCAAGGTAAAAACCATGCCCGCATTTATATTGAAAGGCCCAGACGGTAAGGAATACGATGTTGAAGCTCCCGACGCAGACTCGGCTGCCAAGGAGTTCGCTAAATACCGTCAAACACAACTCAACCAACAGTATGCCGAAGAAGGCAAGAAAATGCCGCCTTGGCAAATTCCGTTGGAAACGGCTCGGGACGTTGCTACAGTTGGAGCGGATACCCTTACTCTCGGGTTTGGGACTAAGGCCGTTAAGGGTTTATTCGGCGGCGAACCCGAAATGGACATTGAGGCGCGACGTGCCCGAATGCCATATTCGGCCCCGGCAATAGATATCGGGGTGATGGCGGGGGCACTTCCTACTGCCGTGCCAAGGGCTGTGGCTAAGTTGGGTGGAGGGCCAGCGGCTCGTGTTATTACGGGGACCGGAGCGGCAGCTACGGAAGGCGCGGTGGTTGGCGGGTTAGAAGCTGCTGGCCACGATAAACCTGTAGGACCGGGTGTTATGACCGGTATGCTCGGGGGAGCAGCGGGACAACAAGTAGGTACGGTTATAAATAAGGCGGACCGAATAATTCGCGGCATCGACGATGTGCCTAAGGGTATTCGATCAAATATGGCGGTGCTCCCAAAAAATCCTAGCCCATCCGATAGAGTAACTGTGGCACAGAACGAAGCGGCTTCCA
>Ga0137312_1000010_pt1 | contig 41981 bp, 67 predicted proteins | sample EasRivERMZT133_2_FD_102296 | JGI IMG/M metagenome (GOLD analysis project Ga0137312, IMG submission 102296) | Soil microbial communities from meander-bound floodplain in the East River, Colorado, USA - East River MetaG ERMZT133_2 | ecosystem: Environmental > Terrestrial > Soil > Floodplain ...
CCTCGATTAAAGCGTCTACGGGTTGCGGAATGTAGTTTTTACATATAGTAGGGGTTGAAAATGTCAGGACCGCCACCAAAACCGGCTCACTTGAGACAGCGAACCAATAAAAAGGCTGGATTTGCGTCATTGGAGGCTCCAGAGCAGCCAGAGGTGCCGGATATTCCGAATCCAGATGCTCGCGTGTGGCATCCGCTGACGCTGGAAGCTTGGAGTCATGCGTGGGCGAGCCCTATGGCGTCCCAGTGGCTGACAACGGACGTGGATGCATTGGGCCGGCTGGCGCTATTGTGGGATCAGTTCTATGCGAAGCCTCAAGTTCAGGTGATGGCTGAGATTCGGTTGCAGGAACAGCGGTTTGGCTTCTCTCCATTAGACCGCTCGAGACTGCAGTGGGAAATCAAGCGAGCGGAGGATGCGCCAAAGATGAAGCCGGAAGTGCCGAAACGGGCCGTAATTGATCCCAGACGGACCTTGATGGCGGTGAAGTGATTCTCACGGTTCCAGTGGATGAAGTGCTGTATCCGACACTAGGACCGCAGGTGTGTGATTTCATCGAAGCGCATCTGGTATTTGGGCCTGGGGATCTCCGAGGCGAGCCGGCGAAGATCGACAAGGAAAAGCGCGGTCTGATCTACCGCATGTATGAGGTGTTCCCGAAAGGGCATCTCATGGAAGGGCGGCGAAGGTTCAAGCGAGCCGCGCTGTCATTGCGGAAGGGTGTTGCCAAGACTGAACTAGCGGCTTGGATCGCAGCGTGTGAGCTCCACAAAGACGCTCCGGTGCGGTGCATAGGCTGGTCAAAGCGCAAGCAGCCGATGGGCGGATCGGTCAAAGATCCGTATATCCCGATGGTGGCCTACACCGAGGAACAGTCAGAGGATTTGGCTTACGGGGCTCTGCGGGTCATTCTGGAACTAAGCGATCTAGCGGATGACTTTGACATTGGGCTCGAGCGTATCCTTCGGAATGGCGGTGACGGCAAGGCTGTTGGGCTGGCGACAGCGCCGGATGCGAGAGACGGTGCGCGGACGACCTTCCAGCATTTTGACGAGACGCACCGTTTCACGCTGCCACGGTTGATACGGGCGCACCAGACCATGCAGGCGAATCTCCCGAAGCGGAAGATAGCCGATGCGTGGACACTGGAGACAACCACGGCTCCTGAGCCTGGGGCTGGTTCAGTGGCAGAAGCCACGATGGAATATGCGCGGACGGTGGCTGATGGTCGCATCTCAGATTCGAGGTTGTTTTTCTTTCATCGAGAAGCCTCGCCACAGCATGACTTGACAACAGAGCAGGGGATTCGGGCCGCAGTGCTAGAGGCTTCAGGGCCAGCGGCGGAATGGTCGGACATCGAGAGCATCATCGAGCAGTGGCGTGATCCGACATCAGACCGGACCTATCTGGAGCGCGTGTGGCTCAACCGTCTCGTTAAGAGCGGATCTCAGGCGTTCAACGTAGAAGCCTGGAAGAAACTGAAATCAGACATTGAGGTTAAGCCGAATGCGCTGATCACTGTCGGTTTTGATGGGGCGATGTTCCGCGATTCAACCGGGATCGTGGCGACCGATGTTGTGACCGGCTACCAGTGGATGGCCGGCCTATGGGAGAAGCCATTCGGGATCGATGAGTGGCAGGTGCCGACTGAAGAAGTCGAAGCGGTGCTGGCGGATCTCTTTGGCCGCTATCGTGTCTGCCGGATGTATTGTGATCCGCCCTATTGGCAGTCGTGGATTGCGAAGTGGGCTGGCATCTACGGTAAAGACAGGGTTATCGAGTGGTGGACAAACCGTCACCGGCCTATGGCGGCAGCGTTAGAGGCTTTTGACACTGCCATCAAGGAAGGGACGTTAAGCCATGACGGGAGTAAGGGCTTAGAGCGCCACATCGGCAATTCACGGCGTGAAGAACTAAATCTGCGCGACGATCAAGGCAAACCGCTCTGGATGATTCGCAAAGAGCGAAACGACTCGCCGCATAAGATCGACTTGGCTGTCGCGGCTGTGCTGAGCAATGAAGCACGGAACGACGCTATTACATCGGGCGTGCTGAAAGAGCCTGAGTATCAGATGTTCATCTACGGAGGCCGGTAATGGGCGTGTCTGAGCACTCTCTAGTGATAGTCGGTCCGCAGGGCGCTCGGCGTGTGGAGTGGACCGTCCAGAAGTTTGCCGAGGTCGAACAGGTCAATCCAAAGACGGTCAGACGCTGGATTGCGAAGGGCGCATTGGTCACTCGCAGGACGCCAGGAGGCAGAATCCGTATTGTCGGCACACGCTAGATGGACATTTGTGGACATTTGGCAATCTACCCTATGTAGTTAGTTCACGCTGAGCCGCACACTAGATGCGGTGTCTAATCGCGCCTATTCCCTATTAGAACTGAAATCGGTTGACGATGATCTTCGGACCATCGAAGGTATCGCCACGCATGTCTCACCGGACAGGACCGAGGACATCGTAGAGCCGAAAGGCGCTCTGTTCTCGTTGCCGGTGCCGTTCATGTGGCAGCACGGCAAGAACATGCCGGCTATCGGACACGTCACGCACGCGGCTGTGACGGACGAAGGCATCCGGGTCAAGGTGCAGATCGAAAGCGACGATCAGCCTGGACTCCTCAAGGATCATCTCGACCTTGCGTGGCGCTCCATCAAGAAGGGGCTCGTCCGAGGTCTGTCGATTGGCTTCCGACCGTTGGAGTCGGAGCAGATTAAAAACAGCTTCGGTGTGCATTTCAAGCGGTGGGAATGGCTCGAGCTTTCCGCCGTCACGATCCCGGCGCACCAGAACGCCTCTATCACGCTCGTGAAATCCATTGACGCGCAGGATCTTGCCGAGACAGGCGAGGCCGCACGTCTACACACGCCGGGAGACACCGGCACTCGCGCCGTCCATTACGGACAGCCGAAAGCACCGACCATGAAGACGTATTCAGAACAGATTCGCGATCTGGAAGCCACGATTGCGGGAAAGGCTGCGGAGCGCGAAGGCGTTCACACCAAAGCCGTAGAAGAGGGCCGCTCGAAAGACGGCGACGAGCGAGACAGGTTCGACACGCTCGGCAAAGAGATCGAATCGCTCACGAAAGAACTCGCAGACGCGAAGGAACTCGACGCGGTGAACATCACGAAGGCCGCTCCAGTCGTCGCCGGCACGTCGCAGCAGTCAGGCGCCTCGCGCCAGGGCATCGGCCATGTCTCCGTGAAGGAAAACATGCCGAAGGGTATCGGCTTTGCCCGAGCGGTCAAGGCGAAGGTTGTCGCCCGTATGGACAGCCGGAACGTGCATGACGTCGCGAAGGAGATGTATCCCTCGGATGACCGACTGCACGCCCATCTGAAGGCCGCAGTTCCCGCCGGCACGACCACGCAGGCCGTCTGGGCATTGCCGCTGGTCGATCCGACCAATCTGGCGTCGGAGTTCATCGAATACCTCCGACCGGCAACCATCATCGGCAAGCTGAATCTGCGGAACGTCCCGTTCAACATCCGGGTCATCGAGCAGACGAACGGCGGCAACGGGTTCTGGGTCGGAGAAGGTCGCCCGAAGCCGCTGACCGCGTTCGGCTTTGCGCCGATCCTGTTGGCCTACACGAAGGTGGCGGCAATCTCGGTCATCACCGAGGAGCTGGCACGGTTCTCCACGCCATCGGCTGAAATGCTGGTGCGTGACGGCCTGCGGGATGCGCTGGTGGAGCGTATCGACCGGGACTTCATCGATCCTGCCGAAGCCGGCACAACCGGCGTGCAGCCAGCCTCGATCACGAACGGGCTCGTGGCGCTGACTTCGGCTGGCACGTCAGCCGACAACGCGAGAACCGATCTGGCGAATCTGATGTCAACCTTCGTTGAGGCGAACATCGATCCGACCGGCGTGGCGCTCATCATGCCGACCACGGCAGCACTCGCGCTGTCCTTCATGGTCAACAGCTTGGGTCAGCCCGAGTTCCCTGGCTTCGGCATGGGCGGTGGCAACATCAACGGCATCCCGGTCATCACGTCGCAGTATGCGGCGAACGCCAGCGGTGGCGGCAACCTCGTCATTGCCCTGAATCAGCGAGAGATCTTCCTCGCGGATGATGGCTCGGTGACGGTGGATGCCAGCCGCGAAGCCTCGTTGCAGATGTTGGACAATCCGACCAACAACTCGGCGGAAGCGACGGCGACGCAGATGGTGAGCATGTGGCAGACCAACAGCATTGCGCTGAGGGCTGAGCGGTTCATCAACTGGAAGAAGCGCCGTGCTGACGCCGTCGTTTACATGGACGATGTCAACTGGGGCTCCATCGGCTCTCCGTAGTCGCTGAATACCGGACGGCCATTCTTGCTGGGGTGGCCGTCCGTCTCTCTTTCTCTGAGGTCTGATGCCTGCTGTTACGGTCACTGCTATTAAGGACTTCACCGAAGACGGCATCCGAGGCCGTAAGGGTCAGATCCTCGTCATCGATCCTCCCATCAAGGCGCTCCTGCTGGCTCGCAAAGGGCTGGTGAGTCTCTGCAAGGTGAAGACTCGCGAGATGCCTCCTCCTGAACCGGAGCCAGAGCCCGAACCTGCGCCACGTAGGCGTTATCGAAGGCGAGACATGCAGGCGGAAGGCTAATAATGCACCGATTTAGTCCGCCTATTCGGTGCCAGATAGGTGCAAGTTCCAGCGGAGACTGTAGGCGTGTTGCTTAGGGCCAATGACGTGTCTCGCGTTCTGGTTCTGGACATCAAAAGCGTAGCATGAGACTCGGTCCCTACGACATCACCATTACTAAACGCGCACCGGCTAACCTGTCCTCGGTCGAAAGCCGGGGCGGCTGGTGGCCTGTTGTGCGCGAGCCGTTCAGCGGTGCGTGGCAGCAGAACCAGGAAGAAAGCGTCGAGACGGTTCTCGCCTTCTCCGCGACGTTCGCGTGCCTGACGCTGATCTGTTCGGACGTGTCGAAGATGCGCCTGCGGCTGGTGGAGCAGGACGCCAATACGATCTGGAATGAAGTGGAGTCGGCCTCGTTCTCGCCGTTCCTCCGCAAGCCGAATCGCTATCAGAACCGGATTCAATTCGTTTACTGGTGGCTGGCGTCGAAGCTGATTCACGGGAATACGTATGCGCTGAAGGCGCGTGACGCTCGAGGCGTGGTGCGTGCGGCCTACATCCTCGATCCGACGCGCACGCGCCCGATGGTGGCTCCTGACGGTTCGGTCTACTACGAACTGAAGACGGATAACCTGTCGAGCCTCATGACCGATATCGTCGTGCCGGCGTCTGAGATCTTTCACGACGTTGGCTATGCGCTGTTCCATCCGCTCGTGGGCGTGTCACCGATCTACGCCTGTGGCCTTGCGGCGGTGCAAGGGCTCCGCATCCAGAACAACTCGTCTCGATTCTTTGCGAATGGCAGTAAGCCGGGAGGCGTGCTGACGGCTCCTGGTGCGATCACGCCGGAAGCCGCGCAGCGGGTTAAAGCCTATTGGGACGAGAACTTTGTGGGCGACAACATGGGCAAAGTCGCCGTGCTCGGGGACGGGCTGAAATATGAAGCGATGGCCGTCACCGCGAACGATTCGCAACTGATCGAGCAGTTGAAGTGGACCGCCGAGAACGTCTGCACCGCGTTCCATGTGCCGGCGTATAAGGTCGGGATCGGCAATCCGCCTTCGTACAATAACGTGGAAGCCTTAGACCAGCAGTATTACTCGCAGTGCTTGCAGTTTCACATCGAGAGCATGGAGCTGTGTCTCGATGAGGGGCTCGGGCTGTCGCCGGATAAGGTGGAAGGCCGCAGGCTCGGTGTCGAGTTCGATCTCGAGGACTTGCTCAGGATGGATACCGCGACACAGATCAAAGCCGAGAAGGACGCCGCTGGGATCAAGACCATCAACGAGTCACGGCAGCGTCTAAATCTGAAACCGATGACCGGCGGCGATCAGGTCTATCTGCAGCACCAGGATCACAGCATTGAAGCCTTGGCGAAGCGCGACGAAGGTCCGGATCCGTTCGCGAGTGACAACAGCAAGGCTCCACAGCCAGCCGCGCAGCCTGAGCCTGCGCCTGTGGACGATACCGCGAAGGCTTACGCCGCGATTATGACCAAAGCCGCAGAGATTGCGAGACGCAATGCAGCCTGATCAACTCGCCGAGATCGTCGGCGCAGCTATCGAAGCCGCAACGAATCCGCTCCTCGCACGGATTGCCGTGCTGGAGAAAGTGGCGTCTGTCGCCGGTAGGGATGGCCGCGACGGGCAATCTGTGCAAGGACCGCAGGGCCCTATTGGTCCGCAAGGGCCACAGGGCGAACGTGGGCCGGAAGGTTTACCGGGCGCATCCATTCAAGGGCCAGCCGGCGAAAAGGGCTTAGACGGCAGAGATGGCGTCGATGGCCGGGACGGGCTGCACGGGATGGGCTTCGATGATCTGACCGTGACGTATGACGGTGAGCAGACCATCACGATGGTCTATGAGCGTGGCGTGCATCGCAAAGAGTTTCCGATCCATCTGCCGATCCCAGTGCATCGTGGCAAGTGGGATGCTGGCCGCGTCTACAAGATTGCTGAGGAAGTCATGTGGGCTGGTTCGACGTGGCGAGCCATCGAGGAGACGAAAGCGGAGCCAGGGACGCCGGCTGCGGCCTCTCGTGCCTGGGTGATGGTGTCTCGGCGTGGCGATGTGGGCAAGACCGGACAGAAGGGCTTGGCCGGTGACCGTGGCGAGCGTGGGCCGGAAGGTCCGCGAGGACCGCAGGGTTACTGATGGTCTCGCCGCTCCCGTCCATCGTCACGCTGGCACAGGCCAAGAAGGCTGCGCGAATCGATCCGTCGAACTTTGAGGAAGATGCGGACCTGTATCTACGGTTAGAGATCGCGCACGAGGTCTGTCTGGACTACGTCAATAATCGCGTCGAAGATACCGATGATGTGTGGCTCGAGACGGTCCTGTCGTGGGATGAGGGCAATGCGCCGAGGCAAGTCAAGGCGGCTATCCTTGCCATGTTCGTCTACCTCACGCGGTTCCGGGGCGATGACGCCGAGAAGGATCGGCAAGTTCTGACCGACGGCGATATCCCTGATCACGTTCGGATGTATCTGAAGCGCCTCCGCGATCCCACCGTGGCCTGATCATGCCTGCCAAGCCGCGCCCACGCATTTATGCCTCGGTGCCGAAACTCTGGCCGGGAGAAACGGTCGTCTGTATCGCCAGCGGTCCGTCGCTCACCGAAGCGGATGTGAACTACGTGCGCGGTCGGGCGCATGTCATCGCCATCAATAACAATTGGGAGCTGGCACCGTGGGCCGATGTACTCCACGCGAATGACGGGCGCTGGTGGCACTGGCATAAGGGCGTGCCGAGTTTTAAGGGGCTCAAGTATTCGCTCTCGCACTCGGCGCGGATGTGGCCGGATGTCAACGTCCTGCGGCGAGCCCATGACGCGAAGGGGATCTCGTTCGATCCGAAGGCACTCTGTAACTACGGCCTGAACTCTGGATACGCCGCGATCAATCTTGCGGTGCATCTCGGGGCGAAGCGCATCATCCTGCTTGGCTATGACATGCAAGTCGGGCCGAACAAAGAGGAGCATTGGCATAAGGATCACCGCAATCGGAGCCGGTCTGAGTATCCGATCTTCCTGCGGCGATTCTCCGCGATGACTGAGCCGCTCGAGAAGGCCGGGATCGAAGTCATCAACTGCACACGCAGAACTGCGATTGAGACATTCCCGCTGATGTCACTGGAAGACGCTCTGCCGTTCATAGACATATCAGAGCATTTTGAGAATGCGCCTGATGTCGATCCGGTGGAAGCGTGTCAAGGATTGATTAAGAAAGGCACTGGCCAAATGACAGGCGTGTGGAAACCGCAGGAGCTATGAGCCCTGAACGGAAGGCCAGTAACGCGCTCTTAAAGCGATGGGCTGCGACCATCACCGGAGACGTGCTGTCTATTGGGAGTTCGACGGATCAGGACGGAGCCGAGAAGCACTACCGAGATTACTTCACGGCAGCGACGTCATATACGACATCAGAAGTCATGCCGGGATGCGATCTGGTGCTGGACGTGCGCTCTATGCCGACAGTGGCTGATGAAAGCTACGACGCGGTCTTTGTCAGTGGCGTGCTGGAGCACGTCGATGACCTCTGGGCTGCGGTGCGGGAGTGTTACCGGATCGTGAAGCGCGGCGGTCTGCTGCTGTTGGGTGTGCCGTTCCGTCAGAAGATCCATAGGGCCCCGCAGGACTTCTGGCGGTTCACCGAATACGCCGTGCGGTATCTGCTGAAGGCCTGCGTCATTGAGGAACTCGTCACGATTGGCGATCCGCTCTCGCCTGCAGCCTATTGGGTGAAGGCGCGTCGTGCATGACCGAGATCGTGGTCACCAGCTTCTCGCCGGAAGGCGAAGCGCAATACGGCAAGCGCATGACGCGGCAGTTTCGGAAGTATTGGCCGTGTCCACTGATCGTCTACGTGGATGGGCCGACGACGGTCAAGGGCTGCGGTTTGCTCAGGACGGCGGATATCCCTGGCTGGCTCGAGACGCGAGATCGATTACCAAAGATAGCGCCTGATATGGACTGGTATAAGCCGACAGGCTATCTGTGGAACGCAAAGCGGTTCGCGGTGAAGCCGTTCGTCTGGCTGGATGCGGCTGAACAGATGGGATCGGGCGTCTTGACGTGGCTCGATGGCGATACCGTGCTGGAATCGAAGGTGACGCCTGGATGGACGGTGAAGTTACTCGGCAAGTCGGATGTGGCGTATCTCGGTCGAGGCAAGATGCATCCCGAGACGGGCTATGTGGGCTTCCGTATCCCTGAAGCGTTGCCGCTCCTGCGCTGGTGCCGGGATGCCTATCGAGACGAGACTTTTCGAGCCCTGACGAGCGGCTGGACGGATTGTCATGTGCTCAAGGCTGGCATGAAGGCGCTGAAGGTGAAGGCGCTGGATATGACTTCACATCTGCAGGAGCGGTGGACGTCGCAAGATGACGTGATGAGCCTGTCGCCAGTCGGACGATACGTGAGCCATCTGAAGGGCAGCGAACGGAAGCGTGAGGCGCATGCCTGATGCTGTCTATCGTGACGTTCAAGTGGAAGCCACAGGCGAACAACTACCGCTCCAGCTACGATGCGGCGACCGTCAATACGCTCTTCAGCATGGTGGATCGGCACTATCTTCTGCCGCACCGAAACATCTGCGTGACGGACGAGCCGAAAGGGATTCACAGCAGCATCGAGATCGTGCCGATGTGGGACGATTATGCGAACGTGCAGAATCCAAGCGGCTCGCACAATCCGAGCTGCTACCGCCGGCTGAAGCTCTTTGCGCCGGATGCCGGGAAGATCTTTGGCGAGCGGCTCGTGGCTATCGACCTGGACGTGGTTATCGTGAAGGATCTGACGCCACTATTCAGCCGCACCGACGACTTCGTGATCTGGGGTTACAGCGACTTCCCAAAGACGCAGTTCTACAACGGCTCACTCTGGATGCTGAAGACCGGCTCGAGGACGAAGGTGTGGACGCAGTTCAATCCGATGACCTCGCCGCGACTGGCGCACCGCAAGGGCTGTCGGGGATCGGATCAGGGCTGGCTCAGTTACATCATTCCCGGCGAAGCCGCGTGGGGCACGCGGGACGGGATCTACTCGCATCGCGTGCATATCTCCAAAAACGGCTGGCGACTGCCAGAGGATGCGCGAGTCGTGGTCTTTCACGGCAAGCACGATCCGTGGAGTTATCACTCGCAGCAGATCGACTGGATACGGGAGCACTACCGCTAATGGGCCGGAAGTGGCGCTGGGAATTGTTTCAGGGCTCGCGTTATATGCTCGGCCTGATGAAGCGTGACATTCATTATGTGGATGACGCGGTAACGTATTGCCGTGGCCGTCAGGCGTGCGTGCAGGCTGGCGGGAATCTGGGGATCTATCCGAAGCGGCTGGCGAGTTACTTTCGGACGGTCTACACGTTCGAGCCTGCCTCGGACCTGTGGCCGATGCTGCTGCACAATGCGCCAGAGTCGAACATCGTGAAGATGCAGGCGGCACTCGGTGACGAGCGCAGACTAATCAAGGTGTCTCGAGAACGGCGTGACGGCAAACCGAATGCCCACGAGGGTATCGGCTATACCGTGCCGAATGGAACGATCCCGACGCTGCGCGTTGACGATCTGAATCTGCCGGTCTGCGATCTGCTCTATCTGGACATCGAAGGCGGTGAGCTGCCGGCGTTACGCGGAGCCGTCGAAACGCTATTCCGGTGTCGGCCCGTTGTGGTCTGCGAGATCAATAAGAGCCTCGGCTTTGTCGGCCTGACGGCGGCGGATGTGATTGGCTGGCTGGATGGTCAGGGCTATCGGCACGCGAAGACGATGGGCTCGGATCAGATCTTTGTGCCGAAGGAATGGGAATGAAACTCGCCACAGCGACAGCCACTGCCGAGGACTATCAGCGCATCTTCGACCTGGAGCGGCAGCAGTCGTATCCGATGGTGGATGCGCTCGAGCAGCGCATGGGCTTCACGGTAGATCGAGAGCGGCTGGAAGCGGCTGCGCGTGTGCTGGCCTGTCCGCTCAAGGATGCGGCTCCCTGCTGGCAGCATGGTCGCGTGCTGTATACGGCTGTGAGGAACTACTTAGCGACTACTACAGAGGAGTGTGTTCGCACGTTGGACATCGGAACCGCGAAGGGATTCTCTGCGCTTGTAGTAGTGATGGCGGCTGATGATGCAGAGTTTCCTGCTGAAGTGTTCTCAGTGGATGTCCTCCCGCCATCAGCGCGTGTCAGGCGCAACACTGTGGCGGAAGTGGATGGGCTCAAGACGCTGGCGGAGATCCTGGCTCCGTGGCCGGAAGCGTCCCGCATCACGTTTCTAGAATCGACCGGCATCGACTGGCTGAAGGCGCATCCTGAGCGCATCCATATTGCCTTCGTAGACGGCAAGCACTCCGGGTCGGTCGTGCGTCAGGAAGGTGTGCTCCTCGCGCAGCGCCAGCAGACAGGGGATCTCTGCATCTTCGACGACGTGCATATCGGTGAGGTATCGGTAGCCGTTACGTCGCTGCACCACGAATACAAACTGGAGTATCTGCAGGTGCTCCCGAAGCGAGCCTATGCGATTGGAGTCAGGCGATGAATCCAGTGATCCAAGTCTGTGTCGTTATCCTCGGGCTGTTTGTGATCTATCTCGTGCTCGGTCTATTGCACATCACTGAGCCGTCGCGGTCGGTGGTGCTGGCGCTGTCGGTCGTGCTCGGGATCTTGTATCTGCTCGGACTGCCGCCGTTCCGATGACGGTCGCCTGTGTATGGGTCAACGGGCATCTGCCGTTTCCGGTGCATTACGTGACGCGGCTGCGGTCGATGGTATCGAAGCACTTCCAGCGGGCGCATCGGTTTGTGTGCCTCACCGACAACGGCTATCAGTTGCCGGGGATAGACACAATGGCTGTGGCGACACCGTTTGTTGGGGTGAAGGGCTGGTGGTCAAAGATTCATCTCTTCGATCCGGGCCGGTTTACCGGGAGAGTCTTGTATCTTGATCTGGACACGCTGATCGTGGATGCGCTCGAGCCGATTGTGGACTACCCGTCACCGTTCGCGCTGATCCCTGACTCTGGCAGCTGGCGAGGGCGAGGGCGTTTAGGTGTCTGCAAGCGGTTTAATAGTTCGGTGATGGTCTGGGATGCCGGCGTGAATGATCTCTTGTCGAAGAACTGGACGCCGTCCGTGATGAATCGGATGTGGGGCGATCAGGATTGGATCGGGCAGCAGATGCCTCGGGCGGATCGGTTGCCGCTCGAATGGTTCCCGCGTATCTCGGAGTGCAAGGACGGAGTGCCCGAAGGCGCGAAGGTGATCTTGGCGAAGATCCCGAAGAACGAGAAGGCGGCAAAGATCTATCCCTGGTTTGCGGAGGCGTGGAATTGATGGGCAAGCTCTGGTGCGCGGGATTCCCCATCGTGGAGATGGCACGGCGCGACATGCCGAAGCCGCTGACGGTGATCGTGCCGTATTACGAGAACTCAAGGTTTCTGTCGAGGCAACTAGATCATTGGCTCACACTGCGACTGTCTGCTGACGTTGCTTCTAATCTTAAAGTTATCGTAGTTGACGATGGCTCACCGAACAGATCCGCCGAGGAAGTGCTCAGAGGCCGAGCGCAGGACTTCATTCGCCTGTTCCGGTTGCACGACGACATCCGCTGGAACTGGCTCGCGGCTCGGAACATCGGCTTCCATCATGCACCGGACGGCTGGTGCCTTGTCACCGACATGGATCACATGATTCCAGAAGCCACGCTACGGAGCGTGATCTACAGTGAGCATGATCCTAACGTGATCTATGCCTTCCGTCGCTTCGATGTGCGCGGAGGGGATGCGCCGGTCGAGATCGCACCGCATCCGAACTCTTGGCTGATGACACGCTCGATGTTCTGGAAGGTTGGCGGCTACGATGAAGCATTATCTGGGCACTACGGAACAGACGGAGAATATCGCAGGCGGTGCGCGAAGGTTGCGCCCATCGAGATCCTGACGGATGCGTTACATCGCTACGAGTATCAGGATGATTCATCGACTACGCGCTATCTGCGGAAGCAGCCGGAAGATGCCGGCGTGAAGCAGATCGTGGCGGCGAGGCGGAAGGGCTGGCGTCCGAAGACGCTGAGTTTTCCGTATGAGGAAGTGTCGTGTCTGTAGCCTCTGGCGAGCGTAGTCACCGCATCACCTTGCATGCACCGGAAGGCACGCGGGGCGATGGCACGGCGCAGGATATCGCCACGCGCATTCCGGCGAAGATTGCTCCTGTGCCGCTGGCCTTCCAGCAGCAGGAGCGTCTAGCGGCTGGTGGCCTGACGCGGCAGACGCTGTATTCCATCAACATCCGGTATCGGGCCGACGTCGATTCCGACCTCGTGCTGATTGAGGAATGCCACACGCAGCGCGAGTTCCAGATCCTGACGATGATCCCATCTGACAAGATGGACGAGATCGATCTGACGTGCATCGTAGGGAATCGGCCCGTAGCCGAGGAGGATCTGGGCTAATGCCTTACGAGCTTGTGACGCCGAATCTCCAGGCCGCAATCATTGCGCTGCTCGAGGCGGACTCCGCGCTGACCAGCATCATCCAGACGAAGCCGACAGCGAAGGGCGGCGGTCCTGCGATCTATGACGAAGGGGATGTGCCGCTCGGGCAGTTGTTTCCTTACATCACCATTGGCGCATGGACGCAGACGCCGAATCACACCTTTTCTCCGAGTGGTGACGGCTGGTGCTGGAACTGCACCGTGCAGATCAAAGCCTTCAGCCAGCGCGTCGAGAAGACACCGGAAGTCATCAGTGCCGTGCTGGCCGTGCTCGAGCAGGGCACGTCGTTGCTGGTGTCCTTCTATGCCTCGGCGTGGATCGATGAGGTGAATGTGCAGCCGATGTTCAAAGAGACGCTGGCCGGCGTGACGACCTATCAGCTACCGGTGATCGTCCGGGTGTATGCCGGTGATTAACGTCAGGCTGACGCAGCTCTATTCCCTTCGGGCCCAGGTGGACGCCTTGATTGCGCTGGAGGAAGTCGCGGTGCAGGCGGTGCAGGAGGCGCTCGGGTGCCAGCATCCCGAGGAGCGGCGGCAGAGCGTGGCGACGTTCGGTAATCCGAAGCGGTTCAAGTGCCTTGCGTGCGGTGAGACGCTGGAGTCCGCATGACACCGGCGACCGTCCATCTGATCGCGCAGGAGATCCGCTTTATGCGCGGGACGCTGACGGCGAAGGAGAAATGGGTGAGTAGTTTACCGCCCAGTCAGGCTACAATAGACTTCGCTCGCTACATAGAGTTCTGGCGTGACTTCATCGCGGAAGTCGAGCAGCGCATGGCCGCGTCTGGCGATGTCAAAACATGGGCCGCTGATCGTCACGCAAACGCTCGGGCACGACCTCGATAGGGTTACTGGCTACTGGTTCTGGTTAGGGTTACTGGTTCGAGGCTGTAGACATACCTCGCACGTCTCTGAACGTGCCGCGCATGTGCTGAAGATGCCTCCTTTACGAAGGAGTGTGTCTTGTGAAGCATCCTGCGATTAAAACTCGGTTCCTGCTGGACAATGCGGCTGGAACGCTTACCGACATCTCGACGTGGCTGACTGCCGTGAACGGCTCGGGCTCCACCGACTTCCTCGATGCGACGACCTTCCAGCCTGACGCGGTGGGATCGGCACTGAAGGATGAGATCCCGAGCTTCAGCGCGAAGGCGTATGCGCTGTCCGGGATGTGGTCGGAAGACGTCGAGACGTTCTTCTCAGCCATCGAAGGCGAGCAGAATCTGGAGTTCCAGTATCTGCCGGACGATCCCAACATGAACTCGATGATCCACGGCACCTGTTCCTGTGGCAGCTACAGCGGCCCACAGTCGGAAGTCAACGGGCTGGTGACGTTCGATGCCGAGCTGCGTGTGCAGACGAAATACTTCCAGGTGGGTTCGGCGGGTTCGCCGGTCGGCGCATCGCCTGGCATCTAAGCCAGAAACCTCGCGCCTATACGCGAGCGGAATGTCACCAACACAGGCCGGCGATAGGAGCCGGCCTCTCTTGGAAGGTGCTCAGTGATTCAGATCGACTTCGACAAGCCGCGTCATTTGCACTTCGATCTCGCAGCCGTGCGGGATCTGGAGGCGTCTCTTAACGGCAAACCTCTCGCGTCCATCATCAACGATCTGGCGCAGCTCGGCGTGAATGCTCTGGTTATGTCACTGTGGGCTGGCCTCAAACACGAGGACCGCACGCTCAATCCGAAGCTGGTCGAGCGGATGCTGGACCGTTACATCAAGGACAAAAAAAGCCTCCGTAAGATTGGACGGGCGCTGAACGATGCGCTTGATGAGACGGGCATGTTCCGCAACGAGGACGAGGAGACGGAGGGAAACGCGCAGACGGCGGTCGCGAATTAGCACCGCCAGATGTTCGGACATGGTTGAAGTGGGCTGAAGAAGTCGGCCTAGGCGAGATGGCGCTCATGCCGTGGCAGTTCTGGCGTCTGACGTTTCGTGAGTTTCAGATCAAGCATGCGGCTTTTACCAGGGAAGAAGATCGACGCCGAAGCCTGATGTTGGAACAAGTCTCCTTGCTCGGTCAGTTCAAAGAGAAGGACCGTAACGCGATCAGGAGATCCGTCAATGTGCTGCGGAGGTATCCGGTGAAGGTATGGCTAAAGTAACGATGAAGATCGAAGGGATGGAAGCCTTACAGCGCGTGCTGGTGAGTGCTCCTGATGTCGTGCGCTCGAAAGGCGTGGACGTGATCAACGTCACGTCGTTCGCCATGGCGCAACGGGCGAAGTCCTTAGTCGCAGTCAATACCGGCACACTCAAGAGCAGCATTGAAGCGAAGCGCACCGTGACAAGTCTAAGTGGTGGCATCGGGATCAATACTCGCGAGACGTTCTATTGGCGCTTCCTGGAATTCGGCACGGTTCATATGTCGGCACGTCCGTTTATTCGTCCTGCGGCAGAGGCAGAGCAGAACGCGTATATCGAACGCTGGCAGGCGCTAGGTCGAAACCTCGAGCGTGATCTCTCTGTGAGCAGGTTCCTATAGATGGCTGTCGCCAGTCTTCTCGTTCGAGTCGCGGCAGACATCGCAGAGTTTAGGAGCGAGTTTAGAGAGGCGACTCGCGTTGCGGATAGGTTTGCCGGCGACTTTGAAGGGATCGCCACTAGAGCAGCAGCAGTCGGAACTTTCATAGGGAATATTGCGACAGACATCGCGAAGTCTCTCGCCAGAGGGTTAGCGGAAGGGTTCAAAGACGCGATCCGGCTCTCGTCAGAGTTCAATAACGCCTTTATCGGCCTGTCCAGTGTAGCGCGTGCCTTTGGCACTGATGCGGACCTCGCCAAGCAAGCCGCGCAACGGCTGTCAGCAGACGGCCTGTTACCGCTAAAGGATTCCGCAACCGGCCTCAAGAATCTCCTCGCGGCAGGATTCAATCTCGATCAAGCCACGCAGCTCATGAATGCCTTCAAGGATTCGGCTGCGTTCGGGCGTCAGTCGGCGCTGTCCTTTGGGGATGCGATTCGGAGCGCCACGGAAGGCGTGAAGAACGGCAACAGCATCCTGGTCGATAACGCAGGCGTCACAAAGAACCTGTCGCAGATTCTCAAGGAAGCTGGGTTCAGCGCACAGGATCTCTCTCGGGCGTCGTCGGATGCTGGCGTTCGGATGGCGCTGTTCAACGGCATCCTCAAAGAAACTGTTGCCCAGACCGGAGATGCCGAACGGCTGACGCAAACGTATACCGGCCAAGTCGCTAAACTTGATACCACCTACAAAAATCTACTAGCGAATCTTGGCGATGCGATCACGCAGAATGCGACGGTGGCGAAAGCGATTGGTGTAGTTGGCGATGCCTTCCTGCGGCTCAGCCAGCACATGTCGAACAATCGCAATGCGTTCAACTTTGTCTCTGATGCGGTGATCCTATTCGCTCGTGGGTTGTCCGGTCTGGTGGGCGTGATCGATATTGTCCAGCGATCCTTCCAGGCATTCGTCATTATCCTGAACACGTTTCTCGGCGCACTAGTCGATGGTGCTCGGGCGATCTTCCGTATCGTGGAGCAAGTTGAGTCGCTCCAGAAGATCTTAGATCCAGCCAGCTTCAAGCGTCATGCGGCTGCTGCCGAGGAGGCGCGTCAAGCGTATGAGTTCCTAGGTCGCGTGGCCGGCACATTGGCGACTAGCACACAGACCGCGATTGATCAGGGCACAAGATGGGGCGGAACACTGCAAGGCCTCAAGGGCACGCTTGATGGCCTTGCTAAAGAACTGGAAGCCACTAGAGGCAAGACCGTAGACCTTGGCGTGTCCTCGGTCGCGGCTGGATCGGCTCTGGGAAATAATCTCGCAGGAGGAGCGGACAAGGCTAAGTCATCCGCCAAGGATTTGCGAGAGGATATCAAATCTCTCAAGGATGAGATCGCATTCGTTGACGAGCGCACGCGAGATCTTGAGAAGACGTTTATCGAAACCAGCAAAGAGACTGAGGCGTGGGCTAAAGAACTGCAATCTATCCGTGACGACATACGTAATGTCGATGAGGCACTGACAGACACCGACACCAAGTTTTGGGCCGATCAAGCGAAGGAAGACTTCAGGTCATTACGCGAAGACATCGAAGGAGTAGACGCAGCAGTTTCGGATATTCCAGAGATGACTCGATGGGAATCCTTCTCTGAAAACTTCTCGGAGGCGTTCTCACGTGGTGTGGACAGAGGATTGGCTGCGCTCGGGCAAGGCGCAGGATACAAGGCCTTTCTCAGCGAATTCGCGAGAGGCATCGGTGAATCCCTGGAACAATCAGCGAATGAGTTTGCTAAGACAGTTGGCACGCTGATATCAGGCGCATTCGAATTGCATGATGTGACAGGGGGAGGACAGACGCAGCGACAAAGCACTGTTAGTGGTTTGGCATCTGGCGCGAAGATAGGCGGTTCCATTGTGCCAGGTTGGGGGCACCTGATCGGAGGGTTAATCGGAACGGTCTACGGATTCATTCGAGGCATGGATAACGGGCGTGAAGCGATCAAGAAATTCGCAGAGGAGTTCGGCGGCTTCGATGAGCTGCACCGTCGTCTCTCTGAAATGGGCGCGGAAGGTGAGCGCATCTGGATTCGCCTGACACAGACCGTGGCGAATAACGACTTCCGTGCTGCGGAAGCCGCGATCACTGATGCGGCAGCGGCACTCGATGCCTTCGGCACCGAAGCCGAGCGAGCCGCCACGCGCATGGACGGGATCGGGCTTGCCATCGACGCGATCAATGCGAAAGCGCAAGCCTTCGCGCTGCCGTTCCAGAACCTGCTGAGCGACGAAGACGCCGAAGACGTCAAGGCGAAGCTGGCCGCAATGGGTCAGGTCGGACAGGCCGAGTTTGAGCGCATCGGCACCTTCGCAGCCGCAGCCTTCGCGGGGCTGGTCAAGGAAACAGGGAACGCTATCGGAGCCATCCAGCAACTCGGGCCGACGTTCCAGGTGCTCCAGGATGGCGTCACGAAGTTCGGCCTGACGAGCACTGGCACGATTGACGCGCTGATCGTGATGTTCAGCCTCGTCAACGATGCGGTGACAGGGCCGATCCTGCAAGCGATCCAAACAACCGGGCAGATCTTCGAGGGCTTGCAGCAGGGTGGCTTGCTCACGGCTGATCTCTTCCAGACGGTTGCCACAGACATCGGAGCCAGCTTCAGAGATCTTGAGGCAAAGGGCGGCGACGTGGCGAAGGCGATGGCGCTGTCGCAGCCGGTGTTACAGCGGCTCTGGGAAGCGCAGCAGATCTACGGCGACATCACCGACGAGACGACGCAGAAGCTGCTAAGGCAGGCCGAGGAGCAGGGTCTTGTTGGCGATCACATGAAGGACGTGAATCTAAAGATCCTCGAAGTGCTCATCGCCATCGCGGACGTCTTCGGTGCTCAGATTCCAGAGGGGATGCGGCAGACACAGCGAGCGGCTACCGAAACAGCGCGAGTGGTGCAGGACGAGTTCGGTCGTATCAAGATTCCGAATCTGCAAATCGACGTCGATTTCAACGTCGGCAAGCTGCCGAATCCTGACTTCACGCGAGGCGTGCCTGAGTTCGCCTCTGGCGGTATCGTGCGGCGTCCGACGCTGGCGCTGATCGGTGAAGCTGGCCCCGAGGCCGTTGTGCCTCTGAGCCGTCTCGGATCTGTCGGCGGTGGTCAGGAATCAACGGTGATCTTCGAGATTGACGGGCGACAGATTGCCGCAGCGACGGTGCCGTATCTCCCTGGCGAAGTCAGGCGTTACATCCCGGCATGACGCTTTTTCTTAGTAGGACTTTTACGCGGAGGCTGCGACAGCATCCTTTCCGTGCTCCATCCCAGATGCTTTCTTCCTCTGAGGATGCTCTTTCTGACGTTGAGCTTATTGGCCCATTCAGTGAGCCTGAGGCTCTCTCCGCGCCACGTAATCTTAGCGTTACGATTCTGGTTAATCGCTTGCTCAGATGGAGATGCCCATCTGCAATTTCCAGGTTCGTAGTTACCGTCATTATCGATGCGTTCAATCATCAGTCCAGACGGCGGCTGGCCCATGTCGTGTGCGAATTGAGCGAAGTTATAGCGCCAAGAGTCACACATGGTTATGCCTCTTCCGCCGTATCGCGGGTAGCTATGGTGGGCTGTGTCGTAGCAGCGAGCCTTGGCGTTATTCCAGACAGCGTAAAGAGGTGTTCGACTTTTACCGTGTGTGGTGTTGGCGTCTCGAGCGCGTTCTCTGCCGAAACATCCGCAGCTTCTACTGATTCCGCTTTTAAGATTCCCAGAACTGACGATAGAGACTGTGCCGCAGTCGCATCGGCACAGCCAGTGCGGTCGTCCTCGCGCATTGTCTGTTCTGCGAAGCACCGTCCATCTATGGAATCTGCGGTTGGTAAGGTCTATCAGAGGTGGCATACCTGATGGATTTTATACTAACTATCGGCGGTTCAGAGCATAGATTAATCGCTGGCTCGTTCCGTATGACCGAGGCGGCGAACCGACGCTGCACCGCATCCTTCCGTATCGACTCCGCAGACCGCTCCTACAGGCCAGCCGAGGGCGCAGAAGTCACGATCTCAGAAGACAGCGTCCTGATCTTCGGTGGGCTGGTAGACCGTCCCAGCGAACGCGCACAGGCCGGCCAGAAGCGTCCCGGTATCAGCACACTGGTCAACGCCATCGACTTCACCGCCTATGCGGAGCGCCGATTCGTTAATCTGACGCTGGCCGCAGGCACGCTCAAGTCGCAACTTGCCACGCTCACCACGACGTATCTAGCCACGTATGGCGTGACGCTGGATGCAGGGCAGGTAGACGGGCCGGCCATGCCAGAGCTGTTCTACGATTACAAGCGATTCGATGCGGTGATGACTGAGCTGATGACGCTCACGGCGGATGCCGGCCAGCCGTTCATCTGGGAGATCTCCTACGACAAGAAGCTGAGCGCCTATCAGCCGAGCACTGAACTCGCGCCGCTTAATCTCGTTGGGAATGATCTCGATGCGGTCGTCAGTGACATCGAAGTCGAGACAGCACGCAGCGATCAGTATGCGAATCGGATCATCCTTAAAGTGCTACCGACAGGCGTCCAAGTCGAGCGCGAGGAGACTTTCACCGAAGGTGTTGATGCGTATCCCTACGTGCCGCTGTATACCGTGCTGAAGACGTGGGGCTACGTCACGCATGAGACGATCTTTGAGACGCTTCGATTGCCGAATGATCCCGATGTGGCGTCGTGGACCTGGGACCCTGTCGCGGAGACGCTGACGCGGGATGCTGGCGCACCAGGGACAGGTGAGGTCACCATCTTCAAGTTTGATGGCGTCTTCGAGGGGATCTGGTTCGCGGAGGATGCCGGCGAGATCGCGGCGGTTGGGCTTTGGGAAAAGGTGCTCGTGCTGGAATCGATCCCGAATGAGCTTACCGGACAAGCCTTTGCTGATGCCGAACTGGCGAAGCGGAGCGCACCGATTATCACGGTGAAGTATTCGACGCTCGAGCAGGGCTTACAGATCGGCCAGCAGCAGACGATCAATATCTCGTCCCGCAACGTCAATGATGACGCCGTCATCGTCAACATCAACAGCTACGACTTCGGGCCGAGGCTGTTGAAGCGCGATGTGACAGCGGTGATTGACGCCACACAGACCAATCTCGGGCGACAGTTTCAGGACGACTATGCGATCTGGTATGGCGACAAGACCGGCGCAGGCGGTGCGCCTCCGTCTGTCGGCACAGGCTTTACCGGCGGCGGTGGTCCTGCGCCTCCTGAGTATTCCGTGCAGGTCAATCGCGGCGGTGCCTTTAGTGGAGATTCTGCGTTTACCTATGTCAAGGAGACGAACTCCGTCGTCTGCGGCGAACTAAGCAGCATCACGGCGACGAATCCAGAATCCTGCCAGGCCTTCGGCTATAACAGCCACATCGCGGACCCATGAAGCAGCAATTCATCGGGCGGATGCGGACGCTGAACTGGGGGAATAACTTCTTCCCGGCGCTCTCGCCCTATCCAGCGCAGTTGGGCGATGCGACAGAACTGGACGCGAAGCAGATCATTCCTCCCGGTGGCGACGGCACGGCTCGGAATCTCAAGGTCCGAGCGATTGCGAACGGTATGGCTGGCGGCACAGAGTGGACGATCTATATCCGCAAGAATGGATCGAACACGGCGCTGAAGTGTGCGGTGACTTCAGCGACTGGCACGACGGAAGTGCTCGATGCGTCGAACGAGATCGCGTTTGCCGAAGACGATGAGATCCTGATTAATATCGTCAATACCGTGGGATTCCCCACCGATGTGACGTTTCTCTATTCCTACGAATACGAGACAACCGGCAACGTCAGTATTTACGGATTCGGCCATAACGCCACGCAGCCATCCAATTCCGGTGTGAAGTATTGCGGGGTGTTTTCTGCCGGTCCTGACTGGAATGACTTTCCACAAATCGACATCGTGGCGGTGCCGGGAAACATCATCGGGATGAATGCGCGTCTCTCCGCGACTCCAGGGGCCGGGAAGTCTCGCGAGCTGGCGGTCATGCTGAACGGCACCAAGCAGGACGGCACGGGCGGAACCGTCGATACGGTGCTGCTGATCTCTGATGCGGAGACATTCGAGAAAAAGTCGTTCTCGCGATCCACATCCACAGCGAATCGGTTAGCGATCAAGCATACGCCGAGCGGCACACCGACAGCGGCCAATGTCATCGGTGCGGTGACATTCGAGGCGACAGAGGCCAACCGGTGGAACCTTGCGGGGCATTGCGTGTCGTCTCCATCGAACGTGGCGACCAATTACGTCTACCCGGTCAGTGATTGCTATACAGAGGCTTGGAGCGGCACGGAGTCTGCGTTCGAGCTGGAAGCGCCGATTACCTCGATGGCGCTCTCCGGGCTGATGGTGGCTGCGCTTACCACGGCTCCGGGCTCTGGTAATTCGTTCGACTACACACTGCGGAAGGAAGGCGCGGACACCGCGCAGACCGTGCAGATGGCTGGCGCGGCGACGATCACCAGTGCATCGGCTGGTGCGGATGTGGTCTTTACCAGCAGCGAGTCAATGGCGCTGCAAGCCGTTCCGACGAGCACGCCCGTGCAGCCGGGAGGACTCGCGTGGGTGTTCGAGGCGATTACCGAACCAGCCACGATCATCTGCGCCACAGTCTTCGGGCAGAACGGAACGGTGACATCCTCCAATACCTTCCTCGCGAACTTGGACACGACAACGCGAGACGTGAGTGCTCCGGGTTGCATGTATGTCGCGGGTTACTTCGTGCTGCATGAGCAGGGCAGCGCACCGACACCGATAGCGAATACGGCTATTTTGTTTACGAAGGATACCGGCGGTAAGACGGAACTCCTTGTGCAGTTCCCTACTGGGTCTGCCATTCAGATAGCCATCGAAGCATGAACATAGACCCGGCCATCCTCGTTCACTGGCTCGAGCGGCTAGGCATCCCGATTGTCCTGGTCATCGCCTTTATCAAGGGATGGATTGTGCCGGCCTATGTCTATGTGCAACTCGAAAAGAGTGAGCGAGAATTTAGAAGTATAGCCCTGCGATTTGCTGATCAGGCTGACCGCTCGATCAAAGTCAACGAGCGGTTAGCAGAGCAAGTGCAAAAATGATAGGCGTCTTCACCATGCTGGTGTCGTTGAAGGAGTTCGCGCTGAAGATCCCCATCGTCCGTATGCTGATTGATCACAAACATGAACAAGAGCGCACGGTGGATCTGATCCGCGAGATGAAACAGCGGGAAGAAGAATACCGGCAACGGGTCAAAGTGCTGGACTGGATGACGTATCCCCATACCCATAAGCGGAACAATCCCGATGACAATCATTGAACTGATCCTGCTCAAATACGCCTTGGCTCCGCTGTCCTTTATCGGAGCTGTCGTGTCTGGTTCAGCGTTACGTCTAGTGCGAAGCGACCTGCGAGCCATCGAGATTGACAAGGTTAACGGCGGCAAGCGGTATAGCACAATCGCCAGGATGTATCAGGCATCCTTCCTCTTTGCGGTGTCTATCGTGCTGCTGATTATCGGGTCCGTCTACTGGTTATCGCCTGAGCAGGGACGGGAGTTCTACGACCTCCCGCAGATCATGGTGACACGCATCGGCCTAGACATTATCGCCGTGCTATTGATTTGCAAAGAATGGCTGATCCGGCAGACACGCATTCGGCTTGATGCGTATTACGACGCGCAGCAGCAAGCCACGCATCAGCACCGCAGGCACACCGATCCGCCAGAGATCAATCAGAAGCATCTTCGGGACAAGGCGTGAATGCATAAGCTGGCCGGTGTCCATCCTGAACTCGCTGAGAAGATCCTGCGGATACTGGCCGCGATGGAAGTGCTCGGCTTCGAGATGATGGTCACCGATGGCGTGCGAACGACCGGCCAGCAGCAGGCACTCTATGCACAGGGCCGGACGAAGCCGGGAAAGATCGTCACGCAACTCGATGGCGTGACGAGGCGATCCAATCATCAGACGAAGGCTGACGGCTTCGGCCATGCCGTAGACTGCTGCTTCGTGGTGGCTGGCGTGCCGTCGTGGGGCCCAGCGTTACCGTGGGGCTTATACGGGGCGATGGCGCAGACGCTCGGGCTAACCTGGGGCGGTGCGTGGGTGAACTTCAAGGATAAGCCGCATGTGGAGATGAAGTGATCTTTATGCCTGGATTCGGGCGGCTCGTGGCACCTGATGCGCGTGACGGGAACTATCCCATGCGGCTGCGGCTCGATCCGTTGCGCGATCAGTTCTTCCCGACTGGCCTGCCTCTTGGGAATCGCCATTACTTTGCGGGTCCGGTCTTAGATCAGGGCAAGACTGGCACCTGTGTCGCGCATGGCTGGACGGCGAAGGTGAACGCCGCGCCGATCATGCAGAAGATGTCCATCAATCCCTATGACTTCTACCGGCGCATCGTGCTGGTAGATGAATGGGGAGATAACGACTCCGAAGCCACGGCGTCCGATGAACTGCTCCAGAACGGCACCAGCGTCCGAGCCGGCGCGAAGACGCTGATCAGTCTCGGCTATGCACAGAGCTACTTATGGGCTGAGAGCGGCGAGGACGTGCGAGCGTGGATGCTGGCGGGCTTCGGCGGCGTGGTTATCGGCGTGATCTGGACGCAGCACATGATGCAGACGGATGCGGATGGATTCGTCAGCTTCAGCGGGTCACACATGGGCGGTCACTGCGTCTACCTCAATGGCTGGAACGACAAGGTGAAGCGTGGCGGGAAGATCGTCCGGGCGGCTCGAGGGCAGAACTCGTGGGGCAAGGAATGGGGCCAGTCGGGACGGTTCTGGATCACGCTTGAAGATCTGGACTTTGCGATCACGTCGAACGGTGAAGCGTGTGCGTTGACTGAGCAGCGTGTGAAATGACGGAGTGGTATTGCGATCTGACGCTCGGTCATGCCTCTGTCACGCTGATCAAAGACCGTCACCTAGAGTTCGGCGATTTCGACGTTCCGTTACCTAACGGCCAGAACCTGCTTTACGTGCGGATAGCGCCGAACGGGAGGCAGTTTGCCGGTGTGGGTCATGGCGATGATCACTGCTGGGAATGGGATGGTCTATGGACGCGCCACGGTATTGCCTTCGGGCCGCAGAGCGTCATCTATGACCGGGACAACGCGCTGCATATTCTCGGCGGTCCTCCCTCTGTCGGCTATCGCTATGTCACACCATCCAATGAGATCGTGACGTGCGATGCCACGCGCAAGCATCCGACGTTACCGATCTGGGATTGGACCGAGCTCGATAACGGCGTGATCATCGGGCAGGGCGGTGACAGGATAGGTCACGGCGACGATCCGGTGGTGGCGCACTTTGAAGGCGTCCTGCGGTTGCTCCAGGAGGGCCGCTGCCACTTCGTCAATGCCTATGGTTCCGGCAACCAGGCGTGCTATGCCTGCGTCCGAGAGGACACCAATCAAGCCCTGACACGCTGGCTGACGCTGGATGAGATACGGAACTCGCCAGCATGCGGAGAGGTCGAAGGGCCGATAGAGATCCCGGCAGTCAACCGTGCGCTATGGTTCGGAGCCTATGACCGGGACCACAATCAGACGTTCCCGGCCAACTGCCGTATCCGGTGGGCTGAACATCAACCTGCCGTGCTCGAGGATCTTGCCGGCAAAGATCTGGCCTATTACGTCGCTGGTAATCCAGATGGGGATGCCGCAGCCATTGAACGGGCCTGTGTTGAGGCTCAGGCGTTTCAGCCTCCGCTGCCCGTGCTGGCCTACGTGCCGCATGGCGTGGCATTCCCACCTTCGGCGGACTGGATCGGGCTGGAAGGCTACCAGAAGACCTGGGAGAGCCTCCCGCAGTTCGAGCAGGCACGTCGGCAGCGAGCCTCAGAAGCCGGTAGGCCGGTTTGCCTGATCGGCCAGTGCTACACGTCCAATACCAATAACACGCCGAACCTGCGGCCTCTGGTGCCTGTCTTCGGGCGTTTCCTGCGAGACGTGCCGAACTGCGTCGGCTTCGTCGCCTTCTCGGCAGGGCACTGGCGAGCCACGGGCTACGAGGACCATCCGGAAGTCCATCCGCTGTATCAGGAACTCTCGTCCACGATTACCACGCCGGCCAATGGTGGCGGCGGAGGAGGCCCGGTGCCGATCAGTATTGCGATAGGCGAGTATGTGCGGTCTGTCTCCAGACGCGATCCGAATGGCTTTCTGCTGCCGTTCGATATCACGTCTGACACGCGCATCGAGAAGATCAGCCTGAGCATGGAGGGCGACGGGGCGGCTCCGATCGTGTTCGGCTTCCTCGAGGAGCCAGACGGGCGCTATGTGCGCGGGATGGCGTTCAAGCCAGTCGTCACTGGTGACTGGTTCCCGCTGGTCAAAGCGTGGGACGAGGACGGCCAGCAAGCCACGCAGCGCGGTTCTGCAAAGGTGAAGGTCACAGAGGAGCCGGTCAATGGCCATCCGCCTCCGGTGGACTTGGGCGACCAACTGCCGCTCGTGACGCAGCTGCGGAAGGATCTCTTCCCTGACAAGTTCCAGCCGGGACATCCGCAGGCGAATCCCGAGGGCTTCCTGCCACTGCATGACATTGAGAAAGCGGCACTCTGGGCAAAGCATCTGGCGTGGAGTCTACGCGGCTCAGGCGTCGGGATGGTCAAAGCCAAGCCGGGATCAGCGAATCATGGCGGGGCGAACTCGATCTCTCCAGGCGGTTATACCTCGGACATCGTGGCACTCGAGGACGGCCAGCATTGGGACTTTCAGATCGACGGCGCGGAAGGTGCGGCGTATCCGACATGGGCGAAGGATGAGAATCCCGCGAACCAGCCGCCGGTCGCGGCTCGATGGGTGCCGGCGTTCGAGCCGTCTACACCGTAAAAGGAGATTCGATATGGATGCTGGAGCGATTCTCGTTGTCTCGGGCGCAGTCGTGGCGCTGACGCAGTTGATTAAGTGGGCTGGCGTGCAGGACAAATACGGCCCGATAGCCGTGCTGGCGCTGGCGCTGGCTGGCGTGGCGTTCTGGGGCTATTCCGAAGGGACGTTTGAGAGGACGAAGGCGTTCCAGTATTTTGCTGGTTGGGTGGCGGTGGCCACGTCGGCGGCTGGCGCGTTCGGCTTTACCAGGGCGACATCGGCAGCGGTGACATCCATCAAAGAGCCGCCGAAGGGTGGCGCTGGTGGCAGTCCGACCGTCAAAGACAACTGACAGGAATGATGGACGGCTACGGCTGGATGGGACTTCCGTCGCCCCGATGGGATGCCAGCCGTTAGCCGTTCGTCAGCGTCTCGGTTTCTTCTGATAGCTTTTGAGCATTCCCGGCACCGCATCCAGTGTGCCGCCGAGTCTGACGACTTCGTGCCTCCATACGTCGGTGTGACCGTGGCCTGTTGTCAGATGCGCGAGTTCGTGAATGACCAGCTCACGGCAGGACAGCCGATCTACTCGCCGGAAGCACAGCCAGCCTTTATGCGGTCCTGACGTGTGCGCGTGGGCCTTCGCTCGGAAGCTGGAGCCGTCGCCACGGCTGACGCAGCCGCCGACATAGACGCCGCGAATGGCGAAGGATCGCAGCAGTTCAACCGGCCACTTCTCACGCGGGATGCTTGGCATGATCAGCCTCTCAGCTTCCGCAGGAGCTTCTGATACTCAACTTCCCAGTTGTGCTCGACCGGCGTGCGGCGGAACCATGAGAACAGATTCATCCAAGTCATTTCGCTGATCCTTTCTTCTGCTTAGATTTCGGTCTACCGCCTAGCTTGCCGTTTATGCGCGGTCTGGACCGTTTCAGTTCTACGTGTCGCTTGGCGTGGCAGGAGTCGCAGAGCCACGTCACAGCTAAGGGCTTCCGGTAATTCTCATGGTGAGCACAGGTATATGTGTGCTCTCCACATCGGGCGCAGATATTAGGGCGGACCAGTTCGCCGTATTTGAGAGCCGCAGCGACTTTCTGATGTGCCGATCTCCGACCCGGGAACTTCGCACGCCATGCGAGCACGGCCTTACGGGAACATGGCCGACAGTAAGAGCGCGGCGGCTCATAAAACTCAGAGAGCGGCTTGGCCTCTCTACATCTCGCGCACACTCGATCCATTGGTAAAATATATAACCACCGATTAGACCTGTCAACCAGGAAAGCGACAACCGGCTGTTGATTTTCTGAAGGGGAAAGCGAAACAGGCCAAAATAGGCGCATTTTCGTGACGAATTAAAATAGTTTCAATTTTCTGTTGACACTGTTTCGGCTGTGGGCGTATCGTCCCTGAAGTGAAGTCACAACGATTCGACGTGGACCTGATCCGGCGCGACATGGATATCCAGGGCTGGAACCAGCGCGAGCTGGCACGGCTGGCTGGCCTGTCCGAGCAAGTCGTCAGCATGTTTATGTCAGGCACGAGCCAAACCGCGAAGACCGCGATTGCGATTGCGCGAGCGTTCGGCTACAAGACCTCTCGCCGTTATCTCATCTCCAAGCATCAGGAGCGTGTGGCATGAGAGCGAAACAGACTCGTGCGGCGGCTGGTGTGCTTTTCTCATTAACCATAGAGAGAAGCAGGAACACATCGGCTGTCGCGCAGTCTGTTGCGCTTTCGAGGTGAGTATGCGCGATAACCTGGAACTCGAATCAGAACGCGAAGATCCGCTGGATGCGATGGACGAAGCGCAGCGCGTGGCAGATCACGGCTTCACGCTGCTGGTGCTGATCTGTGTCGTCTGCGTGCTGGCAATCTGGATGATTGCGCGAATGGGCGTGACCTCGTGAGGCTCTGGAAGGCTGTGCGTGCCTGGTTCCAGAGCCTCACGCGGCGGGAGTCGCCAGTGCTCTGCGATCAGATGCGGCAAGTGTGGAAGCTCCAGAATAAAGATGCCGGTGTGAAGTGGTGACCAAGATGGGGCAAATCTTCGCATCAGGCGATATATGGCAAGCCTATACCAAGTGGCTAGCCGAAGAAGCTGCGTGTCAGGATTGCGGAGCCAAGTATTCAGACCGCAAGATAAACCACAACGGCGCATTTATAGATCCGTGGGTTTCTGAAACGCTGTGTCAAGACTGCTTCAAGAAGCGGTGTGCCAAGTGAGCAACACGTTCATCGTCTTCCAGTTAGTCGCGCTCGGGCTGATCCTGCTGGCGGTCTGGCACTGGTTCCTGAATTGGGCTGATGCGGAACTGCGGCGACGGCGCGTGCTCAAGATGATCGAGCGGCGATTGCAGGAAGAGGACTGAGGGTGGAACAGGCTGACTAGCTGGTGCGTGGCTCAAACTTAGCCAATTCTGGTCTAGGGGAGGGACGGACACATGCTACCGGCTGGTCAGTCTGTTGCGCTCCAAACAAAAAGGGCGACTGCGTGAAACAGCCGCCCAAGCGTGAAAGAGAGATACAGCATGCACAGTCTAACCGCACCAGACAGTCCGGGTCAAACCATGCCGAAACGATCCAGGCCGGATATCCCGCAGACTCCAGACTCCATCGCCAAAGCCAAAGCGGACTGCGAAGCCGCTCGGGACGAGGCTCGGCGCACAACAGGGCTGGAGATCGGGCCGGACGGCTTTGCGCGACTGCCGCAGGGCTCGTGCCTGGACGACATCGAGCATCTGATTGACGTGCATGGGTTGCGAGCGTTTCTCGCGGCTGCGATGAAGGCTGCGGCTGGTCGGCATATCGTGGTGAGTTTTCGCGATACGGATCGCGTGGCGTCTCTGCTGGAAGGTGGTCAGTAATGGAAAGCGTGGCTGATATCGCTCGCCGGATGCCGCTCCCGATGCCGCAGAAGCCGGCGCTTGATCCGTCCATCATCCAGCAGGTTCTGCTCGATGGTGATCTGTCTCGGCTCAGTGACTCGGAACGGTTGAGTTATTACCAGCGAGTCTGCGAGTCCATCGGCCTGAATCCGCTGACGCAGCCGTTTGCCTACATCAAACTGAACGGCAAGTTGATCCTCTATGCGCTCAAAGCCGCGACCGAGCAACTGCGAATGATCCACGGTGTCAGCATCACCGAAGTGACCTCGCAGAACATTGGCGACGTGTTCGTGGTTACTGCGAAAGCGCAGAACCGTGACGGGCGAACCGATGCCAGCACCGGAGCTGTCGCCATCGGCAACCTGAAAGGCGAATCGCTCGCCAATGGTCTGATGAAAGCCGAGACGAAGGCGAAGCGCCGAGTGACGCTGTCTATCTGCGGACTCGGGATGTTGGATGAGACAGAAGTCGAAACGATCCGTCAGGAGCCTCCGCCGCTGGTTGTCGAGGCCGTGAAGGATCAGCCTGAGCCGCCGGCAGGAGCGGTCTACATCCGGCGCATCGAGCAGCAGAGCCGCAAGACACGCAACGGTGGCACGTTTGAGTGGGCCGATGTGACCTTCCATAACGGCGAGATTGCGCTGGCGAAGGGTGCTCAGCTTGTCGGGCTGCTGGAGCAGATCGCGCAGGACCGGGAGCCGGTTGTCGTGACGGTGGAGCCCAATAAGAAGGGCTTTGCGGAGATCACTGAAGCGGTGCGCTGGAAGCCGGAAGAAGTGCAGCCCGAACAGCCCACGCTCGAGGATGCGCCGTTCTAATGCCTGTCTTTAACTGCGTCTGCATCGCTCCGAACGGCAACCGGCGCTCACGGCCCATCGTAGCTGACACGCCGACAGAAGCCCTGGAAGACTGGCGGCAAGAGATCGCCATCGAGAGTCATGGCGACGTGGCAGGGCTGGTCTACGAGATCGAACGGGCGCACGATCCAGACGGGCGGATGGAGCAATTGCTGATCGAAGGCCAGCGGCGAATGCTCGAGGATGCCTTCTATCGTGTGTCGCGCAAGCGGTGATTCCGACATGGACGGGCAAGGTGGTCGAGGCTGGCTTGTTGATGCTCGACAGGCCGCACGATTACAACCGATATGTGAGAAGCCTCGCAGGGCGGCTGGTGGAAGTTCAGATCCGCAAGCGCAAGGAGCGTAGAAGCTCGAAAGCCAATGCGCGGTATTGGGGCTACGTGGTGCCGTCCATCGCGGAGGCATCAGGCATGACGAACGAGGAAGCGCACAATGCACTGAAGTTCCACTTCCTGCAAGTGCCTGGAGATGGTCCGCTGCGGAAGATTCGCAGCACAGCGAGCCTGAGTGTTGAAGAGTTCAGCGAGTATACGGAGCGGTGCCAAGTGCTCGGGGCTGAGATGTTCGGGATTGAATGGCAGGACTGATGTTTCCAAAACCGCAGAGCCGTGCCGCTGATCGCAAGGCGACGAAGCGCGAAGCTGAGAAGCACAGGCAGATGGTCTATTCCCTGGTGCGCGTGCGAGACAAGTTCCGCTGCAGGCATTGTCACACGACCGATACAGTCGAGGTGCATCACATCAGGTTCCGTTCGGTTGGTGGCGAGCATTCGACTAAAAACATGGCCTGTATCTGTGCGCGATGCCATGCCGAAGTGCATGCCTATAGGCTGGCGATTCACGGAGACGCGAACGGCACGCTGAAGTTTTACAGGAGCAGAGATCCGCATGAGTAGCCAGCACGGTCTCTTCGATCCGCCTGTGTTAGATCCTGTCGAGACACAGCGTCAAGCTGATATCGGTCAGGCGAAGGTCCAGGCCAATACCAGCGACGAATGGGCCGAGGAGATTGGCTTTGCTATCGTGCGTGCGGCTCGGAAGCATCAGACGCTGACGACCGATCAGGTCTGGGAGGAAGTGCCGCCGGATGTTATGGACGAGAACAACGCCAGCGGCCTCGGGCCGTGCATGAAGGCGGCGGCTCGGAGGCGGATCATCGAGCGCACCGAGCAGCGGCGAGATTCGATCCGGCCAGCGACTCACGGCAGGCCGTTGCGGGTGTGGCGCTCGCTGGTGTTTGTCAATGCGTAGATCAGCCAAGCGCGATATAACTGAGCCTGAGATCATTGACACGCTCGAGCGGCTCGGCTGGTCTGTGGGCCGCTGGTCCGCGAAGGGCGCTCCCGATCTGGTCATTGCCAAGGATCACTGGCTGTTCCTGGTGGAGTGCAAGACGGGCAAAGGCAAACTCACTGAGGATCAGCAGGCGTGGCACGCTCGCTGGCGAGGGCTGAAGCCGATCATCCTGCGGGATGCGACTGAGGCGCTCGATTTTCACAATGCGCTGTTGCAGCGATGAAGTTTCTCAGCGTGTGCTCTGGCATCGAGGCGGCGTCGGTCGCATGGACGCCGCTCGGCTGGTCTGCGGTGGCCTTCTCGGAGATTGAGAAGTTCCCATGCGCGGTATTGAAACATCACTATCCCGAGGTGCCGAATTGGGGCGACCTGACCACGTTCAAGGACTGGCCTGATGCAGCTCCCGATGTTCTCGTCGGCGGAACTCCCTGCCAGTCCTTCTCCGTCGCCGGCCTCCGAGCGGGACTGGATGATCCGCGTGGTAACCTCGCCCTCACGTATCTTGCCGTCGCTGACCGCTATCGGCCCCGCTGGGTGGTCTGGGAGAACGTCCCTGGCGTCCTGTCATCATCGGACGGACGGGACGTTGGAGCCTTCCTCGGGGCGTTGGGAGCACTCGGGTATGGGTGGGCCTACCGAATCCTGGACGCTCAATACTTCGGACTGGCCCAGCGACGGCGTCGTGTGTTCGTTGTCGGCTATCTTGGAGACTGGCGACGTGCCGCAGCGGTTCTATTTGAGCGCGAAAGCCTGTCAGGGCATCCTGCGCCGCGCCGAGAGGCGGGGCAAGACGTTACCTACCGCACTGCACCGAGCCTTACAGGAAGCGGCAGGGGCACATCCCGAGCAGGAGAGAGCCGAGAACAGGATTGCGTCGTGCCCATTCTGAGCGCCTCCACGGGCGACATCTCGCACTGCCTGAACGCAGGCGGCATGGGCCGCATCGACTACGAAACCGAGACGCTGATCGCGCACAGTCTCCGCGCCGATGGCTTCGATGCCTCCGAAGATGGCACCGGACGCGGGACACCGCTGGTGGCCTTCGATGCACGGCAAAGCGATGTCCTCCACTACGGCGACATGAGTGGCCCACTGGACACAGACGGGCACACAATCGCGGTGGCGTTTACCGAAAACCATGATGGCGACGTGTGGGAGGGCGACGTTATGCAACCACTAAACCGTGGTGGTGGTAAGCCGGGGATGTCCTATCCAGCCATCAGAAGCGGGATGCAAGTTCGCAGATTGACGCCTCGGGAGTGCGAAAGACTTCAGGGATTCCCTGACGACTACACCCTAATCCCCTATCGCGGCAAGCCTGCGGCAGACGGCCCACGCTACAAGGCACTCGGGAACAGCATGGCCGTGCCCGTGGTGCGCTGGATCGGGCGTCGGATGGCGCTCATGGACGAGATCGATCAGGAACTGTTTGCAGAAGTGAATGCGACAGGCGTATGATCACAAAACGAAACGGCCTGCCTTTGTTGGAGACAGGCCGTCAATCGACCGGATGGTGGAAGCATCGCGGTGGACAGGCTCGAAAGAGCTTCCCGCCTATTGTAATTCCATTAGCCACAATTCCAGCTAAGGTTCCGGCTTCGCGCCTGAAAGCCGGGACACCGTCGTTGTTACGGAGGGGGCCAGCACACCCGATGTTACCCATGCTGGTTCCGGTTGCTCTCGAGCGTGGCGCTTTATACCTGGGAAGCGTCCTGCATGGCTGTCGGAGAGCGGCTAGACGGTGAAGGCTGTCGTGGAAGCATCTGACTGTGTGTAGAACAGGCACACAGCGGCACAGAGGGCCATCGGGGGTATTAGCCAGGGTGTCTCTGGAGGGTAAAACATGCCGACAGATTGGGAAGGTCGTCAATAACATGTCCAACTATGGCGGCAGCTTCATTCGCGCATTAGCAACACTCTGCGTTGCGGCTGATCCCTGTCAATCTGGCGAAGATCAAAGCGACATGGCCTGAATACTGGCAGGAATACGCCGAGATGTCAGAACTGGTCAAGGCGCAGCGAGAGCGGGATGAGCGAGAAGTCGGCTAATGAGTGTTAACGCTCATCAGGAGTGGCGCGACGGCATTACCTCTGCGCTTCGCACTTTAGAGAATTTTCGATGTCCGATAAACGTCGAGAAGAAGCGATGACGCTTCGGCGTGCCGTTCGCTTGTTTCCGCGCCCGTGGATTGACGGCGATGTGACGTTTCAGGAATGGCTGTTGGCATGCGCTGTGATCCAAGCGGCTATAGCCAGAGACGAGGAGGGCACGCGATGACTGATTTTGATCAGTTCTGGCACGCCTATCCTCGCAAGGTCGGCAAGCTGGCGGCTCGGAAGGCCTTTGACAAAGCCATCAATAACGGCGCGACATTGACGCAGCTCCTTGCTGGGATCGGGCTGTATCTGCAACACAAGCCGGTGTATGCGGACTACTGCCATCCGAAAACTTGGCTCTCACAGGGACGCTGGGCTGATGAATGGACGGAGCCGGTGCCACTAGTTATGGAAGTGGAGGCGGATTGGTTCGCTGAGTGCCGTTCGCATCATAAGGGCATCTGCGAGAGTCGCTACGCTCACAGTGTTGCTATGCTGCACGGACTCTTACCCTGTCAAAAGAGGCTGATCAATGGCTAAGCCAAAGCCGAAAGAGCATCAGAAGCCGTCGTATCCGACGAAGCGGAATCAGACTGCAGTCGCGCAGCAACGGCGCACGTCCTGGTGGACCGATGCGCCAAGAGAAAACTTCAGCGCATTAGCCGAGCGGCAGACAGTAGATGTGAAGGATGTGCGGCCCAATGACTGACCTCTGTCCCGACGTCCAGGCGAAGCTGAGAGCGCAAGAGTGCAAAGCTGAAGAATGGGTGCGCGACGGGCGGGGACTGTGGGCAATGCGGCGCTGTATGTCGGCTCCATCGCACGGTGGAAGGCACCTATTCACGTCATGGACTTACAACGTCCAGCCTCCAGGTCAATCCTCTGAGCGGGCACGGCAGCAGGGGCTGAAGAAGGCACTCATAGATTTAGTCGAGGATCTAGAGGCGCGGTGGGACATGAACGACTCTCACACTAATCCCGGCATACGGCACTGCGTCGAGCAGGCAATAAAAGCCCTGCGGTGCGCCGATGAAATGGAGTCCTCCCGATGACCCCCTCCGATCCCCGAACGCATGACCAGGAAATTGCCGGATTGAAAATGGAAGTGAAGGCGCTGAAGAAAGCTCTCGGCCATCTCATCGACTGGATGGCGCAGTCGGCCAACAGCCCGATCCGGCGTGACGAAGCCTCAACACTGTTGAACTGGATGAACGGCCATGACTGATGTCTCTCCCGAGGTCCAGGCGAAGCTGAGAGCGCAAGCCGCCAACTATTTGGACTTTTACGAACCGCTCAGAATGAGCGATGTAATGGAGTTTGCTGAAGCTGCTTTCGCTCTCGGCGTCTCCACCGAGCGGGCACGGCAGCAGGGGCTGATAGAGCGTTCGGTATTCCTACTGAAACAGTCACAGCCGCACGTCTGCTCGCTGCTCTGTCCGAGCACGCGGTATGGTGATGAGCCGTGGGTGCATCACAACTTATGCGAGGCATTAACCTCGTGCGCCGATGAACTGGAGTCAGCCCCATGACTGAGCCATCGAAGCAGGATGATGGTTTTCTAAGAGGCGTCGTCTCCAGCCATACCAGTTATTCCGAGGGTTGGCGTGATGTCTGTGCGCGGTTGCTGTGGGCCGAGGCCGAGGTCGAGCGGCTGTCTATAGCACTCGACGTGTTAAGCAAGGCTGTCAGCCACAATGAGCAGGGCAAGTTACTAGCGCGTGCCGAATCTCAGGCCGAGCAGATCGAGCGGCTTACGCTAGAGCTTCGGGCCGAGCGGGCACGGCAGCAGGGGCTGATCCAGCAGTGGCGAGAGGAAGCGGACGGCGTCGAAGCGCAGGGTTATAGCCAACAAGCTGACCGCATTCGCTGGTGCGCCGATGAACTGGAGTCAGCCCCATGACGACGCCTCTCGCTGATCACACGACGTGGACGATTGAATGTCCGTGCTGCGGTGACGATGCCGCCTTCGGCAAGGGTGACGAGGAAGTGTTCGACGGCCAGACTCTCGCGTGTGGCTGCAAAGGACATCTCTCCGTCGATGCCGATGATACGAGCGTGTTCGCTGATGAATGCGAGTGTGGCCGATGAGCGATTCAGGGACGCCCCTACAGGACGCCGAGCGGCTCGCAGACTGGTTGGACAAAGAGGCCGGTCACGCTGATGTCGAATGGGAAGACGGAGCCGGTGACGTCTATCGCCAAGCAGCTGCCCTGCTCCGCTCCTCACGGGAGGAGAACGAGCGGCTGAAGATCGAGCAGCGGAATTATCGTGTCGAAAAGTCGCTGCAAATAGCGCAGCAGGCCGAGCAGATCACCACGCTACAGGCCGAGAACGCACGGCTGAAGGCTGACGCGGCTATTTGTTCAGAGCACGACGAAGTATTGGGATTAGCTTACAGACTGAAGTCTGCCGAGGCCGCACACCGAGCGCAGTCCGAGCAGATCACCACGCTACAGTCAGATAACGAGAGCATCGGGCGCATTGCATTCGCAGAAAAGCGCAGAGCGGACGCTGCCGAGGCTCAACTCCGAGAGGCGAGAGCGCAGGGCCAGAACGATGTCCTCGGTTTGCTGAGCGTTGAACTAGCCGCTGAAATTGCCAGCGACTTGTCGGCGCGTGCCGCCTCAGAGCGGAAGGAGGGCGCATCCTGAAACAGCCGTGTTACACTCTACGCTAGTTTGTCCGTAGTCCATCCACTTCCTACGACTAAGCATGGCTGGCGGTTAGCCTTAGCGGCTGTCCATCCTGATACCTCGTCGGGTGACACCGAAGCATTCATCGAATTAGCGCGTGCTCGAGAGAGGTGGGTGTCGGTTCAGCCGAGACGGTGCCTGCACTGTCGGCGTGCGTTTCGTCCTCGCCCATCGCTTCCACATCAGCAGCACTGCGGGATTTCCTGTGCGAATAAAACGCGCACACGCAAGCTGATGAAACCTCGCACTCTCAAGAAAGGCACGCCCTGATGTTGACCGCTTTACTTCTCGCCGTCACGATCCAAGCGACTCCACCAGTGAATCCGACAGTGATCGCGTTTACCTGTCCGGATCACGCCGAAGACAGCCAGCACGAAGTGGACGTCGTCACTGAGGCGGGTGCAGTGTTGTCCACGATCCTCGTCGGCGATCCGCCCGTGAACGCTGCTGGAGAGGTCGAAGTCACGCTGAGTATCCAGCCGATCAAGTTTGGGCGCTACACCTTCAAGGTGCGTGCAGTGGGTCCGGGCGGCGAGAAGTCGGCTAGCTCGGACGCCTCTGAGGTGTGGGTGCGGGGTCCGGGGAAGCCAGGGAAGCCAATCGTAAAGTAATTGGAAGTCATTTTTTCCGCACCATCGCGCAATTACAACGCCGACACACGGGTGATCGGGCCGTCAGCTGCCGTGAACGCCAGCTATGGGCTCGCGCAGATGTCCTTGACTCGCGAGAACTGGCCAGTGAATCCTGCGTTGGTCACGATGATCTTTGAAGCAAGCACGGACGGCGGCGTGGTGTGGCGGGAGTTTGGACGGGCGACGATGAGTGGCGGGACGGTGAACGATCCAAACGGGCAACTGCTCACGGTGTCGCGCATTCGGATTGGGTTGCCGGATACGGGGAACCCTGCACGGCAGCTGCGGGCGACGATGATCAATACACAGACCATGCGGACGGCGGTTACGCTCGAAGCGGAATAGATGCCACGAGTCCAGTTCAAGTCTGGTTCGGTGTCTCCTGGCTCGTCGCTGTCTGTCACGCTTGACAGTCCAACGACTGCCGGGAACTTTCTCGCGATCTTTGCGAGTTGTTATTACGCCGCTGGGGATGCGTGGTTCCCGTGGACGATGAGCGATAACAACGGTAGCACGGTGCAGCAAGCCGTAACGCTGGAAGATGCCGGCACGGTGCGGATTTACTACGCTGAGAATATTGCGGGGCGTTCCGGGCATCAGGTCACGCTCAGCGCCAGCGGGTCATCGTATTTCGTGCTGACGGCGGTCGAGTATTCGGGCGTGGCGCTGTCCTCGACGCTCGATAAGACGTCTAGCTTGCGGGATACGACGGCGGCTTATACCAGCGGAACGACGGCGACCACCGCACAGGCCGATGAACTATTGGACGGCGTGCATCATCTGCGGGATACCACCACCACATGGTCGCCAGGGAGCAGCTTTAGCACTATCGAGCGGTTTACAGACGGCTCGTTTCATCAGCATCAGACGCAGGACCGCATTGTCGCATTGACCGGCACGTATCAATCGAATGGCACGGCGTCGGCCTCGGCGGATATTCGCAACGCGATTGCCACGTTCAAGTTAGTGACGACTGGAGTGATCTCGCGTGGTCTTGTGAACGCGGGGCTCGTCAATCGCGGTCTGATCAATAGTGGCGGACGGGTAAATTAGATGGAACATTACGGACAAGTAGACGCCAGCGCCACGCTCTATATCCCGTTCACCACGCATGATACCGATGGCGCGGCGATCGCGCCCTCCTCGGCGTTTGAAGCGGCGGATGTGCGGATTTACAAGAACGGATCGGCAACCCAACGCTCGAGCGAAGCCGGCTATACGATGACGAGCCCGTTTGACTCGGTGACGGGCTTGCACCTGCTGGCGGTTGATCTTTCAGATAATACCGACTCGGGTTTCTACGCGGCTGGTTCGCGGTATTTCGTCGTGCTGGTGCCTGACGAGACGGTGGACACGTTTGCCGTCGTGCGCGTGCTTGCTGATTTTACGATTGGCCCTGTCGCCACCGACGTCAACGCTATTGCGGATGCGATTCTCAAGCGCGACTGGACTGCCGTATCCGGCGAGTCTGCGCGGTCGGTGTTGAATGCGCTCAGGTTCCTGCGAAACAAGTGGAGCCTGGCGGGCGGCACGCTCACCGTCACCGAGGAAGACGATACGACAACGGCCTGGACCGCTGCTGTGGATACGGATGCGGCGGCAGAACCGATTATCGGGAGTGATCCAACCTAATGGCTGACAACGTTCCTATCACAGCCGGGACAGGCACGAACATCGCGGCAGATGATGTCTCAAGCGTCTTCTATCAGCGCGTCAAATTGGATGGGGGCGGTGACGGAGCCGCCGCACCGATCCTGGGTGATTCAACGAACGGCCTCGACGTTGATGTAACACGGCTGCCGGCCCTGGTCGCTGGCTCTGCGAATATAGGCGACGTTGACGTGCTCACGGTGCCTGCTGATCCGTTCGGCGCGAATGCCGACGCGGCGAGCGCAACCGGATCGATTTCGGCCAAGCTCAGATTCGTCGCCGCGACAGGCATTCCGGTCACGGCGTTGCCGTCTCTACCAGCCGGCTCGGCCAACATCGGTGATGTCGATGTGCTGACGGTTCCCGAAGTCGCCGGGGCCGCTGCTTCGACCATCAATTCCACGTCTTCTGATGGCGGCACGGCTCTAACCAACGCGGCGCAAGTGATCAAGGCGAGCGCGGGGAAACTTGTCGGCTATTACATCTACAACCCGAATACCGTGGTTGTGTATGTCCAGGTCTATAACACCGCCGCAGCCGGCGTCACCGTCGGCACCACGAATCCCCTCTTCATGCTGACTATCCCGGCGCTGAGTGCAGCAAACTTGTGGATGCAGCCTGGTGGAATCACATTCGGGACGGCGATGTCTTGGGCAGCGGTGATGACGACGGCTGGCGGTAATACAGCCCCAACGACGGCGCTCGATGCCGTGGCGTTTTTCGTCTAATGCCGAACACCGGGAACACCTTTCCAACGGCTGGGGCGACGGTCGCTCGCGCCTCGAATACGGACTGGACGAATCCCGGTAACGTGGTGTCCGACAATGGCTCGGATGCGACGGCGGTCGTGCCGACAGACTATCTGGTCTGTTCGGGATTCGGCTTTACGATTCCAACTGGCGCACAGATCGTCGGCATTATCCTTCGGGTGGAAGCCAGTGAATCAGGCGGTGGGGATAGTAACTATATCCCGCAGATCATTTCAGCGACGACGCCGACGTTGATCGGTTCAGCGAAGGCGGCTGTTGCGGTGAGTGGGACAACGAAGGTGATCTCTACCGTCGGTGGCACGGGCGACCTCTGGGGCGCATTGAGCCTGACGCCTGCCATTGTGAATGCAGCTGGGTTCGGCGTGGCGATCTGGTCGGATGACACGACAAACACCCTGGCGATTGACTTCGTGACACTGGACATCTACTACACCGGCAAGCGGCTCTCGATTCAAGGCGTCGGATAAACGGGTCATTTAGAGGGGGATTGCAGTGGCAAACGCAAGTGACTATCTCGAAGTTGAATTGCGGAAGCACATCTTTCGCACGGGCTCCTTCACGAAGCCCACTGTGCTCGGTGTGGCGCTCTTTACGGTCACACCCAGCGACTCTGGAGGCGGCACTGAGGTTTCGGGCGGCAGTTATGCCCGTGTCGATGTTCCGCCGCTCGATGCGAACTGGACCGGTGCAAGCTCGACCAACGGCTTAACCGACAACGCGGCGGCGATTACCTTTCCGGCGCCGTCCGCGAATTGGGGCGTGGTCGTGGCGTTCGGCATCTTCGATGCGACATCGGGTGGTAATTTGCTTGTCTGGGGTCCGATCACACCCAACAAGACGATCAACAACGGCGATCCGGCTCCGAGCTTCGCTATCGGTGATTTAGACGTCACGATTGCGTAACGGGTAGTTTGTGAGTCTACTGCTCCTGTTTCGGGACGGTGTTCCGGCGGCTCAGGCCGGCGTCCGTTCACTGCTTGCGAGGTGGATAGGCGGAGCCTCGGCCCCTGCCGGCGCAGACACGGCCCTTGCGGGTGCGGCGTCCATCTCCCTCGTCGCAACCGCCACGCTGACAACCGCGATTACGCTGGCTGGTGCGGCGACCGTTACCGCCAGCACCGCCTCGAGTCTCAGTACCCAGATTCGGCCAGCTGGTGCGGCGTCCGTCGCTGTCACCGCGTCGGGCACGCTTTCGACGGCGATCCGGTTCACGGCGGCTCCCACGATCACGCTCACTGGCGCAAGTGCGCTCACCACTGCCATTCCCCTGAGTGGCGCGAGCACGATTGCGGTGTCTACCGCAGGCACTCTCACGACCGCGATTCGGTTTGCCAGCGCACCAACTATTACCTTTTCGACGGCGGCTGATCTCAGCACGTCGATTCGCATGGCCGGTGCGTGTTCAGTTGTCTTCACAGGCCTCGGGGCTATCCAGGGCACTGCCGCCGCGCTGAACGGTTCCGCGTCAATCGTTGTTACAGGCACGTCAGACCTGACGACGGCCATACCACTCGCAGGTTCTTGCACGGTTACGTTCACGACCGCAAGTGCTCTCAGCACGGCCATTCGGTTCAGTGCCGCGGCCACGGTGACGTTTGCAGGCACAAGCGATCTCACGACGGCCATTCCACTCAGCGGGAGCGGAACCGTTGTTATTACGGTTGAGGGGCAACTCGCAGGCACTGCCGCCGAACTCTTTGGGTCCAGCACGGTAGACCTCCTAGGCGCAGGAAGCCTGACGACGCAGATCAGGTTGTCGGGTGCGCCTCAGATCGCAGTAACAGGGCTTGGATCTCTCAGCACGGCGATCCAGATGGCTGGGGCTGGGACAATTACAGTCACCGCAGGGTCAGCCCTGACGGTGCAGCCACGGCCCTCTGCGGTGGCGGATGTGACTGTGGTGGTGCCGGTGAAAGCGCAAACCATCATTGTGACCGAGGATGGGTATACCGTGGTGAGCAGTGAGCCAAGGACGATCATAGTGCCATGACAGAGATTCATTCAGGCGGTCTCATCGTCAAAGATCCTAATGCTGAAGAGGTCTATGTGGTCGATTGGGGCTTAGAGCATCTGGCCACAGGCGTCGAGATTGACGACTCCGAATGGATCATTAGTGGTCGAGATACGGCTCTCACCGAGGACGAGGATGCGATCCTCACAGGCAATCGGCGGACCTCGATACGCCTCGCGGCAGGCACGCTGGGTTATCGCTACACGGTGACCAATCGGATCGTCACCAACGAGTCGCCAGCGCAGACCAAAGACGCCAGCTTTGAGGTCCTGATTCAGCAGGAGTAACGAATGCCGAGCCGTCCTGCCAGCGTCTGTGCCCATCCTGGCTGTAGTGTGCTGGTATCAGGCCACAATCGTTGCTCGGATCATGCCTCCCAGCGTGTCTCGCATCTCAAACGGCACTATGGCGGCACGCCAGGGCTGAACTACGGCAGGAAGTGGGGGAAGCTGAGAGCCGCCTTCTTAGCAGAGCATCCTCTCTGCGCTCACTGTGAGGCTCGCTTCGAGCTTACGCCGGCCACGGAGGTAGACCACATCGAGCCACATCGTGGCGATATGACTGCATTCTGGAATGTTCGTAACTTACAGGGACTATGTCGAACGTGTCACGGAAAGAAGACTGCTGCCGAAGTGTTGACACGCTAGCGGCTGTATGTTCCACGTGAAACACACAACAGCTAGGGGGGGGGCAGTGTCAACTGTATGACAGAGGGCTCTGGAGAG
>Ga0137312_1000011_pt1 | contig 41245 bp, 69 predicted proteins | sample EasRivERMZT133_2_FD_102296 | JGI IMG/M metagenome (GOLD analysis project Ga0137312, IMG submission 102296) | Soil microbial communities from meander-bound floodplain in the East River, Colorado, USA - East River MetaG ERMZT133_2 | ecosystem: Environmental > Terrestrial > Soil > Floodplain ...
ACCATTGATAGTAATATTATTCACAGCTGCTGAACCCACTCCATCGCGAATTACAAATGTACGACCTGCCAAGGCATTTGCTGCTGGTAGAGTAACTTGCAAAACTCCTGCGCTTGTATCGCAATTTATTACATAGTCGGTCCCCAAAACAGTATAGGGAGTGTCCGCATTGGCTTTCGTTGTAATTGGAACAACTAAACCCGTGCCGATTCTAAAAGATCCAGTCCCTGCATCTATTTGAACAGCTGAGGCTGCACCAGAAGCATTGATAACGATGGCATCTGTTACGTTTTCAGTCGCTGTAATATTGATGCTTGACCCTGTGGCTATTATGTCTATATCCTCACCAGCTGCTGCGCCTGAAGCTAGAATATCGATACCTCCAGCAGTAGAAACAATCGTAATCGAATCCGCCGCGCTTTCTGTAGCTGAAATATTTACTGATCCGCCTGTATTTACAATGTCAATGTCTTGACCTGCCGCGCCTGTTGCAAGAATATCAATACCTCCTGCACCCGCACTTAAAACAATCGCATCCGCTGCATCTTCGCCAGCAGTGATATTAACAGAACCTAGTGAAGATATTAGAGACAGATCAAAAGCACCTGTGACGGTAAAGTTTGAGGCAGCCGCAGAGTCGAGCGAAATAGCGCCTGTAGTATCTACAATCACTCCACCAGTACCAGCGTCTACATTGATTCCTCCAGCAACGCCAGAAGCATTAATAGTGATAGCATTTACATCTGATTCGGTAGCTTGAATATTGACGCTTGATCCCGTAGCTATAATGTCTATATCCTCACCAGCTGCTGCACCAACTGCCAAAATATCGATACCGCCAATTAAAGAAGTGATAACAACTGAATCAGCCGCACTTTGACCTGATGAAAGAGTAACTTTACCAAGTGTCGATCCAATGTCTAATGAAAAAGCTCCCGTAACTGTAAAATTAGAAGCGGCTGCTGAATCTAGAGAAATTGCACCTGTAGTATCAGCTATTATGCCTCCCGTAGAGGCATCGATATCAATACCACCGCCAGCTGTTGAAGCTGTAATATTCACAGCATCAGCTGTACCTAATCCGCCTGCGAGAGTAATTCCACCTGCTGTAGATGAAATATCTAATGAGGCCGCTCCAGTACCTTGTTGTGACCTGATACGAATAGTTTCAGATGTTCCACCATTTGCATTTAATGTAATTGCTAGAGCAGCGTCTTCTGTTGAGGAAATATTTACGCTAGAACCTGAGGCTGAAATGTTGATATCTTCACTAGCTGATGCACCACTTGCCAATATATTTATACCACCGACTGTAGATTCAATATTAATTGAATCTGTAGCATTTTCTGTCGCTGTTATTCTTACAGATGAACCAGTTGCCGTAAGGACAATATCTTCACCTGGTGCTGCTCCTGGAGTTAAGATTTGTATGCCACCATTTGTTGAAGATAATACGATTGAATCAGTTACGTTTTCTGTGGAGACCAACCTGATTGAAGATCCTGTCGCCGTTAATGCAATGTCTTCACCAGCTGCTGCACCTGCTGCATTAAGCTGAATTCCACCAATTGAAGATGTAATAACAATAGAATCAACACCACTTTCACCAGCTATAATATTTATCGATCCAGCCGTATTTACAATATCGATGTCTTCGCCAGCTGCTCCAGCGGCTGTAATATCAATACCACCAGCAGAAGCATTAATTACAATTGCATCGGCAGCATTTTGACTTGATACCATACTCATTTGAAGGGCTACATCAACATCAAGACCTCCTGCTGCTGATAGAATTCTAACTGCATCGGCAGCTGCTTCTTCACCGTTAACAACTACTCGCCCCGCATTGCTTGATAATGTTAAATCAACTCCAGCACCTGTTACACCAAGACTTGAGGCTGTTGTTGAGGTCATTGTTAATGCGCCTGTTGCTCCAGTAAATGAAACTGCTCCTGTAGCAGTTAAATCGGTAAATGAGCCAGGAAATCCACCACTTCCTACAAAATTTGCAAGTTTAAGAGGTGTTATAATCTTATCGTCTAACGCTCCAGCATCTGTTTCGATTTGAGTTGCAATTTCCGCAATTCCAGCTTGTGTTTCTGTAGCTGCTGGGACGGCACCTACTACAATTCCTGCAATTACTGTTGCAACATCATTAGCGAGTGGAACTACAGCCCCAGCGGGCGCGGTGCCTGTTTGTAATTCTGCCAATGTTGCAAGCTCAACAGTCCCATATGTTGTTGTAGTAGCTGGATTTGCTCCGGCGATAGACCAAGAAACACCATTGTAAACATATTCTGTTGGTGGCGAAGTAGTCCTATCAAATACTGTTTGTCCAAGCTGTCCTTTAAAGCTCGCTGGAGGAGGGCCATTGATAAATGAAGCTCCAGGAGGAACATTGAACATACCACCAATTCCATATGCAACAGGCATAACCCACCTCGTAATAAATTTATGAAACCTCACAATGTTTTATCTTTTCAAATTAATCAATATGTTATAACAGTGTATTAACTAGGATGTATCAAGATTGACAATAAACGAGAAATATAGTATGATCGATGAGCCTATGAAGGAATTTTATTCCGTAAAGGAATTTGCAGTTTTGATAGGTGTGCATTACAACACGGTGATACGATCGATCAAGAATGGAAAACTAAATGCATTCAGGATTGGAATAGGAAAAAAGGCAACCTATCGAATTGCTAGGATAGAGATAAATCGAATAGCTTTTTGTGATTTAGAGGACCGTGTTAATAAAATTATCGAAGGAAAAAAATAATGGAAATTTTACTTCAAACTTTAGCAATCATCGCATCTGTCATTGGATCTGCTTATTATATCCATCGAGAAGTTAAAACCGATATAGATTTGCAGACATCTAGAATAGACGCATCAAATTCCAGAATTGATCAATTATATCAAATGTTTATTGATTTAATTAAAGAAGGTAAAAAATGAGTATCGCCGCTATTGTTGTAAGCTTATTTGTGATAGGGAATGTTATGTTTTGGGGGCTTGTGGGAATTGGTATTTTTTGTGATTAATCCTGCATAAATAAAACCTTTAGATCGTCCAGCATGCCCGCAAGATCTTCTTTTTCTTTGATTAATAGGTCATAGTTTAATTTATTTTGCTTTCCCATATTATTTATATTTAATTTTTTTTCATAGATTTCTATTTTCTCTTTTACTTTATTGTACTTTTTCCAAATCGGTTGAGCCATTTTTTCATATTCTTCTTTAGATTTTCCCTTCGAGATAGGTTTTCTTTTATAAGTTTCTTCCTTAGTTGGCAGTGCTTTTTCAGGCCATTTCTTTTGTATTGTATCTCTAAATTGTTCTAATGCCTTCTTGTCATTATGAATCTTAAACTTTCCGTCACCAGGTACATCTATATCAATCTTTTCCCCAAATGCTGAAGGGTTTTTGATCGCGTCTTCGAGTCGATCCAATATAAACGCCTTCTGAGTTTGTAACCCTTTTTTGGTAATATCGGGCCTTTCTGCTGCATGTTCAATCTTCTCTTCGATTTTTTTGGTAGTATCGATTTTGGCTTTAATCTCTGCTTTCTTTTTTTCTTTAGCTTCTTTAACTTTGGTTGACTTTGATTCTTTGTCAATCTTAGTTTTCTTTTCGGCTTTGGCTATCTTCTGTTTCTCAATAGGTTTATGCTCCAGCCTCTTTCTTTCAGGTTCGCTTCTCTTGCTTTCAGTAGGAGGTTGCCTTTCTTTCAATTCTTCGATACGGGATTGAGTTTTTTCTAGTGTTGAAGGTTCAGGTTTAATTTTCTCGCCTTTTACTTCTAGAGTTTCCGGTTCTTCGAAGAATGTTTTTTTAACTTTTTTTTCGTTTTCTTTTACAGCCTCTTTGAATTCCTTCTCATTAAAAACTTCACTGGGTCGTATTGCCTCTTTCTCAGCTTCTTCCACTTGTGATTTTAAGAAAGAAAAATCCTTTTCAGCTGTCTTAAAATCACCTTTTTTAAGATTCTTAATGCCTTCATGCCATTTGATTGTTAATTTGGGTTTGTCTAAAACAGTATTTAAGATAAATCTAGTACCATTTTTCGCGTAATCTATAGCTTTTTTACCCATGGATAGTTTAGGACTTATCACAAATAGGCTAGCTGTCTCGACAAGATCTGTAAATCCTTTCTGTTTTGCAACCTGAAGCATTTTGTAGGGCTTTTCTGTAGTCAACAAGTCTTTCATTAGTTGTTCAAACTTTGGATAATTTTCTCCTAGAGTTCGCTTGAAAGGTGCATTTTTATGAGGACTATCAAAAAACTTTCTAACTTGATTATGATTTAAATTTCCTTTAAACATTTCATTAATAGATTCATTGATTTTTTCAGCGTCTAAAATCTGTGACCATGACTTATTTGTCTCAGGAAATAACTTACTAAATTCCGTATTGGGAAATTCTTTTTCAATAACTTTAGCAATAGCTCTGTTGTAGTCCAAAAGTGCGTCTTTTTTAGCTCTATTAAAGTTTTTAGACTTTACAGGATCATAAGCACCGGAAAGATCTTTATTATTATTTCTAAAAGCACTCACAAGATCACCAGCTCCGGCATTTCCTGTTGGCGTTTCTTCTATAAATTGCTTCATTAATTGATGATATTCTTTCGTATATTCGCTAGGGGCAAGATTAGTCGATATGTTTTTCTTAGCCTGCTCTGCAATAGCTTTTTTCACTGTCATCGTGTTTATATGTTCAGGTATTTTATCTGCTAATTCTTGAACTTTAGCGAACTGTTCTTGAATTTCCGTCTTAAATAGTGGATTTAATTCTAATTCTGCGTGAGTCTTGCCTATTGGACTATTCTTAATGATGTCATCAGCTATGTTTTTAAAATCAGATTCTATCGCATTATTTATCTTACCGAATTTCTTTTCGCTAACTTGTCGTGATTCTTCTAAATTTTCAAAACCTCTTTCCGTTAATCCTGAAGGTTTTTTCTTAGCGCCTATTTCTAATCTCGGCGCATCTTTTGGTGGTTTTTTCAGAATCCCAAAAGCAAGCAATTCATCGAATGGTTCTGGCACTCCGATCTCTTTGAGGACTTCTCTTGTTGCTTCAACTCCAGCACCTAATACGGGCTTAGGAAGTCCGACATTCAATGGTCTAAGCGTTGAACCTGATGGCGCTAGTCTAGTGGCCTCTGTTGCGAATCTAAGTCCTTTCTGAAATCGCGTTTTAGGTTCAAGCGGGAATCCGGTTCTTTCTTCTATAGCGCTTGCTAGATTCCTAACTGTTGGAATCATACTCATGGCTTTTTCACGTGCTTCTTCAAATTCTTGCTCTGGAAATTCTTTACCTTCTTTCTCATACACTTGTTTTAATCTATCCATTTCTTCGTGATCAAGTTCACCAGCAGCTAAAAGTTGCCAAAAAGAAGCGGCAAGACCTGGGCCAGTTGTTTCTAGAAATCCTTGTATAGGTTGCATAGCACTTCTCAATGAAGATTTCCAAAATCCCTCTTGTTCTTCATCCATTCCTTCTTTGAAAACCGGATCTGTGGCAGCTTGTCCAAAAGGACTTGAGAATGGATTACCCTTTCCTTGAGGATCTTCAATATAATCTTCTTCTAATGCTTGTTGAAAGGGATTAGCCATTACCAGTGATAACCTTTTTTCTTAGCAATTTTTTCTGCTTCTGCTTGAATTTTCTTGGGGTCTTTCGTGATTAGTTTTGCTTCTTGCATTATCTGAGAAATAATTTTTTTATGTTCTGGATTATTATAATCTAAAGGAGATTTTTTAATATTTTCTGCATCTTTAAATATTGCTTCCTGTTCATCCATCATACGATTAAAAAGAGCATCCGTTTTTTGTTTTGCTCTTTCTTGTATCTTTTTTCTAAATTCTAATATTCCTAACGGTTTACCAGAATCTTCTGATTCTTGTTCAACTTCTTGAGCAGCTTCAGCCATTGTGATATCATTTTGAGAAGCTCGACTCATAGAATTGATAACGGCTATTTTTTGCTCGTCTGTGAGATAGGTATCGGCAATCTTATTCTCTAAAATTTCAATTTCTTTAACTCTGGTAGCTCCTGCGAAAAGATTTTTTAGAGCTCCATACCCTTGAACAAGTGATGCTTTATATTGAACAGTCTCAGGTGACAAAAAAGATAAACCCATTTTTCCAGGAAGTGATTCTAAAAAAGTCGCAACCAATGGATGATCTAGTTTTCCAGAATTAATCAGTTCTAAAGATTCTTTTTTGGCTGTTAAATCTCTTTCAGCAGCTTCTGCCCTTTGTGCTAAATCTTGACGAAATGGAAGCGTTTCGGCTCGAATTTTATCTTTTCTTCTTTCATCTGCCTTAGTTTCTTCTCGTGCCTCTCTTGTCTCAACATCAGCCATGTGTTCTAATGCTTTTGATGCCTGAGGATCTGTAAGTGCAATTTGCGCTCTTTTCTCTTTTGTAATATCCGAATATTTAAATCCTTTTTTCTTTTTAGGCTCTTCATCAATTGTATTTAATTCGGAAGGTTTTTCTTGTGTTTGAGTTAGTTGTTGCTTATCTTCCCCAAAAAGACCTTTAAGAAGTTCATGTCTCTTTTTTAATTCATCCTCTTTTCTTTGTCCTTTCAAAGACTCCGCAACAACTTGCTGACGCATTTTTGGATCAGTAATACCAGATAAATCAATACCTAAGCGTTTAGCAGATTCATTTTCTTCTTCATATCTAGCTTTTTCTTGTTTATCTCGTTCTTCTTTTTCTTTCTTTTCTTGTTTTCCTTTTAAACTATCGGAAACACCTTCTGAAAATCCTTTTCCAAGACCGCCTCCAAAAGCTCTCCCAAATTCGGAACCAAATGTTCTTTTTGCTGGTAAAACCTGAATCATATTAACCTCCTCCTAACCAAGCGCCGGCAGCCTTTCCAGCACCTTCACCAAAACCTTGTGCTAAACCAACACCAGCTTCATGCAAGAATGACTTTGGTTTTTCTTGTAGACCTTTTTCATAAGGTCTTTGATTAAGTACTTGATTACTTAATCCCATTAGATCGGTAATTGCTTGTTTACGCAATCCCATACGGTTAGCTTGAAGTTGACCAGCAAAATCTTGTGAAGCTGTATTCATTGTATTTTGGAAACCACTACTTTTCTGAGACCCCATACCCATACCACTGAATCTTGAACCTAAGTTTCCTTGCAAAGCACTAAATTGCTTCATTGCTGGAGCTTCCATCTCTTCAAATTGAGACTCATCCCCCATTGCAAGCTTGCTTAGGAAACTATTTGGATCTAAGTGGGCAAATTGATTTTTAAAAAGTTCCGTTTGTTCAGGTTCATATTGAGATATTTGATATTTGTTATATCCTGAAGGAATTTTTTCTTTTGTCTGAGCAGCTTGTTGGGAGGAGAAGGCCCCTCTTGGTAATGAATTCATGGTAAACCTCTTTTTTTAACTTATACCTGAGATAGCCACTCTAAAACAATAATTCCTTTAGTCAAAGCAGGCGCTCCGGCACCAACATTAAAAACAATCTGAGTTGGAGTTAAGTAAAAGGTAATCTGACCTGCTATTGGAACACTACTTGCTGCAATAATACCATACCAATTTGTTCCATCTGTGTATTGACCATACATAGCGGCCATATCAAATATTCCAGTGATATCAATTCCATGGTCAATGTTTGCTGTCGTTATAAATGTATAGGCTTGCCGCAAACTTTGTTGGCGTCTATTCCTATCTACATAGTAAGAATTACCTGTGATTGCTGGTCTTGTCGAAGGAAAAAGACCGATTGTGCGATCATTAATAGATTGAGCAATCTCAATGTAAGCACGTGTAAGAATGACAGAAACTTGATTAACATCCGGTGGAAACTCTCTGGATGACTTTATGAAGGGTGATTGATTAATTACTATTGCCATTTATCCTCACACAAGCATTTGGGAGGGCGTTACATCTAAAATTAAAGAGTGTAATTCGATCTCTGCTGTTTGATCACGGAATGAACCATTTTCTGTTAAAAATCTCATTTGAGGATCTGAAAGAGTAAATCCTACCTGTACAGTATCGCCAATCAATGATGTATTCTTTCTATGCCATACTTGCGCTTGTGATGATGCTGTGGGCATCATTATATTTACATTTGCAGGAGTCAAACCTAAATTTGTACTCTCGGGACATGTATAGAGTACAGTGCTATAAATTAATGAACTATTTTGTACACCAGGACGAGGTACAATAGCACCATCGTTATATGCATCTGAAGCATTTTGGCTTAAGAATATCAAAAGAGTTATTTGAGCATTAGAAGTCTTAGTCAAAAGATATTGTTGTACTCCTAGACGAGTCTTACGTCCCATTCCCCAAGCTACTGGAAACTGTTTTGTTTGTATTTGAGGAATATACAGCCTTGTGATTACACCAGTTCCTAGATAAGTTCCTGTTCCAATTGTTGGATTTAATTCGAAAGTGTCTCTAGTAGGGTTAACGACAGAAAATATTTTTCCATTAACTTCTGTAGCTATTGTTCCAAGAGCGCCGGAAATAAAAATGTAGTCACCTAGATTTAGTCCGTGATCAGGCGATGTGACTGTGTTTGTTGCTCCATCGATATCTCTTATGTATAAACTTTTTTGCTCCCCAGTACCTTCACCACGGATAAATACAAATCCTTGTTGATTTCCTGCAATTACATCTGGTTGCAATAAATTAGATTCACCTGAATCCCAGGGATCATTCCATGCCGACCATGTAGGATAAACTCGCCCAACTGTAGCCCATGTGAACCCTGTTTGCTTTCTAAACTGACCGTAATGAGTATAGGTCTCATTAAAAATGGCCCAAGAATTATCTCGATAGTTAAAAAACAATGTTTGATTTGGAAATTTGTATGTCAATGGGCCTTTAGGAGCCAATTCATTGCTTACATATGAGAAATATACCCATTCATTGATAAAATCACGTTGTGAAGTGACTCTTTCATTACCATTGTTGAATAAATTAAATTGAAAAACCTGATCCGGAATTTCTAAATCTATCCTAGAACATTGATCTTGCGCTGTGATTACGATACCTCGATTACCTATCGTTATAACGCCTCTATCAAGATTAACCGAGGAAAATGTAGAACTAGACCCATATTCAGAGTTAATTAAATAAAAATTGAATGGGACGATATCACTTCCGCTGTAAATAAGCTTCGTTTGAATATTAGGGTCAAAACCAATCATCAAAACATCTTCATTTGAAGAAAGTGTCGTGGCAGGTTCATCTAAACCAGCACTAATAAATCCGCCAAAGCCTGTCTGATCTTCAATCCACGCTGCTGCTGATGCCGTTTGATTTACTGGAACCAATATAGGATTGAATACGATATCTGCTCTAGTAACCGTCGTCTGATCACCTACAAATGAAGCTGTATAATATGGGGTTCCATTTTGGCTATAGATAACAGTATCTTGAAGATAGATTGGGTTTCCTGTAGATGACTGAATAACTGGGCCTACAAAAAGCAATCGATCTTTGTAAGGTGTGATCATACGAGCGCCAACAAGATAATATATTGCTGGGGGTGTTTGAGCGATTGAATAGGGGTTCAAAGATAATGGGGGCATGAAATTTACCCAGCCAAGACCTGTTGAGAACCCAGGTGTGACAATATTTCCATTTGTCGGATCACCATCAAACCATCGTATGCAATCTAAGGTTGGATTTGCCATACTGGTAAGATATTGTGATATTCCGCCCGTACTATACACCCCTCCTAAAACAGCATTTGGAAATTCTACTCTAACTATATTTGGTGCTTGAGGATCAGCGCTTATAACATATCCGGTTTGAAAATTTATTCCTGTTATTCCACCAATTTCGTTAAAAAATAGAAAATCTCCTTGAACTAATCCATGACCAACTATAGTTATATCGGCTATAGCAGGAACTACAGGAGGTCCTATAGCTCCATTAACAATAATATTCACGCCAGTAACAGGTTTAAACTGCATCCCAATATTTGTTATCGAAAATGGGATAGTAATTCCATTTGTAACCCATAAAGCGCCTTGGTAATTCACTGACCAAAATTGTTGGTAATCTTGGCCATTCCATATTGTGGGTGTCCAAACAGTTTTAGGGATATATCCAGGCAAATTTATTGGATCGGCAGATTCATTTTTATAAAAACTTATGTCATATGAGGTGTAGGGTTCTACCGTCAATATATTGTAAGCGTATCTTGTATCGAATCCGATTGTTCCAGGAAAGGCATTGTTGGTTCTTTTGAAATCTTCAAGACCCATGACAGGAAGATCAGGATAATAAGTAAAAATAGCTGATATAGCATCTGCTGCACCTCCAGCAATCGTTATATCTCCGGTGGCATAGTTAATAGTTCCTGAACCACCAGGAACACCAACAAGTATTCCATCAAGCCCAGGATCTGTATAAACATTCCCTGCGGTTGTATCTGTGATAGTGACAGATCCTGGAATGATATTCCCATTTGTTTGAAGAGAAAATCCAGTCAGAATGTTTCCTGCTCCAGCGACAAGATTAAATGTTACCGTGGAAGAATATGCAGTAGAATTTGAATTGAAAAATCTTTGCAAGCGAGTAAGAAATTGAGTTCCTCTTTTACGCCTAATTCTCCCTCTCCATTGATAAGCATTTACCAGTTTGGGAAATGAATCGTTATCGATAATGAAAGGTTCTCGATTGTTTCGTAAGCCTTTATCAATAGGACCGACGATGATTTTTTCGCCCATTAATTACCTATTGCTATCCAATAAAATCCTGTATATGCAGCAGAAAATCCTAACGGTTGTGGTTCCCATGTAAATTGTGTGGCAGATACTGAAGTAATCGAAATCACTAGAGGCGCAGCATTGGCAGTTGCAAAAGGAGTTGTTAGCACACAAAAACAAGCATTAGGAAAAGGTATCGTTCCTGTACCGGCATCTCTATCTTTAAATGTTACTGTAGTTGAAACAAATACAATTGGAGTAACAAAACCCCACTGAAGAAGGACTCCGCCAATCCATTGATATCCTTGAATCGCGGCATGATTACCTGTCAATTGTGATATCCCACCTAAAGCAGTTCTTGAAAATAGTTGAGTATCTGCGACGGCGCCAGTTGCATCTGCAACAATAGATTTAGTATATAATTGATTAATTTGGGGAGGCCCGGGAATAGCAGCAGGATCAGCCAATTGAGCATCTTGATGAATTATTGTATGATATCCACCTAAATTATCATTAAATCCATGGTGATCTACTCGGATAAGATCAAAAATGGAGTTTGTATTTACCTCCATAGGCGCTTGATCATTTGACGGATTATTGGCCGCATCTGGAATATCTTTCGTATAAATAAAGTTAGGCATTAATTATTACCCCCAAGACTGTTAAATGCCGTCTGCCCCTGTGCAAAACCTTGGCTATAGATTGTTTCTGTTCTTGTTGCTGTCCATTGCCTTTGACTTCTTTTCCAAACTAGCAATTCTTGCTCTCTAAATAGAGGTTCATAGAATTGCAATTGCTCGACATCTCCAGTATCACTTAGGATTTTTCTAGCTGAACCTCTAGCTATATATTCACTCATGTATCCATAAGGTATAGAATCACCTGTATTGAGGAATGCAGCTGGTGTGAGATAGGCATCAAGTTCAACGAGATATTGAATTGCTGGAGGAGCCCTAAGCGTTAAAGTATTGTCATAAAACAGAATAGTTCGAGGAAGTCCACTCTGAAAGAAAAAGACTTGTACATTGATGTTATTTCCTGCTGGAATATTAACAGGAAAGACGAGATTTATTGTCCCAGTCTGATAATTTACAAAATTCTGGAAAGAACTTACTGTTCCTCCCCCAATATATGGTGTAAATAATGTTGAATCAACATCTAAGACAATTGTTGTTGGGGTAGCAGAAACGACAGTATAAGCATTACCATTAAGTTCCACCATTCCGACAACACCACTAATCTGTACTCTTTGACCTGCTTCAAGAGTATTGACCGCTGTAACAACAGCTTGTGTTGCTTGCGTTATACCTGTGATTATAAATGAATTTAAATAACCTCCTGGAGCTGCCGTATTTCCAAATGGCGCCTTACCTGGAACCATCAAAAGTCCGTAATTCGTATCAGATGAAAGAAATTGGCCTGAATCTGAAACGATTACATTTTGTCCATTAGGTCCAATAGTTGTTATATAAACAGCCGGATCAACACTAGTCACAGGAATAGTCGTTTGAAATGTTGTTCCTATAGGAGGATCTACATTATTTCCAGTCGCCATAATCCCCGCTATATCTACATGTCCTCGTAATAATGAGTTTATTGGCGGATTAGGTGGAGGCGTTGCAGGCAGAATTGGTAATTGAATCTCATAGAAAGAACCACCATTACCAATAGCAACTGCTTGAAAATTCTGTACGACATTAGGATAAATATTAAAAAAAGAATTCTTTTGAGTTTGAAAGGGTACAGATACGCCGTTAATATAACATGGCGCCATGAATCCCTGATAAACTGGATACATCTGTATTAGTTGTTTGTCTGAACTAGGATTATCAACAGGATCAATTCCAATAGCTTCAATCTGCGTGCTATAAAGTGGCATGTTGTATCGGTCTATACCAGGTGTCGTTTGAAATGAGTACTTCTTTTTAAGATCAAAAAGTTGAAGACGCGCATCGACATCATTTATCCAGAATCTATTGATATAATCAATCAAAAGACCATCTGTAATCTCTTCATTCGTAGGTGTTTTTATAATCCTACGAATGTAAGTAATGATATCGCTTAGCAAAAACATGATGATGCCTTATTTAAAGCTTGTCGCTCCCATAAATACAGAACGTCTTGTTGATACGGGCAATGCATCTAAACGCTGAATAGTCGTATCTGCAGCCATTGAACCATAATATTGACCCATGCTATCAGCGCCACTAGATTGGTTAGGCTGCATTATAAGACGATGATAATAACAACGTTTAATCTGTTCTGCTAAATATCTTGGGCCCCAAACAGGTTTATTTACTGGAACTTTCCACCATTCTGCTGGCATACCACCATATGGTCTTGTCCATATATCAATCGTTTCACCAATAATTTCTTTATTCTCAGCTGTAAACTGAACGTATTCTTTATCAAAATTATAATCTTTACGAAATTTTTCATTGAATTTGTCTTGAGAAGAAACGATTCGATGAGGCTTCAGATAAATATCATTAGATTTCGCTAAATCTTGTTGCGAAATCTTTGTTTGAGGTTCTACATCTTGCTTAGGAGCTGCATTCATCCTATCAAGTGTCATTTCTTCAACTTGATTTGAGAAAGTTTCAAATTGTTCATCAACTCTTGCAAGTTCTTTTTCAGATTCAGAATTCATGTTAGGTTTCTTAACAGTCATTTTTTACCTATTGCGGTGATATGTTTATAAATGCGCCTGGTGGATATGTAATATTATTAATTCTTCCTTGATTATTAGTAGAACCATTATTTATGTCTCCTATAGCTAAAATCTGAGGTTGCGTAGTAGCAGTAGAACTAGTAAAAGGATCGACATTTTGTGATGAATCTATATTTAATGTAACTTCATTCGGAAGTGGTATTGATACAACGAAACCTGTCTGATTATTAAGTTGTCTGCATCCAAATGTTGGTGGTATCAATAATCTAACTTCCTGACCTATCTCATAATCCATATCTTCAGTTGTTGTAATTGTCGTTTCTACACCTAGATCTACTCCTGAAATAAAAAATTGTCTAGGTTTGTAGTTCTGCGGTTCAATAGGCAGATTCTGATATGGAGGAATTGGATAACTTATAACCGTACTGACCATAAATCCTTTCTAAGGGAGGTGACAACTCGCCACCTCCCAAAATGCTATAACAAAATATTAAATACAACCATTATCGAGGTACATCCATGTCATGAAGATATGCTCTCCATACAACAATATCGCCCTCTTGAATAATTGTAGCTGTAGCATCTACCGCAGCTAGACCATTACCAATGACAAAACCTTGAGATGTGTTATTTACATAAGCACCTCTAATAGCTGGGCCATTGATTGTGTCTACCGTAGTTGTTCCAATCGGCATTGTATGCGGAGGAGGATACAAAACAGAATTTAGAGAAATTAACTCTCCACCTGTATTTACATCACCCACAGCAACAATTTGAGGAAATGAAAGACCTGGAACATTCGTTACAGGAAGATCCATCACAAAAGGAGTCATTGCAGTAGAATCAATATTTACAATAACGGTGTTGTAGTCGGTAACAGCTATCACATACCCATATACTGGTGACCCAGGAACAAGAGTATTTGGAAGCGAGTTAAGTTCTACAGTACCCCATTGATTTGGAATCCTAAATGCAACTTCTTGACCTACAACAAAATTATGAGCATCGGTAGTATCAATCGTTGTGACAGCACCGAGAGTAATATTACTGATGAAAGTCGTTCCAGGGAAATACAGATATGGATAAAGAACTTTTTTCCATAATCCTATATTTCCTGTGGAAGTGGCACTATTGAAAGCAGTATAATTTGTACCGCTAGTATCCCAAGGAATAGTAAATGTTGTAAGACCAGTCACTGTTACAGTAAATGGAATACCATTTAATTGTGGCATACCTGTTGTTGCTGTCTGAAATAGACCTTCAAAAATTATTACATCGCCACTCACTAGATTGTGATTGGTTGTTGTAGTAACTGTTGTTGGGCCACCGGCACCACTGATTGCAATAGAAAAATCTGTTGAAGCAGTATGCTTATAGCTAGGGCCATATTGCAGAAGTTGACCAGCCGAAAAAGCACTGATACCATTCAATTGAATAGTGTCAAATACTGATGAGGTGGCACTTGCTGAATACAACTCAATCATTGTCGGGTTAGTACTACCTACAGGATCAATGAGTTGAGCATCCCACCAAGCTCTTGTGACTGAATTAACAGCCGCTGTCTTGATGTTTGTATAGTTCCAAAGTTCTACAAAATCAGGTCTAAAAGGAAGATTAACAATCCTTGAAGTTCCTGTAGCTGTAAATCTACCTTTTGCCATTCTTGAATATTCAGTCATTTTACACCCCCAATGAACTTAAGCGTGTGCTTAAGAGGTTTCTAATGGCTGTATCTTGCGTAATAGCTTGTGCTTGTGCGAACTTAACCGCCAGCGTAGCATTCTGTGCAAGCATCCCAGAGTAATAAGGATCACGATAAATCAAGTTCATGGAATAACCATCTTGATTAATATGCGTGATAGCCTGCTTACCGAGCACAGTATTGTAATAGACATCATTGGTATTGCCAAGATTGTCCATTGCAGCATTACGTGCTACTGGAGCCTCAGAACTTGTTAAAATCCTAATATTAAATACGTTACCATATTCAGATGGAAGCGCACTTGTATTGTTCTTTCTGTTACTTTATGACCTATTTCTAGGCGGGCCAAATCTTCTCAGCTGGCCTCACTATGTCTCCATAGTGTTCAGAGCACCGCATCTATACTTTCCCATTTATATTTAGTTAAAATGTCTTTATCTATTGGCATTTCAATTTTAGGACACTCGTAACCATTTATAGTAGTAACAGTATAGTCTTCTCGCTTGCTGCGTTCACGGCCTTGACTTTTTTCCTCTAAATACCCGTGGTTGTTAATCAAGTTCCGCCTTGTTATCCTTTCCCTGCATCATGCAGCGATTAGGAACTCCAAGTCAATCAGAGAAGATTTTAATACCCCAACAATTCTAGGGTAATTCCATTGACTAATAAATGTACCGCTACCAACGCTTTGAAGCTGGTCGAAATCAGTTTGTAATTCAGTGCTCGAAAGCATGAAATACGAACTTCTCACGGGCCCAGAACCAAAGCGATCTTCGCCTAAAATACCGCTCATGAACTTATAAGCGTTATTCGTATCGAGAGTAGTTGCAACCAAACTAAAATCGGTAATTCCGAGGTTAGTTGGGTTGAAACCGTTTGAACCACCACCAGCATTGATCTGAGAGGCAGCAGAAACAATGTAGTCTCTAAGGATCAAATCTTCAGCTTGCGTTCTGTTACTTTATGATACAAATATGTGTCATAATTAACCTGATACATATTTGTATCAGGCGACCATCTCATTTCTGGATGATTCTCGGACTTTATTTATTCTCCGAGGTCGGACTATCACATGTGGAAACAAGATTAACAATCCAATCAGGACTTAAAATCCCATCTTTTGGATATTTAAAATTATTTACACCCTCTGGGTTTAGTCTCTCACGGTGATATGGAAAATCTTTCTCGCAAACCCAACAATAAAACCAATCTGTATATATTTCTTCGGGATCGATTCCTGTTGTGCAACATGGACATTTCTCTTTCATATCTTCCGCCCTGTCATCCTGTCGGATTTCCAAGTCAATTACCAAAGGTTTTAAATGCGCCAACATTAACGCATTGCTACGGCTAAACGTTCTGACACCCAAGCCAAAACACCTTCCTGATCTTGCAAAATAACTTGTTCATTTATGATACACCCTGTGCCAAAAAAGGCCATTTGTGCATCTATAATATCCCTTTGAGGCACTTGGGCTGGTGGATCAATTCCACTGTTTCCAAGTTGAATCGTAGGTGGTTGTAACGCGCGTGGGCGCATAAATCTGCAAGTAGTACCACCATTAGCTGGCATACTAACTTTGTCACAGATAGTAATGTAGTTCATTGTTGGGGTCGGCACATAGAGCATTGCAGGCGCTAAAGACTGCAAAATCATAGGACCGAGATTCCCCGTGGTCGCAATCGACATAAAACCCTCATGGGTTAGATGTGACTTAGATATGCGATCGGTAGACGATTCCTATTACGTCTGTTCTCAACATATCGGGCGAGGGGTTGCGATTCCCAATAACGCGAGTATCCTTAACGCTGGATTGCGTGGTTTAACTATAGATAATTCAAATTTTAAGTCAACTAGGGCTTATTACATATTTGATGATTTTGATGAATTTTTAGAAATATCCAATAGTTTTCTGTATTTAGAATCACAAACGGGAGTTTGTGCCAATTTCCCATTATTTGAATAAACTAGATTGTCACAAAATGTACATGTGGTGAAAATTCCTTCTTTGTCCTTATCATCAAAAAAAATATTTATGAAATCTTTAATTATTTCTTGGTCTCTTCCTGATGCCCAATGCTTTTCCTCGAGATATTGTGTAAGTTTATTTTTCATAATCTTAATCTGCTTTGTAATTCCTTCATCTTATCATAAGCTTGTTTCTGTCCACTTTGACTAAAATCACTAGCGGAAGCATAAGGGGCTGCACCAACGCCAGTAGGTTGGTAATAAGGACTTCTCTTATTAGCATCAATTTTTTCTTGAATAGATGGTGTTTTTTGCTGTGGCTTATCTAATCCAAGAGCTTTGATATTTTTATATACCAATTTTTGACGTTCGAAAGATTCCGGCATTTCTAATATTGATTCAGCTAAATCTGGTGCATTAAGCGCCAACGCTTCGGCATGCTCCAACGTCTGATAGAAATCAGAATGACTTTTAATCCAATTCGATTTTCTTTCATCTTGCAAGGCTTGATGCACAGCTTTCTGAATCTCAGATTGTGTTTGATTTTTGATCTGTTCCCCATGTTTGGCCAATTTCTTTTCCAATCTTTTGTGATCAACGTAGGGTTCGGAGTCATCTTCTTCTTCAACATGGCTTTTCTGACTGATCTCTTGAATTTTTTTTTCGGCTTCTTCTCTCTTTGCTTTCTCAATTGACAATTCTTGCTGATATCGTGCTTCCAATCGTCTAAAATTCATCTCTTTATCGGCTTGTTTATTATCTTGTACTTGATTTTCTTGTGAAGGTACTGTCATATTAAAAAATATCCTTTGAGAGTGTTTACACCATATTTACAACTAAACTTAATTTTAAGGCAATACACGATGTTAAAAATTGATCCTTTAGATGCTCACGACAGATTAAACCATTTCACCCATCAGTCTTTTTCAATATCTGAGTGCTGTCAAGACTTAGTAAATAAAGCTCCCTTTGGAAATAGACCCTTCTATATATTTACACATGCTAGAACTGAAGATGACGGAACAACTAAGCGTTTAATCTGGCAGCCAAGGCTTACAAAACCTAAAGCTCAAACAAATTCCATGCTTTTTAAGGCATTCCCTCCTTCTGATATCATAAATATAATTTGGATGATCCCAGCAAGAGAATTATGGGGACAATTTGAAAAAGGTAAACTTACAGAAAATAAGACAATTTATGATAGTATCCATGCCTTTCAAAATGATAGGATAGAACTTGAAAAACCTGATGATGATGATCCTACGGATGAACAAATAAATATGATATATCGAGATATTTGCCAGCAGGTTAAATACGATAAAATGATGGAGAAGCTTTATAAACGTTAAACAACCGACTTCGGAGGAGTTCCCATCTTCTTCTTAGTCAATGGAATATATCCCACAGAATCTTCACGCATACGGCCAATCTTTTGTTTGATTCCAGTTCCATAATGGTCACCCATAGGCTTTTTTGTAGGTGATACATGCGCCTGAAAGGGTTTTTTAGGTGTCTTCATCCTAGATCATCATCTTGAGTGGTGTTAACTCGTCTGCATGGCAATGTATCAACTTCTTGCTTAGCTGGGCCTTTATGACCAACTGGCTGGCGCATAGCTGTACCATAATGAGAGCCTGCATTTACAAAGTTACTTGAACGCTGATCATATTGCGGACAGGAAAAATCCCAAGGAGATCTAATACTATCTTTAGGAAAGTCTTTAGGATTCTGATTTTTTATGCGATCAGGATCAGCGAAACCAGAATTTGTATTCTTTCTTGAAGATCGATTCGTTTCTTTTGCTGTGTTCTTATAACTTTGTACAGTTTTTGTTGTTTTCATAAATTCCTTTAAAAAAGTACATGGTTGGAATCTAACCAACTCAGGGGGTTTCGTTTATTTATCCCTTCCAGAGCCTTGGCACAGGCGCGGTCCACCATTGACCTTCATGTACAAATTAATGACGGTATCCAGGTTGCTTCATTGGAAGTGATTTAGCTTGTTTCACTTGTTCAACCTGGGTTGATCTGATCGCTTGTGTAGTATCTTCATACTTCATAAGACTTCCTGCGCCTTCAGCACTGGATTCGTCTTTTGTCTTATGAGGGCCATCAGGAAATACACTATCTTTACCTTTAGAGCCCATCCAACTTGAGTGATCATCAATCCGGCGACCGCCTGAAGCTGCTTTTGATCCCATTTTTTGACTATCTGCCATAATTTCTCCTATGAGTCATTTGACTCTCTTTAAAATCTTACCTTTAACTTACTTATATCGCTTGCTGCGTATTTTGTAAATTATCTTGCGCCTGTGGAGGCTGCATTCCACCCATGATTTGTTCTAGAAACTTATTTGCTTGTGTACGTCTTTCAACATCTCTCTTTTCCATCTCTTCTTCAGCTCTAATCTTATTCTCTTCAATATCTAACTTGTTTTCTTGATATGCTGTCTCGATTTCTCCAAACATTTGAATATTCTCAAGCAATGAAGTAAGAGCGGCTTGCTTCTCTTTAAGAGACATTGCTCTGTTTCTCTCAATCATGCTTAATCGTTCTTCATATAAACCAAGGTTAGATTCTGATCTAGAATGATCTTCACGAGCTCTAGCTATATTCGCAACAGCTTTACTATACATTTCTTTGAGTTTAGCTTCTTCAAATGTATGCTTGATGTTCATCTCTTCGGCTTGAGCGGCTTGCATTTGCTGTTCTTGCTGCTGTAGGAATGGAATTATCTCACCTTTACCAGAAATGTTAAGTTTAGGAATGATCATCGATGGCGGAAATACTTCACGTCCAAAAGCTTGGTTGATCTCCATCATATGCTGAGCTTGGAGATTGTTCTGGGTAGGTGTAAGGTCTGCTTCTTCTACAATTGTATTAAACTTGCTGAATATGCGGCTGAAAAAGAATGGTGAGGGCTCTTCACCTATCATCAATTGCACTTTCTCTGCGTTCCAATTGCCTTGCGCTACATTCAAAAGCTTTTCACCAACTAACTTTAGAGAATAATCCCATTGATCAAAGTATTTCTGAAATACCATGAGATTTGCAGCCATCTTATGCAGTGCTGTGAGTGTAGAAATTTGTTTATCATCCTGCCCTGCCCAATTCTCTAGATTTATACCTGCTGTTTTCCAGATTAGATCGTCCATTTGTTGAGCTAATGCCAGATCTGATTCTGGTACTCCACTAGGAATGATCTTCTGGCAATCAGTCATCTCATAGCCATCATTAATGATGACATCCCAGCCTTGACCAGATTTCTTTAAGTTATCCTCATTAGCCACAGCACCAATTTTACGCATCCAACCAGCATTAATAGTAGCAGAAACAATATCATTGTTGGTGATGACCTTGTAATTGAATAGAAATTGAGGATCACGCATTGTGCGGATTAATGACCTCACGCGCAGATCATAGTAATTTATGTGCGGTTCATAGTTCCAAAATACCGGAATAAACGGGCATCCATCAAATCCTAATGGATTATCTCCTTGAAACATCAATTGCTCATTAAGAACTACAGCTAGTTTCCAACATGGAACTTCAACTGTCACCTCTTCAAGATCTGGAATTGCTTGCAAAATCTGTCCTAAATTCTCTTCTCCTCCAGCAAAATCAAAGAATTGATTACGTTTAGCACTATAAAGACGCTTCTTTTTCTTTTTCCATTTGTACCATACATATGAAAGTACCATAAGATCATTTCGAGCCATATTGTAGTTCTCAGGCAAGAAATAGAAACTACCATATCTTTGTGGTGTTCCAGCCATCGGCGCAATATTCTCAAGCTTATCAGGAAAACGATCTTCTGCTTCTTTCTTAGAGATATATTCTTGACACCAAACGAACTGAGCGTCCGACATATCAGGCTCTCGAAAGTATGGATCTACAAGAAAGGCGTTATATTCCCAAATTTTAAGCTTGAGTTGTCCTTGAGCATGATCATCCCCTGAAAAGTCTAAATAAGGTTGCAACATCACCATTCCAGACACAGCAGCCAGTTCACAAGCTTTAGAAAACTGCTCATGAATAGCGCCGCGACTACAAACGCTTTGAATTAATTTCGTGTATTGATCTGTAGTTTGATTGTCTGCACCATCAACGGCTTGATACATGATACTTTTACGATGCTGGCGTTGATATCCAGTAATCATGTTGACAGGCTGCTGCACTAAATTGAAGTAATATTGCTGGTATGATGTCGTAGGGCTGAAATTGAAGTACCGATTGACGAAGGTTTGCGAGCCTGCATAAAAAAGAGTATCTATATTCGATTGGTTCCAGCGACTTTGTTCGATGGGCTGGAATTTGGTATATAGATTATCTAGCCATTGACGAACATTGCCTTGATTAGGCTCTAGAGCATTATTCCAAGGTTCGGTATAGAAAGACAAAGAGCCTCCTAGGGTATAGAAAGCTAGAGTAACTTAAAGTTTTAATTAACGCAAATTAAGCCTTTTTCTTGCTTGATTGATTGATTAATCCCCTGTAATTGCCTTTCTCAAGGACACATGTGTAATATTACTCACAAGGTGCTTTCTGGTAGGATGACGCAGTTTTTTCATTCCTCTCAAATAAATCTGTCGAACTCTTTCCTTATCAACCCCTACAATCTCGCCAATTCCTTTCAAAGTCTTTTTTTTCTGCCCTAGCAGACCTAGCCTATGCACGATAATAAGACTTTCCCTAGGAAGTAACGTATTTAATAGATCTTCCACAGATTTATCAGGATCAACAGATTTTTCTTCTTCTAATGCCTTATCATATGGATTTACCTTTCTTCGCATTTCATAGCCATCGCAAGTCAAGTCAAGATGTATTTTCTTACTTATCCCTTCTTCTTTCATTTCTGAAATCATATTTTCGATGTTATTTAAACGGTTTCCAATATATTTTATTTCACCAAGAATCTGGACGAGGTCTAAGTTTTTTATTTCTTCTTTTATCGATTCTAGTTTTTCAGTAATTTGTCTTACTACATGAGCCAGACCACGGTCATCAATGACCAAAGGATGCTTTACTATATTTAGAAGCAACTCAATGGAATGCCAATATTGTCCTAGGTTATCCATAATTCTTTTAAGATGCTCAATCATCTTAAGTTCTATGGGCGTTTCAGTCATCTGACATTTCCTTTTTGTAACTTATTCAATAGTTCTTCATATTTAAACATTTCTGAACGCATGGATATGTATATTTTAATAAAGTGAAGATAGTGAAGATGGTTACTAATATAAAATTGACAAATACATGAAAATGAATCCCAGATTTCAACAATATGGTGTCCATCTAGATTAATGTAGTCGCATAACTCAAAAATACACTCTTCTTCATTGGAATATGAACTGGAAATTCTTCTATACTCTTTACAAAATCCTTGGAAATGTCGAATATCTTCGCAACCATTGATACAATCATCATCAGGAAGATCGAGCTCAATAAATTCACAAGAATTAAAATCAGGACTATATCTTTGAATTCTTTCTTTTTTTTGGGTATTATATTTTTTATTCGTTTCAGTCATTTACTTCCTATAGTGATCATACTTATTCATTCTCCATTCCTCAGCCAATTCTTTATGCTTGTAAGGATCGTAGACGCTTACCTTGTGACTCGCAATTGCATATCTGAGAGCATCCACAGCGTGATCAGCTCGTTTGATAGGTTCGTCGTCCCCTCTTTCAGCTTTTCGTTTATCCCATACATAAGTTTCAATTTCTCTAATAAGATTCTTACACGTATGCATGACCTCAAGATTCCCTTTTTGCATCTCGCTCGTCGTAATTTGTATACCATCGAATACCTCATTATTAGCGTCTATCGGATGAATACCCATCTTACGCAATTCTGTCTTAAAAGCTGCTGCTGAAGGATCTATATATAAATGCGTGACGTTGTAAAGCTCCAAGAAGTTGTAGACATCTTTAGCGAATTCGCTATTGGTTTTGCTTCTCTGTGTAACTGCGGGGTCCCAATAGTATTCTGATTCAACCCAAAGCTTCTTGCCTGTTTGTGTGTGTTTTCCTGTGCTTACGCCAATAAGAAGGCAACAGAATGGATTAGCAGCGCCGTAATCAATAGATGCAATATAATACTCAGCTGCGCAAGGAGGCTTTCTACAAACGTGTATATTTCTGTCGAAGAAGTCGAAGATTGCTCCTTCCGCAAGGCACCAGAGACCGAGATAATTACGCTTATAAAATATGCCAGACAGACTGCTACGTATCCGAAGCTTATAATCTTCAGGAACGAAAGGATTGTCATCGAGAGTAAAGTGCAAGGCATAATAGTTAGGATCTCCTTCGGCAGCTTTATCTATCCATTGTTTGACTTTGTGCGTTGGAAAACTAGGATTCATCGTCGCATGTGCTTTTGAATGAGAACAGCTCAAGCGTGTATCGATCATGTCAATTATTGACTCAGGATATAAAGTAATCTCATCGCAATATGTGAGAGAGTGAGTGTCACCTTGAAAGTTCCCAATAGCCCCCTCATCTTTTGCACCTAAAACTGTTATTGTTTTCTCTCTGAAGTAGAGCTTCTTTCCAGACCAAGTACAGAAAGGTCGGAATATCTCCAGCTCGTTGCTTTCCATGATTAACCGTATAACGTTTCTATATGCAGTGTCAAATGTGTGACCGACTATATATATCTTACTATCAGGACATAGTTCAGCATCGATGAGAAACTTAAATACGCTACCTACAGTCTTACCGCAACGAACAGATCCGTGTGATAGATTCCATCTGCTATTGGCTTCCCTAACGTATTGCATTTGCTTTGGAGCTAAAGGAGATTGACTTTGTGTGATTATTTTTGTCATAGTCTCGACACACTAACATAAAGAAGGGATTATGAGAAATAGAGCTAAATGTAAATTATGTGAAAGCATAATCGAAAGCAAGCATGAACGTGATATTTGTGAGTGTAATTGCGGAGAAATAAGCGTAATGGGAGGTGATAGACTAGGATGCACTGCGAAGGATTGGAAACACTTTCTTAGAGTCGATGATAACGATAATGTGATTGTTCCGACTATTCAAGAATCACCGCCAAAACCTACACGTTATGACTTTCTAGAAGCGTTAGATGAGATGATAAGAAGAATTGAAGCTATGCCACCACAGGCTATGACGATAGCTATCAATCATTATGACTATGTATCTTTATTGATTTTGCTTTCTTCATTGTTACGCTGTGATGACAAAGAAGCGCAAACTGGTGGCACATAATAGTTTGTCTTTACTGCATCTATTAAACTTTTGAATCTGTCATTCATCTCTGGCGAAAGTTCTTGTTGTTTTTCTTCATCGAGAGATTTTTCAAATTTCTTTTCGTGTTCCCAACGATTAGCTACAACATTACAATAAGCTCTTAGCGCACCATTATATGCTTGAGTCGATAATGTGCCGTCGGAGTTTTTTTCTTCTCTCCTAGCCGCTAATACATCTCTAACGAATCGCAAAACATCTTTAAACCCTTCTTCCTTTTCCATATTCAATAGCGTAGTTGAATTAATGGGAGGTTTGCATAAAGCGCAAAAAGCGTTGAGTGAAATGCTTTTATGAAGCTGTACCCATTCAAGTAATTGCCGAGCAATATCTTTCCGATCGTAGGGATGTCGCCCTGATCCCCTGGGGTTCCTCATAAATACATCGAGGCATTCTTGTATGTCTAAATTTATTTCCATAAACCGCATTATATAATTCGGGTCGGAAAAATCAACCTATTTTTTAGGTTATAGATATAAAGTCTGGATGAGAAAAAGGCCCAACAATCGTAGATTCATTAACTTTACCCTTAGTTATATTCTCTACAGCGTTGACAAACTTCTTACTAGGCCTTAGCTCTCCCTTTATTACTCTAGTCACGTAATTACGATGAAATGCTGTCATTTGGGCGATGTCGTTAATAGAGGTGTTTGTATAAAATAAGTATTCTTTTAAGTTCATGTTATATCTCCTTTGCGAACACTATAGCACAAAGCACGAAATAAGGCAATCGTGCAATTTTGTAGCAAATCTTTATTTTTATTCTTTTTATCTATTGTGCACTTGCACAAAATTAGATGCTATGCTATATTGGTGTTATCAAAGCAAGTGCTCTCTGGTGACTAGCCAACCAAAGCTAGCAGATGAGCTGGCGAAAGTTAAGTAAAGTAACAATAACGACTAAATTTAGGTGACGAGATGAAGACCTCAAGATTGATTAAAGCTTTAGAGAAAGCAGGTTTAAGAGTGGAGAACGTGAAGCGTTCATTTTATGATCATTTTACGAGTGATTATAAGGAATCTAGAAACGAATATTTTTGCAAGAATGATAAAAACAAAGTTCATTGGTACGACCAGGACGGTAGCGCAATTTGTGTCCAGATAATGGGTATAAAGCAAAATAACGATTCTCAATCAGATTATTTTCCTGGTTATTTTTGCAAAAGTATAAAGCAAGTCGTGAATGGGATGGATTACTAAAAAATATAAGGAGAATCAAGATGAATATACCTCAATGGAATGATGTTTACCCGACTGAATATGATGATGGAGATAGAGAATATCCCCCTTCATGGAGGGATTTTGAAGAAATGCAAAAGAGCTTATCTACGATCGAAGACTTTTTGAAAGGTGTGTTGGATGAGGTTTTTGGAGAGCAGGAATTAAATCCAGATAGATTGTCTTGGTATTTAGACGAGATCGCTCATCAAGTTGATGTGAAGATTCCTAACAAACAGATAAGACTAAAAAGATTAGAAGCGCTAGCACATTCGGCGAATCTGGGAGAGTGAAAGTCGGGCACTGACTATGAGTAATCAGTGCCCTAATATCAAGGGAGGATATCCAATGATGACCACACAATAATTTTAGGATAAATTTAAGACAATAAAAACCGTAGACTTGCTGTAAATAGCGATGATAAGCAATATAAAAATTTTTCATATGAGGTTAAAAATGAGACAATCACGAACTGAACAAATAAATGAACTTTTAAAAGCTCTAGCTTTAGCGCAAAGAGAAATGGACGATGCAGGTAAGGATAGTAAAAATCCATTCTTCAAATCTACATATGCAGATCTGTCGAGTGTAAGAAAGGCTTGCCGTGAGCCATTTGGTAAAAATGGGCTAAGTATTTCACAGGATATATTCACTGTAGATGGTAAATATCACTTAGAAACTATGTTGGGCCATGAGTCTGGACAGTTTAAATGCTCGCTTGTTGAAATTCCATTCAACGAGTCTAAGGGATCGAATTCATTACAGGCTATGGGTTCTGCAATAACTTACATGCGTAGATTTTGCTGGATGGCAATTATAGGTCTAACACCCAGCGACGGTCAGGATGATGATGGTAATACAGCGGATAGCTTTCAAGGTGGAAAGCCTAGTGAGCAAAAGATTCCCGTAATTACTGCCATACAAGCTAAAGAATTAGCATTGACTTTAGCTGAAGTATCACCTGAACATAGAGAACATTTTAATAGATATTTAAGAGAACACAAAATAGCAACGATAGCAAGTATTCCTGCGGCGTGGTATCCAAATATTAAAAAAGCTTTAGATTCTCAAAGACTTGAATGGAGAGAGACAAATGTAATTGTAGATTCGGCTGGATCATCTGGAACGGTTCAATCTACATCAAATGTGAAATTGCCTCAAAAAGATATAGCCTAAATGGGAGAAGGATTTTAATGAAACAAGATGCGAAAATCAATGATGTCTTTTATTTAGAAGAAAACTTTAGTGAGTGGTCTGAGATGGGCTACTCACTTAGCAATTACCTATTTCAACTGCTAAAATTAGAACGTGAAAAGAATGAATATTTGGAACGGAGGTTATCTTGGAACAAGGATCGAGTGAGTGGTTAGAATACAGAAGAAATAAGATAGGCGCATCAGATTGCCCAGTAATCATGAATGTAAGCCCTTGGAAGACACAATACCAACTCTGGCTAGAGAAGTGCGGGGCAGTAGAGCCACACGTCAATAATAGCATGCGTAGAGGTTCGCAATTAGAAGCGGAAGCCAGGCAGTCTTTCATCGAATATATAGGCATAGAAGTTTTTCCATCTGTTGAAGTTCATCGTGATCACAGCTGGATGATTGCAAGCCTCGATGGTAGAGATTTAGAGAAGAAGACTATCGTGGAAATCAAATGTCCTGGAAAAGATGACCATAATCTTGCTTTAGAAGGTAAGGTACCGGATAAATACTACCCACAGCTTCAGCATCAAATGGAAGTTTGTAATGTCGATAGGATGTATTATTACAGCTATGACGGTAAAAATGGCGTGTGTGTCGAAATTGAGCGCAACAATTCATATGTTAAGAAAATGATCGAGGCAGAATTGAAGTTTTATGATTGCATGGTTTCCTTTTATCCTCCGGAATTAGGTGATGGTGACTTTGTTGAACGGAACGATGAGGAGTGGACTACAGTCGCTCTCCAATGGCGTGATGTTAGCGAAGAATTGAAAGATCTTAAGATTAAAGAAGATGATCTTAGAAGGAAGCTAATTTGGATGGCGGGGGAAAAGGATACGAAAGGTTCTGGAGTAACATTGAATCGAATAGTGCGGAAAGGAATGGTAGACTATAAAAAAATAGATCAGCTCCAGGGTCTGAATCTGGAGCCTTTCCGTAAACCTAATATAATCTGCTGGACTATAAGACCTGAAGACTATCTATAAATCACTTGCGTAAAGGTGCGAAAGTGATTATAAGATTTAAGACTTAGGTGTCTGCTTATGGGGAGCAGACACCCTACTAGACAACAACTGGCCGGATTCGAACCCAACGCCTATCTCTACTTTATGGGATGGGCGTAATTTTTATCAACGTTTAATCTTATAAAGGAATTCCTATGGCAATTTTCCGATCTGTTCATAATAAAAATTACACTTCAGTAAATAATTTTATATGCAAAGATAATCGCTTGTCTTGGAAAGCCAAAGGAATTTGGTTATATGCTTTCAGTCGACCAGATGATTGGGTATTTTACACAAGCGATTTAGAAAAACATGCTACTGATGGAAGAGACTCCGTGAGAAGAGGCCTTAGAGAATTAGAAGAATATGGGTATTTAAGAAGAGTTCAGAAAAGAGATGCGGATGGATCATTTACCTCAATTGAATGGCATTTTTTTGAAACCCCCCAAGAATTAAAGAATTCTTTACCGGAAACGGATTTCCCGTCGACGGATAAAGCGTCGCCGGATAATCGCCCCCTACTAAGTACTGATTGTTTACTAAGTACTGAAAGAGACCAACAACAGGCTGCGCCGGCTGCTGCTGTTATTTTTGATTGTCTGAAAGAAATTCAGATTCCTTCATCTGAGAAAGAATGGCTGATGAAGAATTATTCTGAAGGAGAGATTGAAGAAGCAATTGCTTGGACTGAAACTCAGGATGACATCAAGTCTTTGGCTGCTTCGATTAAGTGGGCATGCAAGAATAAACCTAAGAAGCCCAAGAAATCGCTATCTATACACGAAGAACTCTCACTACACTTCAAGAATGGCGAATATTACAATGATGCCGAATGCATATTGAATTCCGATGTAATATCTTTTCAAAGAGGAATGAAGCACTTCTGGATAAATTTAGATGAATTTTTCTCATGGAAGAAATTAGAAGAAATCTTTATTGCTTTTGGGATAAAATTCTGTAGAGAAAAAGGACTTTCGTGAAAATAATACTGCCAGGAGATCCAATAGCAAAGCAAAGGCCTCGGTTCTTGCGTACAGGACGCACATACGACGTACAGGATGCGATAAAAATAAGCACCCGCAGGGATATGGCTTACATATACCGAGAACCTCCCATTTCAGGGGCTTTGAGTGTTTCTTTGGAATTCTGCTTCGAGCCCCCTAAGCGAATGCGTCATGATCTTAGAAATCTCATGCTATGGAATATCGAGCCTCATAATCGCCGTCCCGATTTTGATAATCTTGAGAAATTTTATTGCGATGCTGGTAACTGTATTCTATGGTGTGATGATTCTCAAATCGTTAAGTGTCACACAGTTAAAAAATGGTCAAATATATCTTGTACAATTATTGAATTCAATGAGATAAACAATTCTCATATGGACAAAAAAATTGAAAAAGTTTTTCGTACTTTCTCTCCGGATGAGTTCGATTCTTTGCTCTCTGATATGGGCTCTATTGAAACCCTTAATATCGGCACGGATTGTTCGAAAGAATTTTTGGCCGCCGGATTGGTAGACTTTTCTAATAAATGGGCGAAAAAACTTTGTAAAATTCTAAACGAGGGTTAAAATGAATCAGTTAATTTTTTTATCATCTCTGTTTTGTCTGTCATTTTTATTGTCATGCTCGTATATGACGTGGCCAGAAATCGTTGAGGGTCTTCACATATTTGAATCTGTAGAAGAGTGCATTGAAAGTGAGGTTGGAGATGCCATTGCATAAGGGTAGGGTGTAAAATTAATTTCAAAAAAATAAAACAAAGAAGACAAAAAGAATTAACTTCTAGGAAAAATTTTGCTTTATCAAAGTGGGATGAAGTCATTAATCATTGTAAATGATGGAATTTGTCCACCACATGAACAAATTATTAGCTCTATGAATTTGATGAATGATATAGATTTTCTTTTAATAAAAGAGAGGAATAAATGACTAATAAATCATGCGAATATGTGTTGAATGCTAAAGAAATTAGAGAAGAAATATGGAATGCAATGGAAGATCTACATTCACAAGATTATGTTCGTTGCGCTTATAAATTAGGATTGTTAACTGGTTGCTTAAATTTTAAAATTATGCTGGAGTCGGACGATGGATCGGGAGATCAGGAAGATCAAGAAAGTTGCGAAGAAGGAAGTTAAAGATCTAGGTCAATTGGAGAAAATGGACAAGAAACGTGACAAAAAGTGCGACATCGGCGAAAAAATCATGCAAAAACATAAGAAGAAATAATGATCGAATGCATTAGATATAAGCCTGTTAATAAAGGCGCATTGCTGGGCTTTGCCGATCTCTATGTTCCACAATTTGATCTTGAAATTTATGGTTGTGGCGTTTTCCAGAAGGATAGTCACATGTGGATTACCCTACCCAGCAAAGAAACTATCAATGATCAAGGCTTGAAACAATACTTCAGTCATTTAAGATTCCGTGACAAAACTCGAATGGATTCTTTCAGCCATGAGGCTTTGAAAGCAATTAGACCTTGGATGGAGGCGCCTAGGAGTCATACCCCTATTATGGAGCCTCCACCATTTTAATTATAACCATAATCAGGTATAACTACATCTTGTGGAATGTGTGCCATCGTACCAATTAACGATGTGAATATATGAATGCATTCGGATGGGCCTATACCGATCTCCTGGCACATCATCAAAGTAGCAAGCATAGATGTCTTAGCCGGTGATGGCTTATCGACTAATGCATCCCATAATCTTTCAGATAAGATGTTTGCATTTTGTAAAATAATATCTTGTGTGTGTGTTTCGTCTTTAAACATTTTTTAACCTAGTGATTTTGTATAAAAATTATGAATTGTCGCTAGATTATTTATGAAATAAGAATTTTTGTAAATGAAAAATGGGACTATTTTTAAATAGTCCCAGTGTTATGAGACAGGTGTACCGCATGTAAGCGTCTCTTATGGGCAAAAACGTGCCCCACAAAGGATTTATTCTGTTTCGGGATTGTTGGCATCTAATACAGGAGGTAATGGACATTTCCTACATTTACGAATATCTGGCGATTGCTCAACCCAGTTTTTAGCTTCTAATTCACATGAGAATAATTTAAATAACCATGGTCTTTTATTATCATATTCCTCTGCTTCCCAATATTGTATTTTTGTATTATTGGCATCCATACACACGCAAGACACTAATTCATTTTTAAATTTACAATCCAAGCAATGTGCACCACATCTATCACATTCACCACTCATATCTCAAACTCCATAACCTTATTGCGCGTCATCTAATGCAGGGAGTAAAGGTAATGGAATCCAGTGAGTGACTTCACCATAATATTCATCTTTAATCCATTCTTTTTTTGGCCAAAAAAAAGAAACTCGACCATCTGTCAATGACAATGTATAGTCATGAACTTCACAAAGAATAGGAATGCCATTTATCAAACAAACTATAACGCTATCATCTTTAGAAGGTAACTGATCTCTAACGCTAATCCATTCATTCATATCTCAAACTCCATAACTTTATTTCGTGGCTTATAGTTTTCATCTACATATGAGCAATTCACAAATTTGGTCTGCGTAGTATCTAATATCTTATTTCCGCATTCGTGAATATGGCCAAAGAAATGATATTTTAGGTTTAGTCTAGAAATCGCATGTTCTCTTAAAAATTGGCACCCTACATTTCTACCATCTATCGTTTCGTCTAAGATATTTAATGGAGGGCTATGGGTTATTAGAATGTCTGTATCACAAGGGATGGCTTCACATTTATCTTGCATAAAAAAATAGTCATCTTCGGCACAGGTAAAAGCGCAACATTTAGGATTGATGCCTTTAAATTGATATGTCCAAGGCATTCCGTATATTTTAAGTCCTTCGAATTCTGTCGATGAGTCACAAAGATATTCAATATTATCTATTTCAGTGTCGATAGGAAGTTTATGATGAAATATATAATTATCATGACTTCCAGCAATAACAATTACTTTTGAATAATTTTGATTATTACACCAATTTCTAAAAGCTATATATTCCCAATGTTCATCTCTAGCAGTCAAATCCCCAGCAACAATCAATAGATCGCCGCCTGGAAGTTTATTTGGATAGTGACCATGGAGATCGGCAATTGCTGTGATTTTCATTTAACTGTTCCTATAATTTCATCATTCAATGGAGTCTTCTTCTTGCTCAAAATAAGCAGCTACAGGTCCTTCCATTATGCTGTTTACTTTAACAGCATTATAGATTTTAGATTCTTTATGACTATTCCAGATCCAATCGGGCCTTTTCGGAAAATCGTTTTCAATTTCAATGATCAAAGTTAAAATTCTTTTTGCCAATTAAATCACCTCTCAACTAAAATTAAATCGTTATGTCTAATACGTTCTTTATTTATCATCACAATTTGTCTATGACCTAATGAAGAATGCGATCTGTTTTATCCCAACCAGTTTCATAGTCATTCATTTATTCGCATCCCATTGACCAGTTTATTTATTATACATCCCATCCTGCGCAAATGGCCAATAGGCACCATCATCCATAAATCTTTCTATCGATAATTTTACGCAATGTTCTATATAACATTCAGCATGCGCTTGTTCGCCTTTAGGCATATTAATAAATGGTTTAAAATCATGCTTATTACAAAAATGCATACCACGTAATTCATTGCTTTTGCAGATCCAACATACTTCTTCTTTTCTAGTATCTTTTATTTCTACTGCGTTGTTTTCATCATAATTATTCATATTGTATTCCTTAAATGGTTTTTTGTTATATAAACTATCATAAATCTATTTTCATTTCCTTGAATTCCTTACTTACCTCATGTATATGAAAGCAGTATTTATGAATGTTTACATATTCGTACGTCGGAGGAAAAAACATAGCACCATTCATATTTTTAGCATCTGGAATAAGATTATACCAAGCATCTCTAATCTCTTGCCAAATTGGATCTCTAAATGGACAAGAAATACTCATATGCCATCCATAATTTCCAGAGGGTGGGGAGACAATAATCTGGCATACTCCTTTTTTATAGGCTTTAGATCCTGTCTGTAATCCGAATGAATTTATCGAAATTTCTTTATACATATTTTTAATTAGAATTCTTTACAGACTGATTCACATCGAACACAAATATTCCTTTGCGACGCCACATATTGCAACATTTTTCTGAAGCATCAAATACGAAATCAACTGTACGATTTTCTCGTATAGTTTCATCAAGCCATCGTTCTTTTAACTGATCATCAGATGTAAAGTCTCCGATCGGACGCATTTTTAATTGATGTGATTCAAAACAAAGTAAATGTTTATCTAACCATTCTTCAGTCTTTTTTCTAACAGATTCACATCTGATAGACCATATTTTATGTAACCCCATATTGCCTAAGGATATTTCATTATTCCAAAGAGCTATTATCGGCTCAATCGGCTTATCCTGATCGCAAGCCTCATAGAATGATTTCCAATCGGGTTTCCATTTAACATTTAATTGAATTTGACCATCTTCATAACCACGAAATTCATTTCCGTTGTATCTGCAAAAGTTTTCATTTTTTTCAGGATCAACAAAATGCCGTCTATGCTCACAATCTGCAAGCGTTCCATCTAAATTAAATATGATCATTTAAACCTTCATTCTCTCTTTTCTATTAGAACAATTTTTCTGTGACTTAAGCGCTTATCATTCCCATCAACAACCTCTAGAAAATACTTTGCCAATAATGTAATAGATTTTAATTCACATCCAATTGATACTCCAATAAGAGCAATGGATATCCCAGTACCTATCGTCGTGGAACTTAATAGCGCAAGTTTTACTATTCTCATAGCACAAATCGCAACAATCGAATATTGTATTGAAGGACTGACTTTTATAAATGACTTAATAATTTCTTTATGTACTTTCATATAATTGCTATCCTTTCAGTCTTTTTTCATGATTTTCGATCTGTCTTTCAATATTCTTATGTGCTCGTTTAAGACAGGCGTTATTATGATGAGTCATTTCTTCTTGAACTTCTTCTAGCATGTCCTCTAAGAATGGCAAAGCAACTGTCGCATTAACATGCTCTCTATACTTTTGTTTCCATGTATCTTTAAGAACCTGTCTTGTCAAAGCTCTTGCACCAATGCCGCCAAATATCCCACCAGCAATTACACTGACTGGTAAACTAAAAGGAATCGCAACAGCAATCGTAGTCACAACCAAACCTGTACCAGTTCCGACCCCAGTAAAGATATTTCTGTATAAACCATGTCCTTTTTGTAGTGATCGTTTGACAGCTTCTTCATCTTCATAAGCTTCTTTATAAAGTTTAGGAATTTCTTTATTGAAATCTTTAATTTTTTCGTTTACTTCGATTAGTGCTTTATATTGAGAGGTTCGGACTTGTTGTATTTGCATTTTTCGCCTTTAAATATTTGTATGTCGTTTTTCGGTGTATAGATTGTTTTTTTTATTCGTCTCCTGCTTTTACTCCACAATTTGCACAGTAGTAATGCCCTGTCCAGTCTCTCTGATTAGACCATTGGCTTGTTCGGCATCGCTTACATGTCCAGAAAATCCCATCATTATATGAAGATTCTTCATATTCACATACATTGTTGAATGCATGTAATGACATTGCATAAAAAAACAAAGGAATAAGTAAAATTAAATATTGAATCATTACATAATTGTCAGTATTTACATTCTTTTTTTTCCGTTCAGTTGAAAGATATCGTGTTTCTTGTTCGATCCAATCATTATTCATGACGCCTTCTCCTTTTCTATTTTAGGATTCTTTATTTTTTCAATAAATTCCTTGCTGCACTTCACATTGAAAGAACCAGTGATTACGAAATCCACACTAGTAAGTTTCTCGGCATCTTTTTCATTCAATCCATCTTTTACACAATCAAAATTGTTACATTTTAAGTCTTTGTATCCGTCATTATCCCATTTCATCATGACGCCTTCTCCTTTTATATTTTCATTTAGCTGATTTTTTCCAATAATTTCTTATATATTCTATAAAATCATCATAAGTTTCTGGATCAAACATTTGCAATTCATCTATATCAACAGGATTTTTCATATTCTTGGTAATAATGTGCATTTTTCCTGTAAATCCAATTGGTGGGATTATATCAGCCCATAAATGTGGTGCATCATAAAATGTATATTCTGAATCTACAAATGGAATTGGAACCCATAAATCATCAAATCTCTGAACCACATAAATATCACCTTCCTTAAAATATAGGATTTTTTTTCCTTGAGGTGGCAATTCGTCTTTAGGATCTATCCATTTCATTATAAAACTTTTTCCTGTTTTTCAAGCGCATTCTTATATGTATAAATTGTCTTTCTAGAAACACCCAACTCTTTTGCAATTTTATCTTTAGAATCGCTACTTTTTAGACGATCTTTCAAGATTTCAATTTTTTCTGAATTCAACTTCTTTACTCCCCCTTTGTATTTCCCTGCCTTCTTTGCTAAGTCAATAGCTTCACGTTGACGCTCTCTAATTATAGAAAGTTCGAATTCTGCTACTGCTCCCAGCATAACTAGTAACAATCTAGATATTGAAGAATCATCACCACTAAATTTAAGATTTTCTTTTACAAAAAATACTGTGGCTTTTTTATAAGTAATCTCATCTATTGTTTTAAGAAGATCTTTAACATTCCTAGACATTCGATCCATTGAATGAACAAATATAATGTCATCCTCTCGAATATATTCCATCATTAATTTAAATTTTGGACGGTTAGTGTCTTTCCCTGATGAGTAATCTATAAATGATTTGTCTACTTTTAAACCTTCCAATTGTCTATCGGGATTCTGATCTATTGAGCTAACCCTAATATAAGCTATTTTCTTTCCTGTCATCTTGATCCTGAACTTTTTTTGTGAAAAGAGCATCTTAGATTAGGGGTTACATTTTGTAAAGATGAAAAAAAACAACTCTGTTTACATTTATGTTAGGCAATTTAAAAGTATGTGAAACGGGTGTACCCTATTGTGACACGTTAGGCGTACCATTTTTCAATCTGGTCAAACAAATGCGATATTTCTTTGTCATTCAAATATTCTAAAATGCTTTTATCTGCTGTTTCATGCCAATCCATAGGATCACCGTCAACTTTAAATGGATCTTCTGCGTAAACATTGCTTTTTGCAACTAAATCTTTTAATATATTGATTAATTCATCTCTATTCATTTATCAACCCATTTTTGGGACATAAGTGAATCCACACTCGCATGGTACTTCTCTATATTCCATTCTCTGAACTATTTCTATTCCTCAAATTTAGGCTGTTTCGGTAACGGCATCCAGTGAGTGACTTCACCATAATATTCATCTTTAATCCATTCTTTTTTTGGCCAAAAAAAAGAAACACGATTATTTGTCAATGACAATGTGGCGTCATGAACTTCACAAAGAATAGGAATGCCATTTATCAAACAAACTATAATTTTTTCATTTTCAGAGGGTGATCTTTCTTTAACTCTAATCCATTCCATTCTTAATCCTTTTTAGGCGGAAAAGGCTTATCTAGATTTGACGCATCAACCCTTTTCCACCATTTTGTCCATCTGCACTTATCATCTTCAAACGAATACCATCCTTCGGAGGGATCTGTTTTATACCTTTCATCATTGTCATATGTTCGACATCCGAGCAATACTTCACGATCTCTCCAATAAATCCAAACAACCTCAAAAGGTTGAGGCAAATTATCTTTAACGCTAATCCATTCCATACTCAATCCTTCAGTGGTGAGGGTAAAGGCATCCAGTGTGTAACATTATCCAGTCTTTTATGATCGCCAGAAGACTCCCACCAATTCGATGTTTTTTGACCATAAAAACTAATCCACGCCATTGCATCGGCATAATAAAATGCGTCTTTTTCATCATTATTCTGCATTCTGACACGAAATTTTCCTGCAAAGCACTTTGGAAGATGATTATCAACGCTAATCCACTCCATTCTTAATCCTCTGGTAGGGTTGGCAATGGCATCCAGTGTGTTGGGATTGACAAAACCGAATAAGGACATCCATACTCATTATTTTTTTTACGTTTGTGATCTGGATGAGAAGCCATCCATACATTTTTAAAATAAGAAGCAACCCATTGTCTTTCACCGTCACTCACTAAAACATCTTCGAATTCTTTGGGAGGTTTACTAACGCTTATCCATTCCATCTTCAATCCTTAAATACCTTTTTAAAAATATTAGGCATTGGCATGGAAATTAATTTTTTATAATTTTCCAGTCTCATTTCTTTAGAAATGCCTAATTCTGGATCGCATCCCGGACATGCTTTTTTTCCATCGACATATCTATCAATATACATATCTGCCCCACATGAACATTTTTGAGCACAAATAGTTGTTGTTTTCATTCTCAATCCTTTGGTAGTTCTGGACATTCCATATTTACCTAAAATAGATTTACAAATACCTTCTGTGAAGGCCATAAATCTATACGGAGTTCTTATGCACTCTATATATTTTTATATCCATACCCATATCATTTCTCCATGAATCTCGTTTTTTTCGTAAATGGCACAATCGTATCTCCACAGACCCATGCTTGTTTATCAACACAAGCGACATACTCCCTTCCATCCCGCTCATTAAACCAGATGTCGTTATACCACACATATATAGGCGGATCTTTACTTATCCAGCGCTTTGATGCCATGTAATCTTCCTCTATGTACTTTTGCATGTAGTAGTTTGATGATAACCCATTCATTTAATTTGAAATATTCCTATCAGAAATTAATTTTTTAATCTTCTTTATCTCGGTTGAAATTTCTAAATATTGTCTTCTTAAATCATCTTGAGTATCACATATCCTAAATACCATGGAATTTATTTCATCAACGATATTCAATTTTTCAGATATTACATGATATTTGCAGAATAGATATAGAATGGCAGCAGCTTCCACAAAAACAGTATACATGAGAATTTTTTCCATTTAAAAACCTGTGTTATAATTTATTTTACTTGTTTGTTTTTAAGAATTGTCGCACACTTGATCGCCCAAGGAGATCAAAGTTATGAATGCTATACAACTTGAATTTAAATTTGACAATGAAGAAATGATTGAACCTGAAATTGGTTCACTTTTACATGCTCATACCCGAATCGATGACGCGAATAAAAGCAGCGAAAAAGTCCGAAAGTCACTTTTTATGAAGGTAGGTATGTTGGAAAAAATGATAAAATCTCTTCAAACTGAAGTTTATGAAATGAAGGAAATATTGAGAGAGCTCAAAAATGAGCCCTCTCCATGGAAATATAAACAAGATGAATCGTTATTTGTAATAACTAATAACTAATAACTAATAACTAATAATTTAAATCAGTGATAATCTAAACGAAATAACATCCTGCAATAACCATAGCTGACGTATTTCCAAAAGCAGTTTCTGTTAATAAAGCAGCAACTGCAGCTGTTGCGCAATTAAAAAATGTTATACCTCCAGCAAAGTTCACTTGTCCCACAAGCTCATTTCCTACATAAGTTATGTTAGAATATTTTAAAGGAACTTCTGAAATTGATGCTGGTGAAATAGGTAATGTTACAGATGCTGTTCCTGTTGAAGATCCTTTTGCCGTTAAAGTAAAAGAAGCTTGAAAAAACACTAATGATCCAATTCTCATATAAAATCCAGTAAATGTACCTGTCATTCCTGTCGCAGTTCCACCGAAAGTCAATGCAGGAGTCCAAGAAGTTGTCGTCACATAGTTTCCTAAAGCACTTCCTCCACCTAATGTAATTGATGTTACACTTGGCGTTGCTGAAAATGATGGATCTGCTCCAGTCGAACCAGCTAAAACAGTCCCTGTGGCTCCAACAGCAGCCGCTACTATGCTTGAAGTACCCTCACCAATAAGTACGCCATGTGCAGTGTATGTAGATGGCGTGTATGGGCCAATAAGCGAGATTACTGGAGTTGTAGTTCCTGTAGCTACTGCAACCTGGTTTGCTGTTCCTGTGACGTTTGTGACAGTTCCAGCAGCAGCGGCTTGCCATGTAGGACTAACACCTGCGCCATTACTCGTTAAAACTTGTGTGCTCGAACCAAAACCTAAATCGCTGAATTTCCCTGTTGATGAAATTGCTACAGGAGATCCAACCGAAGTTACACCAGTAATACCAGCCATAAAGGCTTGATTTTGTTGCCCTGGACTAGATCCCTGTGTACCTATGCGGATAGTATTTGATTCCCCTAAAGTACCTAAATTCGAGATCGTAATATTGCTACTTTCTGATCCTGTATAGTTAGACCCAGAATCTAGTCCTATCCCGACGCAGAAAGATCCTGTAGTAATACGATTTAGAGCACCTGATCCGAGGCCAGTATTTGAAAATCCTGTATTTAATGTACTTCCTGAACCTGCTCCAATAAATGTATTTGTGCCAGCTCCAGTTGATATAAATCTTCCTGAAGCATATCCTATACAAACGTTTTGAACTGAGGATGTAATTGTTTGTAAACATAAATTTCCAATTCCAACGTTTTGACTTGCGCTCGTACTTGTTCCAAGTACTCCAGGTCCTACTCCAACGTTCGAAGTTGCGCTAGTTATAGAAGGCATTGCACTGCCCAGCGCTAAATTTGTGAGATTAAAATCTAATGTTAACGTTGATCCTGAACCTACAAATAGAGGAGTAGAGTTAGCGGTAACTATATTCCAATTACCCCCAGTTGGAGAGATCGCACCCCCTGTATTCCCAGTAATTGTCTTACCGACTGTAGTCCCTCCAGCAATCACTGCCGTTATATTAGGTGATGAATAACTGAATGTAATACTTGAGTCAGGAGAGCTTAATGAACCTACGTTGACATGTGTTCCTCCTGCATTTACAGCAGTTGTACCAATCCAAAGCTGGCCATTAGTTGCTAATCCATTTGCTTCTACGGGAGCTTGATTATCTGATTGTGTAAAATCAAAATTCTTAGCAAATCCTATATCATTTTCGAAGCCAGCCATTTTTACCCCACATATGTATATAATCCAACTGCTGACCAATTTATTGTCTTTGCTGCTATTCCAACGGCATTGACTAAAATATTAGCCCCTGAAACTGTGAAAGTTACCGAAGCTGTTTCCATTCCGACTTCTTCATTAACGATTCTGTCAGCAGTTCCGCATAACGTAGAAGTAACGCCATTAAATCTTGCTGTGCCAAAAAGACTATATCCAGCACCAAGAGTATCCGTGCTATTAAAAGCACCAATTCTTGTTTCAATTGTATATGTGCCTACCAAAGTGGGAGTAAATGTAATTATTGATGTTGGGGTTGCGTCAGCTGTCGTAACAACTCCCTGTAATCGATTCGTAATCACAATATCAACTTCATTTGAAGTGCCTGTGCCAACAACACCACCTTTTGAGATGATTCCATTATTATTATTTTCTATAGAATCTATGGCATTAACTATAAGAATATTAGCAGCCGGAACAGCAGTACCGTCTTGTGTAACAAAACTTGTTGGAACTGCTGGAGGTAGACTTCCACCGCTAACAGGAACGATAATTTGACTCATTTATCATACCTTTTTATTTTGCATATAAAATGCTTACTTTAAAAGCCCCTGTTCCCGCTGTACCTGTGACAAAAAAAGGTGTGCCTATAGGAAATCCCATATTTACAGCCAAACCATGATTAGATCGACAATCCATAATGATTTCTTCTCCTGCAATCATTGTCGTCCCTTTAGTTGAACCGTTATTATCGGCTAAAAAAACAGAAACATCAGATTGATTTTTGAAAAGTATCAAAACTGGCTCATTGGCTAATGTTCCTAAATATTGGGAAACCCCAGTAAATGGGGCTGTAACAGATAATTCTGTATCAAAAGCCAACCTTTGATCTAATGGAAGATTTGTCATCTTATTTTTTCCCAGATTTTACTTTTAAAAAAGGTGTCTTTGCAATCATTTGCTCTTTCTTATGCTCTAAGGGGTGTTTTTCTTTCTTATGTTTTTCTTCATGCATTTTCTTGGTCATCGGATACCTCTTCAATTACTTGTTGATCTTCTTCTTTTGGTGATTCTTCAGTTTGTTGTTGAACTGATTTTGCAGCGTCTTCAATCTGACCAATCCATTTTAGACATTCAAATAAAGATTCTTTAGCGATATCTATAGGGCAATTTGAATCAAAATAAAAATAGTTTTCGATTCCTTGGATTGTCGACTTGAATTGAGTAAGATTTTTATTCATATCTAATTTTCCTATTTATGCTACATAAGCGTAAAGCCATACGGTTCCATTCGAATATACCGTCGCCCCTGAATAAGCGGCAGATAACACCTTAGTTGCTGCTGCTGCTCCCCCACCGACTAAGTTAGTACCACCACCATTGATAGTAATATTATTCACAGCTGCTGAACCCACTCCATCGCGAATTACAAATGTACGACCTGCCAAGGCATTTGCTGCTGGTAGAGTAACTTGCAAAACTCCTGCGCTTGTATCGCA
>Ga0137312_1000013_pt1 | contig 26756 bp, 41 predicted proteins | sample EasRivERMZT133_2_FD_102296 | JGI IMG/M metagenome (GOLD analysis project Ga0137312, IMG submission 102296) | Soil microbial communities from meander-bound floodplain in the East River, Colorado, USA - East River MetaG ERMZT133_2 | ecosystem: Environmental > Terrestrial > Soil > Floodplain ...
GTATGCAAATACACGTTGCTTATCTGGGAAACCGTGGGATAATTAACTTATTTGGCATGTGATTGATTTTCTTGACGAAATCGCGGCGCCTCGGCGGGCCGAATTAAAAACAATTCCACGTTTTCATTAAATATAAGACTGCAAAAACGAAATGCGCGCGCCACGCTCGATTTCACCAAATAAGAATGCCGCATTATTTACCATCCGCGCGCCACGCGCGCGCGCCACGCTCAATCGCTAAATAGAAGATTTTGATATTCTCGTTTTGTGCGCCACGCGCGCGCGCCACGCTCGATGGATATTTGATAAACGATTAAAATTTGGTATATTCGCGCGCCACGCTCGTCCCTATATATCAAGATGTCGAGAAATGACTGAAATCGAGTTTTGCGCCACCTTGGACCGTCTGAAGCTGTCCCGGCGCCAGCTCGCGCTGCGCCTCGGCGTCGCCGAGTCGACGGTGCGCCGTTGGGCGTGTGGCGAGCTGCCCGTGCCTCGATACGCGGCGTATGTCCTGGAGCTTTTGGACACTCTCGACAATTTTATTGACGTCGATGACGTAAGATAATCAGATACTTACGAGTGGTCGGGAACCACAAAATAGTTTTATTATGCATTAGATTTTACTTGACATTTAATAATATATATGCTATAATGCAAATAAAAATTTGCGGCGTGGTCGGCGGCGCCTCGGGGTTTTGTCACCTCGTGGCGTCGGGGCGACCGCGTGTCGGGACTGCCACAAGTCGGCGGCGTCGAGTGTCACCAACTGCGGTTACTACTGGTAGTAACCGCCGAAAGTATAGAAGCTATCCCGAAGGAGCGAAAGCGGATGAGAACCCACACCAAGACGACGACAGCCAAGGCGCTCGTGATCAACGGCGTCGTGCTGCACCCCGACGTGACCATTGAGTTGGTCGTGGATGCCATAGAGCGCTAGATGAGCACGCTGGACAATCCGGGGTTCTGCATCGCCTGCGGCGAGGAAGCCTTTGAGTGCGAGCCCGACGCCCGACGCCCGACGCCCGACGCCCGACGGCATGAGTGCGAGCCCTGCGGAGAGCAGGCTGTATACGGAGCAGCGGAGCTTCTTCAGCATTTCCCAATATAAAAGGAGGGTCGAGAAGGCGGCGAGGCCGCGAGGCGTCGGTATCACCACAAGTTCATCAACTCGGAAGGAATGTAAGGCTATGCAGTTAACAAACTTGGTCGAGCGTATGCAGCGTGCAATCGACCGCGACGATGTAGATGCGATGCGTGCGCTGCTCGACGCAATGCGGCGCGGCAATGTCGGTGAAGCCTGGGTTCCCGGTTTGGCCGGCCTGTGCCGCGCGGCGCGCGATAAGATCGCCAAAATATAGGTACTACACGTAGTAAATCGGGCGGCGCGTCGAGGCCACGAGGCCAAGGCGCGCCGACCCTCACGTTACCCTCGCTCGGAAGGAACGATGATACATGACCGATAAGACCGACGAAGATCGGATGGTCGCGATGCACCACCTTGGGGTGCGCGACTACCGCACCGGCGCCGCCATGAGCACGCTCGAAGACCTGACCGCCCGCGTCGCCGACGCTAGCGGCTACATCACGTTCTGTGTCAGCTACGTCGCGGGCTATCGCGGCGCAGAGCGTCGCGACACGGCGGCGCGCCGCGCTGCCCGGGTCGCGGCGACCCTACTCGGGTCGCGCGTCGAGCTATCGCCCTCCACCGATTGGTGGATGAAGGGCGCCCGGTTCGGCACGATCGTCAAGGCGGGCAAAACTTACATGCGCGTCAAGCTAGACGCCAACGACAAGGTCGTGCGCGTGCACGGCGACCTGTTGCAGCCCATAGGAGAATGAAGCGCCGATCAACAATCTGGCCGCTGTTATCAAGACAGCGGCCCGGCGCAGCCCAAAACCTTAATTTTACTACCGTAGTAAACAACCCCGCCGGCTCGGCCGGCGGGGCCTTCTCAGGAGTCAGTCGAGATGCTGGTTAAAACGCTCGTCGTAGCCGTCGCGTTGTCGGCGCCGGTCGCGACCGCGACGGCACAGTCGTATCAGCAGCAGTTCCAGCAACAGGAGTTGCAGCGACAACTACAACAGATGCAACAGCAGCAGGAAACTAATCAGATGATATGGCAGAATGATATAAAAGTACAACAACAGTGGCGCGACCTGGAGGCGCAGCAGCGCAACTTCAGGATCAACAACTGCGGGCTGCACCCGCTCAACCCAGCTTGCCGGTGGTAACCGATGGTCGGGGGTCGCGAGTACCGGGTCATCCGCCGTGGCCGGCGCTGGATCGCGCAGCTGCGCTTCACGGCGCCCGACGACGAGTTGTGGGCGCAGGGCATTCAGCCCGGTTGGCACGGCTTTAAAATCAGCGTCAATCGAGAGAAGGCCGAGCGCGCGGTCGAGCTGTCACAATCACAACGGCAGGAGGATTAACGATGAAGCTCTATCTGATATGGGACGGCGACGATGGCGCGACGCCGTTGTACCGGGCCGAGACCGTCGAGGATGCGATGCTTATGTGGTGCGCGGAGCATGACGGCCATCTCCCCTGGGAGATTAGCGAGGTGCCGCAGGACGGTCCCGTCGGGTACGTCGAGACGGTCGAGGTGTGGAGCGACACGCCGGAGACCGAGGACGAAGCCCGGCGGTACGCCGTGATCGCCGGCACCCCCGTCGAGGCGGCGCTGGTCGAGTACCGCGCACGTAACAAGTCCCTGTCAACAGGTTCGTCCGGCAAAATCGACGATTTAGCCAAACCGCCCGGCGGATTGTAACAAGTGCCTACCCCGATATTGCCCGCAAATCGGCGCAACGGCGCGCCGATTTCAACTCGTTGAAAACAAAGGAAAGGCGGATGCCGGACCCGGTGCAAATTCGCACTATATCCACCCACGACAACCAATATCGGGCGGTTCTCACTTTGTCTCCCCCGTGCGCCCAGGTCGAGGTCACGATGTGGTATCGCGACCAGGAGGTCGGGCGCTGGGCGCTGGCGTGCCCCTGGCACGTCGCGCTCGACGAGGTATATGCCCTGGTGACGGCGCTGGGGCGCGCCAGCGCCGGCGTGTTCAGTCCGAAGAAGCCCTACAAGTGGGTCTACGACGAGTTGCTTGGTCGAGTTGTACAAGTGAGGAGGCGATAATGATCCAGCACATTGAGATCAGGAAAAACCACCGGGGCGGCATCGCCGAGGTGCGGTTGCACAAATCCTATGCCGAGGGCGGCACCGCGATACTGCCGCGCGCCGAGATAGTCGAGTTGTTGGCTGCGCTGAAAGACCACTTGGCGTGCCGTCGGGGCGAGATTGTCCTTATCGGCAGCCCTGTCGGCCGGGTAGAAGAGGAGTAGAAGGAGGGGATCGAGAGTTACTACGCGTTGTAAATACAAAAATACTATCTTAACTCGGAAGGAACTAATTAAATGCTCTACCAACCAAGAAGACCAGTTTGCATCCACGGTCACGACACGACGGCCTGCGGCCGCAATCCGCTGACCCGGCGATGCAACACCTGCATCAAGCAGGCGGACAAGTCTTACCGGAACCGCAACCGCGAGGCGCGGCGCGATGCGCAGCGCCAGGACCGCGAGCTGTATCGGGCCGTCTTCGGCCGGTCGAGAAAACCGGGGGTGACGTGATGGCATTGCAACTAGGCGCGTTACGCGACGCGTTGATCGCCGCCGGCGCGCCGCCCGACAAGGCGGATAAGGCGGCTGAAGAAGGCGCGGTCTACGAGAACCGCATCGCCGGGATCGAGACGCGGCTCACCGTCCTAACGTGGATGGTCGCGCTGCTATTGGCCGGCGTCGCGAGCCTCGTCCTCAAGGCTTTTACGTGAGTCAACCATAAAATATCGGAAGGAACCACCAACATGAGTGCGTTCGTTGTAGACACGACCTGCATGGACCGCGTGGTGCGCGGCTTCGCCCTGATGCAGCCCAGGATGTTTAACCAGGACAGCCTCACGGCGTCAGGCCGGCAGTTTTTTAAGCTCAACATCGAGGCAGTGCGGCAGCGTTACGGAGGCCCACACCGCGCCGACCCCATCGACGATATCGAGGGTGGGCGAGCCACGGACTACGAGTACACCGAGCCACCGGAGGTGCCTGGGTGCCCGCCGGATATCGACAGCCTCAAGGCAATGCACTGTCTTATCTACCAGTGCAGCGAGGGCGACGTGCCCGAGCAGCGGCTATACCAGCTGCTGGTCGAGATATCGCAGAAGCTGGAGGCGCGCATCCGTGCCGAACACGGCACGGACGACATCCATGACATGCCCGCCTACCAACGCGCGGAATGGTAAGGCCAAGGTCCGATGCGCCGCCCCTCGCCCTGGTACGTCGGCCTAGCCCTTGTGGCGTGGCCGGGCCTCGTCTGCCTCGCCTACGCCATCGGCTGGCTCGTCGCTGTCGCGACGACCACGCCCTCACCAACCGCACAGGAGGCCAAAAATATAGGAACGATACGGTAGACCCGCTAACCTTAAGACGTTAAAATTCTCGGATGGAGTAAAAAATGAACCTCGATAGAGCCAAGGACTACTTGCTGCGCACCCACCTCGCCGCGCTGGATCGCGGCGAACGCGCCAACGCTTATTGTCTATCGTCGAGCCCCGGTGTCGGCAAGACCGAGGGCAACCACCAGTACGTCGAGATGCTGGCTATCGCATTGAACCAGCCGGTCGGGATGATCGTCTTTATGCTGGCGACGGTCACCAGCCCGGACATTCGCGGATTCATGATTCCGACGAAGAACCCGGCGGGGTCGGGGCCGCCGCTGACGGTGTTCAGTATGCCGCCGTGGATGCCGCGCCCCGACGGCACCAACGTGCGGGTGTGCGAGCCGACGGGGAACCCGGACAACCCCGTCCGCTGGTACGACATTAGCGAGTGGCAGGGCGAGCTGCCCGAGGTTGGCGTCCTCTTGTTAGACGAATGGGGGCAGGCCGAGGAGGACGTCAAGAAGCCCGCCGCTGAGCTTCAGCTCAACGGTCGGGTCGGCGACTGGAGCCTGCCGCGACACTGGCGGGTGACGTCGGCCACCAACCGGGTCACGGACAGGTCGGGCGTCATGCGGGAGATGATGTTTATCGTCAACCGGAGAGGTCTTCTTAATATCGACGCGCGGCTCGACCCCTGGCTGCAATGGGTCGAGACGCAACGTGGCGCCTATAGGCCGCACTATCTGACCGTCTCGTTTGCACGAGCCCATCCTGGGGTCGTGTTCCGCGAGACCGTCCCCGACGGTTCCGACCAGTTCTGCACCCCGAGGTCTCTCGTCCTGATGGACAAGGATCTGCGGGGAATCAGGACGCCAGCGCAAATCCAGGCCGGCGAGCTGTTGGACCTGAATGACCCGATCGCCCATGAGTGCGTCGCGTCGTGGATCGGCCCCGGCTCGGCCGGGCAGTATCTGGCGCACCTCAAGTACGCCGACCAGCTGCCCGACCCGGACGAGATCATCGCCGATCCGATGACGGCCAAGCTGCCGCCCCGTCAGGACGGCCAGATGGTCTGCGTGTTCAAACTGGTCGAGCACATCGACGAGGACAACGCGGCGGCGTTCTTAACTTATATCGCTCGTATGCATCAGGACATGGGCGTGCTGGCGGTCACCACCCTCAACCGCGATCCCGTGCGCGCGAGGTACATCTTCCCGCTGGCCGAGTACCGGGACTACCAGCGCAAGAACAAGAACGTGCTGCTGGCGGCGAACTCATAAAAGGATGGAACCAAATGAAGCAGCCCTACACGCTGCACATCAGCGTCGACATCACGTTGGATTTCGACAGTGACGAGGCAGCGGTGGCCTACGCCGTGTCGAGGACGGCGGCGCAGCACCTCGAAATATCTTTCGGGGTGCCATACCGCGATCGCCTCCACTGCGTCGAGGTCCAGGTCGAGGGCCTCACGCGAGTCGAAGACGGCGCCAGCATATTCGAAGCCTAACAAGAAGGCGGGGTTGCTACGAGTAGTAACCCCGCTACCCTATAGGAGCTATCTGATGAACGACATGACTATCGCGATCGCAACCCCCGGCGAGATCGAGCACGATTTAGGCCGGGCACTCCAGGACACCGCGTTGTTGGCCCACGTTAAAATTAGCGTTTGGGACGGCATGAAATCGGACAAGACGATTCTGGAAGAGGTCAAGACCCGCCACGGCGCGCGGGGCGACGTCGGCAAGATGATCAAGAACCTGCTGGCCGGCGCCGACGGCCCCCTCAAGAGCTTACGCTCCGCTTACGCCGCCGTGCGGATGCGCCACTACGAGCTGACCCTGCCGTGGGTCAGCGACACCGCCGCCGAGCGCAAGACCGGGCCGAGGTTGCTGCCCCACCCGCTCTTTCAGCGGTACCTGACCGAGCTGGGCGCCCTCAAGAGGGCGGCCTTCGACGAGTTGGAGGATTTCCTCCCCCGGTATCCGGACCTCGTGACGACGGCGAGGCAGAATTTAGGCGGCATGGCGGATGCCGACTACCCGACGATCGAGGACGTGCGCTCCAGGTTTAGGATCTACCAGGACTTCGAGCCGATCCCCGACGGCACCGGGTTCCGGGGCCTGCCCGAGAACATGCTGGACCGCCTGTCCAAGCACCTGACCGACCGGCAGCAGCGGCAGCGCGAGGCGGCGGCGGGTGCGATGTGGCAGGAGGCCAAAGAGCGCATCGGGCACCTGGTCGAGAGATTGTCGACCGAGGACGCGAAGTTCAAGGAGGCCAGCATCCGCGCGGTACGGGAACTGGTGACCCTGCTGCCGGGGTGGAACATCAACGGCGACGGCCGGGTCGCCGAGATCGCCGCCGACATCCGGAAGATGATGGACGGGATCGAGGCATCCGACTTGCGCAAGGATGCCTCGCTGCGCGGCACCGTGGCCGACGAGGCCAAGCGCGTCGCGGATAAACTGGCGAAGTGGAACCTCTGATGTACATGTATCTAGTCGTTAAGGAAGCCGACGACGGGTCGTGGTTAAGCGACCCTGAGACGTTCGATACTCGCGCCGACGCAAAGAAGTACGCCGCCGGTCGTGAAGACCACTTAAAGCCCGGAGAAACATGGTCTCTGTACGAATGCCGTCCACTCGACAGGACAATAGATGCTGATCTTTGAATGCCGAGAGTGCAGTTGGCGCGGCGAGCAGGACGAGATCATCCAGTTCGCCGACCCGGAGATGGCGGGCAACAGTTGGAGAATATGCCCCAACTGTCGCTGCGCCGAGTGCTTCGACAATATGTGCGACGAGCCGGGGTGCCAGCTTGTCGCGGGCTGCGGCTGGCCTAGCCCCGACGGTTACCGACGAACGTGTTACGACCACTGGAAAAGGGAATAACTCGGATGAGCGACGACGTGGTGAATTGGAAACTGCTGGGGCAACGGCTCGACCGCATCCAGCAGGATATTCAAGCGGTCGCGGCGACCCTGTCGCGGCAGGCCGGTTATCAAGCGGTCGCGGCGTCCCTGTCGCGGCATATGGTCGAGGTAACAGTGGCGCTTGAAGGGCGCCTCGACGCGATCGAGAACCAGTTGAGCCATATCGGAGAAATACAAGTCGATATCATGCTTAAGCTCGACGAGCTGGCGAAGAAGTAAAATAAAGGAGAACTCGGATGAAACGGATCATTGTAGCGTTAGTGTGCGCGGCCTGTTGGTCGACGCCGTGTTATTCCAGTGACATAGAGGCGAGGTTGTCCGAAATCGAGCGTAAGCTGGATATAATAACGCACCCATGTGGAGTGTGGACACAGCAGCACACTGCGTTTCTTATAGCGCGCACTGCAACAACTACTGAGCAACGACAGAAGCTTATAGAGGTGCAGGCAGCACGTAAAGCTGGTTGTGCAAACAAGTAAAAGGATACCTCGGATATGGAACCCCAAGCGCGACGCTTACCGACGAAAGCCGTCTTGACGGCTGAACAAGAACAGGCACTGGTCGAGGCGCGGATCGCCTTCATGAACCACTGCCCGTTCTTCTGCTATTACTACTACGATCAGCTTACTGAATACCCGACGGAAGCTGTGCCGACAGCGGCGACTGATGGTAAGAGAGTGTATTTTAATCCGGCGTGGTTTACCACGCTCAGGCCGCCGGAGCGGTGCTTCGTGCTGGCGCACGAGACCTACCACGCGGTGTGGGGCCACAGTAAACGTGTGCGCTACTATCGTGCCGAGGGCACGATCGAGGGTGTTAAGTTTATCAAGGATTTGTTCAACATCGCCGCCGACTACGTCATCAACGCAGACCTTATTATGAACAAAATAGGTCTATGCAACCCCGAGTGGCTGTACGACAAAACCATCTCGGGCACCGATAAGATCGAGGAGGTCTACAAAACCCTGTATGGGAAACTGCCGCCGCCTCCCCCACCGCGCCGGCCGTGTGAGGAAGGCGAGAAGCAGGAAGGCAAGGGCGGCGGTCAAGGCGAGGGCGCCGACGACAAACCGAGCGACGACGGTAAAGTGGGGCCGCTTGTTACGGGTAGTAGCAAGTACGGTCGAGGCTCGCAGCCGGACAAGCGTGCGGCCGCAGCCGGCGGTCGGTTCGACGTGATCGAGGAGCCCTACATCGACCCGGTATCCGCGGTCCCCGACGAGATCGACGACATCACCCACCGTGAGGCGGTCGCGCGGGCGTTGTCGGCGGCCAAGGCCGTGGGCAACGTGCCGGGGTTTATCGAGCGGCTGTGCGAGGAGATCATCAACCCGCAGGTCAACTGGCGGGAGCACATCAGGATGATCCTGACCGGCAAGCTGGGGTCGCGTCGGGAAACCTGGCTCAACCCCAATCGCCGCCGACTCGTTCTCAACCCAATCATCTATATGCCAGGTAGGAAAGGTCACGGTGCGGACCTTGTGGCCGTATGGATCGACACTAGTGGTTCTATCGGCAAAGGCGAATACAACGCCTTCTTCTCCGAAATCGGCGGGATTCTGGTGGACGTCAAACCCAAGAGATTACTGGTCGGGTGGTGCGATGCCCAGGTGCGGCGCACCGAGTGGGCGTCCAGCCTGGAGGAGTTCTGGGACCACGCATACAAGCCGACCGAGGGCGGCGGCGGCACGTCGTTCGTCCCGCCGTTCCAATGGATGAAGGCCAACGACGTGGCCCCCGAGACGGTCGTGTACCTCACCGATTTGTATGGGCCTTTTCCGTCAAGGCCCGCTTACGACGTGGTGTGGTGCGCCACGACAAACCTCACGGCGCCGTGGGGCGAGACCGTGCGTATCCACGCCTGAACCATAAGGGGGCCGGCTCCGACTGGCCCCCACCGGATGGAGTCATAACCAGATGTCTAACTGGACACCGTCGCCCGAGCACCTCGACTACTTTCGGCGGGCGGTCACTGCGTTGATGCAGAACCGGGTCAACACGATGGAGGCCGGGTTCCCGCTCGACCTCGATCAGGTCAAACTCGTAACAACGCCCCCCAGCCTGGCTGACCTGCTTGCGCTGGGCCTCGACTCGCTGAAAGACACCGCCGTGCTGTGCTTCGAGCTGGGGCCGGAGCAGGGTGCGTCGCGGCAGTGCATCGTCAAAGTTTATCTCAGGCGCGAGGTGTACTACGCCTGGAAGCGGCAGACCGACCCCCGCTACAAACCGGGCGATCCGATCTATTTTAACAACGCGCTCGACTCCGACACCCACGCAAAGCTCATCAAGTGGGTCGAGACCGCGCTCTACGAGCGGCGGCTGGCGATGCTGGTCAGTCTGACCGTCGCCGACTTCCTAAAGCACCGGGAGGACATCTCGATCTATCACATCGCGGCGCGCTGGCCGGCTCTCAAGATTGTCTTTCCACATGTCAGCGAGCAGATGGGCGGGCGGCACCGCGACATCTGGAAGAGTCATGGCGATCAACTCGGGCGGCACCTCGCCCGTTGGGAGTGGCCGATGCGGGGCGAGGAGGCTGAGTGGTACGATCGGTATCGCCGGCGGATGCGACTGTGCGAGGAGGCATTGCTGTCAGCGGTCACCTTGCCGGAGGTTGGGAACAAGGCGTTTGTCGCGCCGGTCCACGGCGAGGTCGCCGACTGGGAGAAGCTCAACGGGCAGATACTGTAAGTATAAATTCTATAAGGGAGACGTACTACTGGTAGTAACGCTAACCGAAGGATGGAGCTAACATAATGAGACGAATCCAAACGATTGATGGCTTGCCGGTTCACGACGCCACGGAGCCGCTGCTGATCGAGGTGCTGCCAGTGGATATCAAAAGCCGACGGCGCAAGGACCCTGAGCATTGCGCCGTCGCCGAAGCGTGCAAGCGAGAGCTGCATTGCACCGAGGCCCGGGTTTACCTGTCGCGGCTTTATGTTCGCCAGAGCGATCACTGGCTACGGTACGAGATGCCGACGACAATACGGTCGGAAATTCAAACTTTCGATCGCGGTGGCGGGTTTTCCACTGGGTCCTACCGCATCATCCCGCCCCGGCCCTCAAAGCGGGTCGGAATGCCAAAGCGCGGCGGCAACAACAAGACTAACTCGGGCGGCGGCAAGCCCATCACGCAGCGGCACGTTACCGGTATCCGGCAGTCATCGCCCCTTACCGGCGGCGCCATCGAGCCGGGGAAACACTAATGGCTTGGGGTCCTGGCAAATACGACGACCTCTGCACCCGGGTGCGCGAGGAAGCGAAGGCAGACGCCGCCATCGTGATCGTGATCAACGGCGCCAACGGCTCCGGCTTTTCAGTCCAGACCGATAATCCGCTGCTGTTGGCCAAACTGCCGGAACTGCTGGAGCACATGGCACGAGAACTCCGCGTCGACGGGGTCGCGCCCAGCCCGAAGGCTGGACGCTCCCCCTTTACCAGACTATCGTGACCTTGACCCGCAAAGGCCAAAGCACGATAATCAGGTGCAGGAGTCGGCGGTGTGGCTTAGCGGCCATCGCTTCCTCCGTCGAACGCCGGCTAGGCCACTCCTAGCCGGCGTTCACATTTTAGCAGGTCGTTCGGTGTTGGCGAACGCGGGCGAATCCGCTTCCCCTAAAATATAGGAATGATAAGATAGCCTCGGATGGAACCGGGGCGCCCCAACATGGCGTTGATTTCAATAGATATCGAAAGCTATTACGACCAGGACTACTCGCTCTCCCGAATGTCGGAGACGAGTTACATCCTTGATCCGAGATTCGAGACGATCCTGGCGTCGGTCAAGGTCGGCGCCGGCGAGACACAAGTGTCCGTCGGGCACGACGAGGTGGCGCGGCGGCTTGCCGAGATCGACTGGGCAAACTCAGCGTTATTGAGCCACAACATCAGGTTTGACGGCGCGATCTTGGCGTGGCGGTTCGGCCACGTCCCCAAGCTGTACCTCGACACGCTGAGTCTCGCGCGAGCGACGACGCACTGGGTGATCGGGCGATCGAGTTTGGCGAAAGTGGCGCAGTACCTGGGCCTTCCTCCCAAGGGGGAGGAGGTAGTACGAGCAAAAGGCAAGCGGCTAGCGGATTTCACTCGCGACGAACTGGCGGCATACGCCGCCTACTGCATCCGCGACAACGAGCTGTGCTACGCCATCTTCCAGAAGATGCGGCGCTGTTTCCGGGCCAGCGAGCTGCACCTGATCGACCTGGTGGCGCGGATGTTTATCCTGCCGCAGGTCCGGCTCAACCCCGACATTCTCGACCGGAACTATCAGGAGGTCTTGGCTGAGAAAGAGCGGCTGATGGCCGAGGTCGAGACCATCCCGAAATCGCAGCTGTCCTCCAACCCGCAGTTTGCCGCGCTGCTGCGCGAGCACGGCGTCGAGGTGCCGATGAAAACCTCGCCAACGACCGGCCAGGAGATTCCTGCCTTAGCCAAGGGCGATTGGCAATTCAAAGAACTCTGCCAGGACGACGAGTTGCCGGCGTTTGTTCAGGCGCTATTGGCCGCGCGGGTCGCGGTCAAGTCGACCTTGGAGGAGACCCGGTCGCGCAACCTGCTGGCGCTGTCAAAGACAGCGTGGCCGGGCCAAGGCGTGGGTTGGTTTCCGGTGCCGTTAAAATTTAGCGGCGCTCGTACCCACCGGCTCAGCGGCGACGGCGGTATAAACTGTATGCACCCCGATATTGAACTGCTCACACCCGCTGGCTGGCAACGAGTCGAGGATTGGCAGCCGGGAACTGCGTTGATGCAGTGGTGGCCAGACGGACAGTTGAGTTGGTGTACCGACGCGATAAAGGTACGCCGCGAAAATTGTGAAGAACTGGTGTGGTTCGAGGGGCCGGCAATTCGTGGAGGGTTTACTCCCGACCATCGAATGGTTTCGGTATCTTCTTATACGGGGGAGATTAAGGAGAGGTCTGCGGGTTGGATTGCTGACCACAGTGGTGGACTAGATAACGTGCCGAAATCCGGTATATTCACGGGTAATGGTTTAATAAGCCAAGTACAAGCCAGAGTGTTATGTATGCTCGCCGCAGATGGGCATTTTACTAACAAAGGAAACATTACGCTAGGGTTTAAAAAATTGCGTAAGATCGAACGTTGTGCTGCGCTGTTAAAGGCGGCCGATATTACATATACATGCAATGTTAACAACGATGTAACGACGTTCAGAATAAAGAAAACTGACGTTGCGTGCTGGATGGTAAAAAAATACGGTAGTTGGGTAATTGATTTACAACCTTGTAGTGCGGATGCGTTATTAGACGAACTAATCCACTGGGACGGGCACCCAAACTCGCGTACCGAGGCGTGTACGTTCTTTACGATTCATAGGGACCAGGCTGAGTGGGTGCAGACACTAGGCGCGATTCGGGGGCGACGTGCAAGCCTATACGAATACGAATTTGCTGAAGCGTCTACCGGAAGGAAGTTCCATGTTTATTTTGGGACCTCACGGTACGCGTCGACTCGAAAAGGAGGTGTAACACGACAAAGTTATGGGGGAACAGCCTATTGCCCATCAGTTAATAGCTCGTTCGTATTAGCCCGCTACGATAGTAGCATATTTGTTACTGGTCAGTGCCAGAACCTCCCACGCGGCAGCCTGATCCGGCAAGCGGTCGAGGCGCCGCCGGGTTACCGGATCGTGCACCGCGACGCGTCGCAGATCGAAGCCCGGATGCTCGCTTGGATGGCGCGGTGCGACTACCTGCTCAAAGCATTCGCCGAAGGGCGCGACGTCTATTCTGAGTTTGCTAGTATAGTTTATCGAGAAACAGTATCAAAAGAAGATAAACTTAAAAGATTTGTAGGTAAAACTGCAATTCTAGGACTGGGCTATTCTTGTGGTGCCGAGCGATTCAGGCAGATGCTCTTTATCGGCAACGGAGGTATTAGTGTCAAGATAGACGAAGCGCGGGCGCAAGACATTGTCTACGCGTACCGAGATACGTTCCCCGAAATCCCGAGTCTATGGTCCCACTTCGATTGGGTGGCACGGTACATCATCGCGATGAACAGTAAGACCCGCTACCACTACCCCCCAACGACCGGCTATTACGCTCACATCCCCATCGAGCCTGACTTCGACAGCATCGTGCTGCCGAACGACCTGCGTATCTCCTACCCCGACATTCGGGAAGGCGAGTACGACCAGCTGCGCAACCGCGCCGAGCTGGTCTATAGCGATCCCCACACCAAGACCCCGAAGAAAATCTTTGGGGCAAAAGTGGTGGAAAACATAAGCCAGGCGCTGTCGCGCATCATCGTCACCGACATTGCGATCCGCGTTTACACGAAGACCGGCTATCGGCCGTTTCTTTCGACGCACGACTCACTGGACTACTGCGTCCCGGCTGAAGAAGCCGAAGCGATAGACGTCGAGCTGACGCGCCAGTTCGCCATCGTACCGGCCTGGGCTGAGGGGCTACCGCTGGCGAGCGAAGGCGGCTGGGGCGCCAACTTGGCGGCTGCCGAGCGGGGGGCGAACCAATGAGGCAAGCGGCTAGTCTCAGTGTTGCCATACCGCTGCGGCGGAAGTCGGTTCGCGTGAACAACCCACTTATTCGGAAGTTTGAGCTATACCACGCCAAATACCCGAATGTGTATCTTCTATTTAGCGACCTGACTCGACAGACGATCAGGCGCGGTAAGAAAGTATCGGCGCAATTCATCATCGAGCGCATCCGGTGGGAAATTATCATGGGCGCAAAGGATGAGGACGGCTTCAAAATAAACGCTAATTTTGCCGCGTTCTATGCCCGGATGTTTATGAAAGATTTTCCCGGTTACGCCGGGTACTTCCACCTACGCACCAGTGTCGCCGACGAATGGGTGATCACTTACTGATCCAACCAGAGGAGTTCTTAAAATGGCTGTAGCTCATAGCGAAAACCCTGTCGTTGGGGGCTTTGTCTATCCGGTCGAGCCGATGACCCTGCTCGATCTCGACGCCGCCGGACTCGACCCGACGCAGCCGGCGCCCGCCGAGTTTATACAGTTCCTATATGATTCCAGCCGGACCGGGTATCTCACCCTGTGGTCGTCGCACCTGTCCCAGCCCGGCGGCGCGTCGTCGATTCAGCAGTGGATCGAGGCAGCGCTGGCGGTCTATCACGCCCGCGCGTTGCAGACCCAGTACGCACCGGCAGGCGACAAGCCCACGGGTACCAACATCACTGAGGTGACCTATTCGGGGCCAACCGCGCCGCCGGCGCCGGTCGTGATCGACGTGCCCCACGTCAGCGGCGACGCCAATGTCGGCGGGCTCTTGACCTGCACGATGGGCAACTGGGGCAACACACCGACCAGCTATAGCTACGCGTGGTCGAGCGGCGGCACCGAGAGCACCTACACCGTCGCTGCTGCCGACGCCGGCACGTCCATCACCTGCGTCGTCACCGCCACCAACGCCGGCGGCTCGACCGCTGCCCCGCCGTCGAACGCCGTGACGATCGCCGGCGCAGCCGCGACGGCGGCCGCGACCGAGGCTCGCGTGCCGCGTCGCGAGGAGCCAAAGGAGGAGGCTAAGGTTGAAGAGCGTCATACTACCCGTAGTAACGACGACCATAGCCGGCGGCGCTAATTAGACTTATTCCAAGGCAGCCTCATGGCAAAATTCACCTGGTCGTTCAGCGCGTTGTCGGCGTTTTCGACGTGCCCTAAGAGGTTCTTCCATTACAACGTCATCAAGGACATTCAGGAACCCGAATCCGCTGCCCTCCGAGAAGGCAGCGAGATGCACAAGGCATTCGAGAACCGGGTGCGTGACGGCACCCGGTTGCCGTTGCCCTACGTGCAGCACGAGCCCTTGCTGACAAAACTGATTGAGGCCCCCGGCACGACCTACGCCGAGCAGAAACTCGGATTGACTCGCGACTTCAAGCCGGCCGGGTTCTTCTCCAACAACGTGTGGTTCCGCACCGTTATCGACTTCTGCAAGGTGCGGCCCAAGTCGGCGGTCGTCATCGACTACAAATCGGGCAAGGTCACCGAGGACGAAACCCAGCTGTCGTTGATGGCCGCCACGATCATGCACCACGAACCGGAGATCGCCGAGGTTAAAACGGCGTTTCTGTTTGCCAACCGAGACACCCTGATCACCCGGAATTTCCAGCGCGACGACCTCGACACGATCTGGGGTGGGATATTGCCGCGCGTCGCCAAGCTGGAGGAAGCCAGTAAGCGGGAGGAGTACCCGCCCAAGCCGAGCGGCCTGTGCGTCAAGTATTGTGCTGTGACCTCCTGCCCGCATCACGGCACGGGAAGCCGATGGTAATTAAGAACGAGCCAAGTCTTTATTGCCGCCGCTGCGGAAAGCGGTTGCAGAGGTATTATCATGAGTCACTACGTCGTTTTAAGCAACGGCAGTATTGCAGCCGGGTATGTTCTGCATATGCCCGCTCTCACAGTCAAGAACGACCGATGCGTGGCAACGCTTTGGATTGGGTAGATGACGATATCATTAGGTAAAACCCCTATCGAGCAGATCCGGGCGCAGCTGCCCGAGCGGGTGCGCGACCGGTTGACGCTTACCTTCAAGTCCGACCCCTACTTTCTGCGGGCCGAGGTGATTCATGTCCACGGCGACGAGAAATTCACCTGCCCGGTCGAGTGGGAGTGGCGAGGCCGAGAGCGGATCGGCTGCAAAATACCCGACTGGTTCGTCGCGCATCTCCTCACGGTCCCGCTTGAAGCTGCGCACGATTGACGTGACGAAGATCGTCAGCGAGCGCGCCGTCAAGCGCCGGATCAAAGAGGTGCTCGATAAATATAAGAGCTATCATATCTACGTGTACATGCCGGTGCCGGGTGGCTACGGCACCAGCACCCTCGATTACCTGGGGTTTCTGCGCGGGCGTGGCTTCGCCATCGAGGCCAAGGCGTCCAACGGACGAACCACGCCGCGCCAGGACGGCACCATCGCCACCATCGAGGCCAGCGGGTGTCCGGTATTCATCATCCGCGACGACCAGGAGCTGCTCCTGCTCGACGAATGGTTGGCGTCGGTCGTGAAATAGGAGGCGCAATGTCAGTCGATAGGCAAGGCGGCGTTCTTTGGTTCGAGTGCGACGATTGCGGCGAAACGCTCGACACTGGTGAGAATGACTTTATGCGGGCCGTCGAGGTGATGCGCGAGGAGGGTTGGTGGGCCATTGGTCCCACACACGACAGTGACGAGTGGACCCACCAATGCCCCGACTGCAAGCCGCAAAGAGCGCAGCGGGGGTGGAGCCGACCGTAATGGACACGATCACCCCCACGCCGCCGCTGCTCGGGTATGACTGGCTCGGCAAAAAACCCTGGGACATCCAGCGCCACACGACAGGGCTGCTGACCAAGAACACGCGTGCATACTGCCTTAATGCTTTCGGCTGCGGGAAGACCAGAAGCGTTATCTGGGCCGGCGACTATTTGCGCCGCGCCTCGGGGGTAGGTCCGGTCCTAGTCGCGGCGCCCCTGTCTACCCTCGGCCCGGTGTGGGAGAGCGAGCTGTTCAAGCTCGACCCTCGGGCAAGAGTACAAATCCTATACGGCACCAAGCAGCAGCGCCTCGACGCGCTGGCCGAGGACGCCGACTGGTACGTGATTAATCACCACGGTCTCGACCTGATAACGGCCGAACTGGTGCAGAAGGGCTTTCAGGTTTTCGTCATCGACGAGCTGGCGGTTCTCCGTAATAGCCGGACCCAGTGGTGGCGGGCTGCCAACCGGATCGTCCATAGCGGGGTCAAGTATGTCTGGGGTTTGACCGGGTCGCCCACCCCCAAGGCTCCGACGGATGCCTGGGCGCAGATCAAACTGCTGACACCTGACCGCACCACCAGGAGCTTCACGAGATTCAAAGACGCGACGATGCGCCAGGTCTCGCCGTTCCGCTGGGTAAAGCGGGCCGGCGCCGGCGCCCTGATCCACGAGCAGATGCAGCCGGCCGTCAGGTTCGCGCTCGAAGACGTGATGGAGCTGCCGCAATCGGTCTATCGCACGTTTCAGATCGACCTCGAACCGGTAGCGGCCAAAGCCTACAGGCTGATGGTCGACAAGCTGCGGATGCAGACCAACAATGGTGAAACAATCACCGCCGCCAACGAGGGGGTGCTACAGTCGAAGTTACTACAGGTAGCATGTGGCTTTATTTACACCGACACCAAAGGCGTCTTTAAGCTACCCGTTAAACCCCGCCTCGACGCGCTGCTGTCCATCGTCGAGCAGACCACCCGCAAGTTTATCTGCTTTGTCCCCTTTACCCACGCGCTGGAAGGCGTGGCGGCGCATCTGCAAGCCGCCGGCGAGACGATCGCCGTGGTGCATGGCCAGACCCCGGTCGGCCAGCGCAACCGGACCTTTCGGGCGTTCCAGGAAGACGACCAGCTGCGCGGGATCGTGGCGCACCCCGGCTGCATGGCGCACGGACTGACTCTGACCGCCGCCAACACGATCATCTGGTATAGCCCAGTCAACTCGTTCGAAACCTACGAGCAAGCCAACGCCCGGATCGTGCGGCCCGGCCAGACCAGCAAGACCCTGATCGCGCACCTGCTAGGCACGTCGGTCGAGCGTGCGGTGTATCAGCGTTTGCAGGACCGCAGTTCTTTCCAAGGTCTTCTATTAGAGCTGTTCCACAGGCAAGAGCGGTAGTTGACATTTGCACCTTATGCCCCTATTTGTAACTCGGTTGTTGGGCTGTTCATACAGTCCAGGTTCCATCCGAGTTACCTATAACGGGGCCGGTTTATTCCGCGCCCCGTCTTTTTTACTCGGAAAACCAATGACACCAGCCCAGATGATCGAGAAATACTTACAGCTGCGGCAGAAACTTCGTAACATCGAGGCTCGCCATAAGCTCGAACTAGCTCCGTACCTTGAGATCAAGGAGCGGCTTGAGATGGCGATGCTCGACCACCTGAACCGGGAGGGTCTCGACTCGCAGAAATGCGAGGCAGGCACGGCGTTCAAATCGACCGTGACCTCGGTCACCGTCAGCGATTGGGCCAAGACGCTCGACTTCATCCGCGCCAACGAAATGTGGGAATTGCTCGAAGGTCGGGTCGCTAAAGGGGCCGCCGTCGAGATCGTGCAGGAGCGTGAAGCGCCTATTCCTGGGGTCGAAATTTCTCAGATGACCGTCTTGCGAGTCCGCTCCGGCTAGGCGTAAGCTGAAAATATAGACGTTATAATGCCACCCCATCGGAGGGACCTACGACATGGCAGGCCAACTGATCAGCCTGGATAACCGGCCGTCGGCGTTAGCGCGCAACCGGCGCTCGTCGCTCAACAGCAACGCCAAGCAGGGCATCCAGGCAAGCTTCGCGGTGCTTGGCTACAAGGGAAAGAACTGGCGGCTAAAGGTCAAATCGGCAGAGACCGTGTTGCACGACGACCGTAACCAGCCTCTGACCAGTATCGAGGCTGTCATCGTCGGGATTAGCCCGGCGATCTCGCGGCAGTATTTCGGCAAGTCTTATTCGGAGGGCGACAACGACGGGCCGGACTGCTACTCGACCGATGGCATCAAGCCCGACGCGGGAGCGCCGCACAAGCAGAACCCGGTATGCGCCACCTGCCCGCAGGGTCAGTGGGGCAGCCGCATCACCGATGCCGGCAAGCGCGCCAAGAATTGCCAGGACACCCGTCGGATCGCGGTCGTGCCGCTGACCGACCTGGAGCAGAACGTGTTCGGCCCGATGCTGCTGCGGGTGCCGCCGATGTCGCTGAACAATTTGTCGAACTACTCGGACTTTCTCGACCGCAAGGGCGCCGGGTTCGAGTGCGTCGGCACGCGCATCGGGTTTGATGTCAGCGTTGCCTATCCCCGTCTGACCTTCGATGCGATCGGGTGGCTGGACGAGGATCAGCAGCGGCTCGTTACCGGCGACGACGGCAATGGCGGGCTGTGCGCCGACCCGTTGATCGAACGGATGCTGGGCGCCGACCTGACACAGACGGAAGAAGTTGAGCCGCGTCAACGCCGTTTGAATCTGGGGTCCGACGCACCCGAGCCACAGCGCGCGCCACCGCAGCGCGAGCCGATACCGCCGCAGCCGGAGCCCGATGAGCCGGACGACGATGACGACAGCGCCGTCGCCGTCGCCGCGCCGCCGCGTGCGACGCCGTTCAATGCCGCCGCCGCCCGAAAGACGCCGCAGCGCAAGCCGGCGGCACCGACCGTGCCGAACGACGAGGACATGGAGTCGGCGCTCGACGACCTGCTGGGTGACACCGCTGCGTAGCCGACGCGCGTTCCGTGCTCGATGCGCAGGGCTACCTGTCCCGCGTCGTCGCTCCAGGCGCCTACTACGCGTTCGCCTTCCAGCGGCCCGGTCAGACAGGGATTACGCACCGGTTCTGGCCGCAGTCAGAGTTAACCGCGGCAGTTAACTGGCTGAGCCAAGTCAGCAGCACCCACGATGTCTGGGTAGGCGTCGCGAGCTATCGCGACGCCGAGATGCACGGCGTCGACGGCGCCGGCCAGCAGCGGTTCAGGGGGAAGCGCACCCAGGCCAATGCCGAGAACTTGAAGTGCTTCTGGTACGACGCCGATATCTCCCGGCCGGGTGACGGCAAGAACCCCGACCGGGTGTGGGCCAACGAGGTCGAACTCGGTAAGTGGCTGGCCCAGACCAAGGCCGGCGGCTTGCCGATACCAAACCTCTGGATCAAGTCGGGTTACGGCATCCACTTCTACTGGGTGCTGGACACCGCGCTATCGGCCGCCGACTGGCTGCCATACGCGCGGGCGTTCAAGACTATGCTGGCAACCCTGGGAGCCAGGGGCGATATCGGCATATCGGCCGACAGCGCCCGTATCCTGCGGCCGCCCGACACCTTTAACTTCAAGGTGCCATCGTCGCCGGCCCCGTGCTTCGACCGGACGCCGGCTAAATACCAGTTGCCCCCCGAGTATCCATTGGGAAACATCCTCGCCGCTCTGCAACCCTTTGCTACTACTGGTAGTAACCCCCTCGGGAAACCGCCCGCCGGGGTCCGGGTTAACAGCGGTTTACTGAAAAACGCCAAGGCTGGCATCACCAAGCCGCCGCCTTACGACTTCGACACGATCGCCGCTGCGTGCCCGCAGGTTGCCCGCACCCTCGACGAGGGCGGCGAGCACGACACCTACGCCATGTGGCACCACATGAATAACCTGGCGTATGCCTGCCGCAACGACGAGGCGGCGCACCGCATCGCCGTGAAGCACGCGACATACAGCCAGGCCGACACCGACAGAAAACTGGCGCTGACCAAAAAAGAACGGGGCCAGAAAGATTTCGGTGCGCCGCTGTGCACCAGCATCGACTTCGAGCGCGCCGGGGTCTGCCAGAGCTGCCCGCACTGGGGGAAGATCAAGTCGCCCTACTCGCTGGGCAAGCCGGTTTTTGTCCCCGGCGAGATGCCGCCGAACTACCGGCAGACCGAGGACGCCATCCAGCAGTGGGTCAAGGACGACTGGACCGAGCTGATCTCCGGCGTCATGTCGGACGTCCAGCTGTTGCGCTACGGCGACGGCACCTACCGCCTGACCTACGACTACACGCTCTCCGGGCAGTGCCACCACATTGCGGTTAACGAAGGTGACCTGTTTATCGGCGCCGACCGAATGCGGCAGGCGCTAATTCGGCAGGGGGTTAGCCTCAACCGCTACAACACATCGCATTATGGGGACCTCCTCATGTCATGGATCGAGGAGCTGCGCCGCAACCGGATGTACATCGAGGCGCCGCCGCCCTTTGGTTGGGTAACCGACGAGGATGGCGAGTATCTCGGCCTCGCTGTCGCCGGCACTGTCTATCAGGTAGATGGCAGCGAGGCGCCGGCGCAGCCTGGCGACCGCAAGATCAACGAGAGCTACCGGCCCAAAGGATCAATCGAGAAGTGGCGCGAATCGGCCGAGTTCGTCACCAAAGACCGGCCGGACCTACAAGCTCTCGTCGCCGCCGCCTTCGCGGCCCCGTTGATGGAGTTCGTCGGCGAATCGGCAGTCATGAGTGTGTGGTCGAGCCGCTCCGGGGCGCGCAAGACCAGTGCGTTCCGCATCGGCACCAGCGTGTGGTGCAACCCGATCACCGGCATGAGCGCGATTCGCGACACGACCAACTCGGTGCAGCATAGCCTCGGCGAGACCCGGATCATGCCGGTCTACTGGGATGAAATCCACGCCGCCGGACGCGACCAGATTGCGACGATGGTGGAGATGGTCTTTAACATTACACAGGGCAGAGGCCGCAGTAGGCTCGATCCGACAATCCAACAACGTGACGTCGGATTCTGGCGCACCCTTATGGTCTTGTCGGCGAATCGGTCTATTGGCGAGATGATCGAGCAGGACCGGGCGCACACCAACGCCGGCGCTTTGCGAATCTTCGAGTTTCAGATGGAACCGCAGGGCAATGCTGCGCTGGAAGCCTCGACCCTGGTAGCCCAAGTCGAGCGCAACTACGGGCACGCCGGCAGGATTTTCGCCGCCTGGGTTGTCCAACATATCCCCGAGGTCAGGAAATTCGTCGAGGAGCTGCGCCGCCACCTCGGCCGCGACCTACACCACGTAGACCCCAACGAACGCTTCCACGTCGCGGCTGTCCTCGGACTCGTCGCCGGCGCCCACATCGCTAGTAAGCAACTGAAGCTTCTCGACCTCGACGTCAAGGCGATCTACCGGTTCCTCGTCGATCAGCTGCTCGAACAGCGATTCGCCCGAATGGAAGATGCGCCGCTCGATGACGAGGCCAAGCACCTGGCCAGAACCTTCGAGCGGTTTATGTCCGATTGCGTCGACGAACTGATGGTAACGCAGTCGTTCAGCCCGGTCGGGCGCCCTAGGGTTGGAATGATAGGGCAGGACCGCGTCAAAGTAATCAAAAGTCCAGGACCGCAAAGCGCGCGGGCGATGATCCACATCGGGCTAGACGAACAGAAACTGCATCTCGACCACAACCGGTTCAAAGAGTGGTGCTTTGAAAACAAGCTGTCTGCTAAGGCGATGTTTATTCTAATGGACAAGCTATGGCCGGTACACAGGACGCGGGCTATCCTTGGCGTCGGCACAAACTGGTCGTCCGGCGCAAAGGTTAACTACTACGTAGTATCCCTGGCCCAGCCAGGATTGCGGCATCACCTGAAGTGGGGCACGCCCAACCCCGACACCACCAACGTCGTCGAGCTGCCGCTGCGCGACCCGGCCGAATAGCGTCAACTTTCTTTGGGCAGTTGTCACTTTACTGTTCCACGTTGTCAACATTCAGGGTGCTGATCGCGGCGATGCTCCGTTCGTGCGCGGTCATGAAGGCGCCGGCAAAGGCGTTTGTGCCGGACCACGCCCGGAGCCGGGTCCACTGTTCCTGGTGCCAACGCAGGACCGCGTCGCGCATCGACTGCTCGCCTTGGGCGCGGCTCAAGGCGAGTTTATCGGCATATTCGCTGATGACCCGCTGTTGCCGTTGGTCGTAGGCGGCCATCCGATCCAGCGCGGCCTGGCTCTCGGTGAGTTCTGTCCGCTGTTCGGCGAGTAACCCTCGCAGCACCTCGATCTCTTTTCGCAGCGCTGGCTCGGGGGGATGCGCGGCAAGGGCGGCGTTCCAGCCGTCGCGGTAATTTTGGTTCTTTGAACGATCACCCGTGCCGTCGCAGATTACGCAAGGCGACCACACGCTCGGCCCAAGCATCACACGCCCTTGGTTACACGAGCACGGGGTCGGTGGCGGCGCGCTCCACATCTCAACCCTTGGCCGTTTTGCCGGCTGCCGCCTTATCGGCTTTGACGAAGTCCCGCGCCACCTTCTGCGGGATTTTTAGCTTCTTCGCGAAGGTGGGGTCGTGCGCCGCAGCTCTCATGGTCCGTGCCTGAACCTTGCTCACGGAAGGCATATGGATAGCTCCTATATGATATACTCGGCAGTATGCGACGGGGCCAACGAACAGTCATTAAGATTTGCGCGTGTGGATGCTGGGAGTTGATTCAACCATACCTTAACAAGCATACCGGTCGAGTATCTAGTTATCCAAAGTATATTCCCGGGCACGGTACTATAGCCAAGAGCAGCCGTGAACGAGGCGTACCAAAAGGAGGACTACCAATCGGCACGATTAGTCTTCATCACAGCACTAAGTCATTAACATACCGTGTTATAAAGACAGAATTTGGGTGGGAGTACGAGCATCGAGTTGTCATGTCGTCTATACTTGGTCGTAGACTGGAAGCATGGGAGCACGTCCATCACGACAACGAAAATACGGTAGACAACTCACCAAATAATCTTGTGCTAACTACGAAATACGACCACCCCGGCATACACGGCGCTCGAATTGGATGGGCTAAGGCCCATGAATGCTGCCGCGACTGCGGCACTACGGCCCGGCGCCACGTTGGTCGTGGGCTTTGCACGGCCTGCTACCAGCACTCCCGAAACAAAATATAGCGTCGTCCTTGCAGAACCCCCCCATTTGCGCGACCGATCACTCGTGTCGGCTGCTGGGCATCGGTGGGGGCCTCCCGACAGAGTCCCACAAAATACAGTGCGATAAGGATTGCGTGAATCCCTCTTCTGCGCGACCGTGTAGGACTTCTATTTCGCGGGGGTACACCAACGAGTTAGCCCAAAAGCAAAACCCGCCCTGGGAGGGCGGGTCCGCATTAGACCTCTTGGGGAGGAAACTCGACCTGGCAGTCGAGATCCTCCCCGATTTGATCGGCCTTCGCAAGAGAAAAATTTTCTTGCCACGGACGAGCTGCGCCTGGAGCGGGCCTCCTCCCGACGCGGGTTGCTTTGCAACCCAAGGGGAAACGTGTCCAGACAGACGATCTATCAAGGGTTTGAAGACCGCGTACCGCTAGACCGCGAGGCCAAGGTGCGGCTCATGCACCTGGCGCGGGCGCTGAAGCACCGCACCGAAAAGGGCAAGCACTACGGCCGGCTCACCGGTAAGTTCTGCGACGTGCTGCACGCCCTGGTCTGGCTGATCCACGACGGCAAGACCGGGCAGTGCAACCCCAGCTACGAGACGATCGCCGCCAAGGCCGAGTGCTGCCGCGCGACAGTGGCCACGGCGATTCGGGCACTGGAGGACGCCGGGCTCCTGTCGTGGGTGAATCGGTTCGTCCGCAAGCGGCAGCGCGAAGGCGGGGTGTGGGTCACGCGGCTGGTGCGGACCAGCAACGCCTACATCCTCCGCCCGCCAAAATCCAAGGCTCCCGTAACTAAGTCTAAAATTCCGTCGGGACCCCTAGAGAAAATAAAAACTAACTTACCAATCACCCCCGAATCGGCGTGGGCGTTCCACCTCGAACAGCAGCGGCGGCTGAACCTCCGCGTATAAAGGCGCGCCTAGACGGCGCTTGCGCCCGCCCACAGCGGGCGCTGATAAGGAAAAGATTGCATTCGATAAGAGGGACGGGCTTCATGTGGCCAGTTCCCCCGTCAACGTCCGAGTTAACGTGGGGAAACTTATGGTCTACAACCTACAGGAAGCCGGCAACGCGGTCGGGATGACAAGGACCGGCATCCTGAAAGCGATCAGGCGCGGCACCATTTCGGCGACCAAATCCGAGACCGGCGGCTGGTGCATCGAGCCGACGGAACTGCACCGGGTATACGCACCAAAAGTGCCCGAGTTAATTCCAGTCAACCCGACGGATACCGTCCTTAATGAGGTTCGAGCGCGTCTCGCCGACGCTCAAGCCATAATCCGCGACCTACAGGCTCGCCTTAGCGAGTCGGACCGGGAGCGAACTCGGCTCACGACGATGCTGACTGATCAGCGGCCGATTCGCCGGTCGTGGTGGCGATTCGGGTCAAGGTGATTTGTGGTTCGCATCCTCGATCAGCTTCAGTACGGCGGCACAGGTTTCGGCAACGGCCAGCCGCGTCCCGACCAGATCGAGGATGCAGCCCGCCTTGGCGGTAAACAGCTTATTAGAGCCTCGGCCAGCCGACCCCAACGTGACCTGTAGAGCGACAATGTGCTGAGGTGAGACCGCGATCTCGACGCCGTCCGGCCGGTGCAGCACGATCAGTTGTAACCCGATCGCTGCAACGGCCGGCGACATTAGGTACCGGCCTCGCACCGGCTTGGACCGCTCACTCGTCTCCCGTCAGGTTGTTCGCCGCCCACAGCAGCGCGCCCGCCGCCTCCAGGGGGGCGCACTCACCCCACGCTCTGACACCAGTGCTGATGACACCCGGTCGGCGCGACACTAGGACCGCGACGATAAAATCCAGGTCCGCGTGCTCGCCGGCGTCGATCTCATCAGCTAGCTCCCTCAACTTCGCAGGAATGTCGTTCGCCAGGCTCGGCAGTTTGACGATGTTCATCGCTCACTTCCTCAAACCATTCCTTGGCATCAATCTCGACGACACGTAACGGCAGGTTGAGGTAGGCGGTAACGTCTTTCCCAAGGGCGACAATCCCTTCGAGCCTTTCCCGATCGCCGCGCTCCAAGGGCGCTCGGGCAAACACCGTGCCCGCCGGCACCGTCACGTCCATGGTCAGAGCGAAAGTCCGGTCGGGGTTTTTGGCGTAGTCCTTAGCCATTCGGGTTGTCCCTCTTTAATAGATGCCGCAGCTCGCCAATCACCCGCAGGGCAGGGTGCACCGGTGGTGATGCATCACACGCCTGATCACCCGAGCAGCAGTGATCAAAACCGGTGCCGCCGCAAACTTCGCAGGGGTAGGGAAACAATTCGTTGCCGGGCCAGCTCCGGCGCAGGACGTGACCGGTGCCAAAGCAGGCTTCGCACCTCACCCCGGCACCTCGCGATTGGCTGCCTCAAGAAGCCTCTGGGCGTAGACACGCAGGACCTCGCGGCTGACGCTGATCCGCATCCGCGTTATCTCGTTCGCGCGGTACATGTCGAGATGGACGATGTCGCCGGTGCCCTCGTCGCTCACCTGGAGGCGGCCGGGGAATATCGTGCCTTCCATACCGGCCACCTCTCTTTCCATCGCCGCGAGCTTTTCTGGCCAAGTCGGAAAGCGCCACCAGAAGAGCAGCTCGGGGAGGCCGGAAGCTCGCCAAAACATCATCCCACCCCACCCCGTCGAGGCGGGGGGTCAGGTCTGGCATCTTGATCATCGCGGTCGATCTGAGCCTCGGCCAGGAGCCAGAACTCCTCGTCGCGATGCGGAGGTTTTCCAGCCTGCTCCCACAAAAGCTGCGCACGTTGACGGATACGTGTCTCGCGTTTAGTCATCTTAATTCACCGCAGGGCCGGGAAAGGCGACGTACCGCCGATGACCAATGTAACCAACCAAATCAACGCCAGTAGGGCGATGATCAACAGTCCAAATTTATCAACCTGGGGCGGAATGGGTAGGCCGATGTACCGCAATACCCAAAGAACCGCCAAGAATACGCCTGCAAGCAGTACGACTGCCAATAAAACCCACAA
>Ga0137312_1000017_pt1 | contig 18133 bp, 15 predicted proteins | sample EasRivERMZT133_2_FD_102296 | JGI IMG/M metagenome (GOLD analysis project Ga0137312, IMG submission 102296) | Soil microbial communities from meander-bound floodplain in the East River, Colorado, USA - East River MetaG ERMZT133_2 | ecosystem: Environmental > Terrestrial > Soil > Floodplain ...
CGGTTGGATGCTGGCTACTCCGTGAAATGGCACTGGCGCGCGTCCCAGGCCATTACGTCTGGCACTACGGCGAAGAAAGCGGCGGTATCGGCTCGCGGCAAATCGTCTGGACTGAACCTGAGCGGTTCGACGGACTACGCTTCGCCATTGCATTCGACCGCGCCGGACATCGCGACGTGATCACGTATCAAGCTGGCGGCCGTACGTGCTCGGACGTATGCGCACACTCGATTGCCGCTGAACTGGAACGCAATGGCCTGAGCGGGTACGAACCTGCTCACGGAATTTTTACCGATACCGCCGAGTACGTAGACGTGATCGGCGAGTGTACAAACCTGAGCGTCGGCTATGCGGGCGCACACACGGATCGTGAGACGACCGATCTACGGCACGCGGCGTACTTGCTCACGGCAATGCTCGGCTTCGACGAGTCGCGCTTAATCGCTAAGCGTGTCCCTGGCGAAGTCGAGCCGTTACCGCCGCGTGTAGTGTCGGCCTGGGACACGCGGCCGATTTGGGACCGCTACGGATGGAATGGACACGGGTCCGCGACGGCCGCATCGTTCGGTACGGCGGCCGCCGACGATAGCGGTTGGGACTGGTACCCGCGTCGGCAGCGTGGGCGCGCCCAGGCGGTACCCGACGACGGGTACGACTACGCGCGCTTCGAGTCGGAAGATCGGCCGCTGACGGATGAGGATCGGCGCATGTTGCGCGCAATGGGCCTAGCACCAAAGTACCGCTAGGGACGGAGGATCAAGTTGTCTGCATTCGAGCGGCTGCTAGCAGTGCTAGCAGCACTGGCACTGGCGGCCGGACTAGTCCGGCTCGCCGAATGGTTGTCGGATGAGCGACGGCGCACGGAGCGTGCGTGTACGCGGCGGCCGCGTGATCGGATAGCGGCGGCCGCGCCCAGTCGGGCGCACTGACACCTGAGCGGACTACGGCCGCGCCTGGGACACCTGGGCGCGGCCGTTCTACGTACGGCGAGCGTCGGCCGCCTGGGCGAGCGGCAAGCGGCCTGGGCGAGCGTCGGCGCGTCGAGCGTCGAGCGGACGTCGAGCGGCCGCCTGGGACGCGGGCGAGCGGTTCGCCCAGGCGCGGCCGCCTGGGCGCACTGGCGGCCGCCTGGGACACGTTCGAGCGGCGGCCTGAACCTTGGGACGGCCGCCCAGGCGACGGCCTGGGCGCGCCTGGGACGCGGGCGAGTCGTCGAGCGGCCGCCTGGGACGCGCCCAGGCAAGCGGCCGCCGTCCCAGGCGCGTACGTACGTACCTGCATATGCAGGCGGGATGCAGGATACCGAGCGTTCGGTATGTAAGTACCGAACGTCCGTTATGTAAAAACCGAACGTTCGGTTTTGCCCCTCGATCCCCCCTGGGCCGCTGGATCACGTATACGCATCTCCGTGGGGGCGCGCCGAGCGCGTATAGGCGTCTCCGTGGGGGCGCGCCGAGGACTCAAGGCCACCAGAGCTTCACGGCAGGCCGATCCGGTCGGTAAAGAGGTCTACCGGATGTCTGATCCAGGCCGAAAATTGAACCCCTCGCGGCGGATCTGGAGTCTCTATCTCTCAGTCTCCAGCCGAAACAGGGGGTGCCCTTCGATCCGACCCACGGGATGCCGTGGGGTGCCCTTGGGTTTACACGTAGGGGATGTTCTCGATGGGCAGCATCACCCGCCACGCCCGTTCCTTCAGGCCGCCCTCCCACTTGCACGTAAACAGCGCGACGTGGACCTCCTCGGGCGCGCCGCTCACGCAGGCCATGTCGGCCGGTCGGACCAGCCACGTCACCAGTCCGTTGCTCGCCCCGTAGGTGACGCCGTTGGCGTTCAGCACGTTCTGGTTGCGGCGGGAGTTAATGATGGCGCGTGTGCCCTGGTCGTAGAGGGTCAGGGTCAGCGCGGTGACGGTCGCCAGCGGGACCGCCGTCCCGCTCTCGTCGGTGAGCGTGGCGGTGACGACCCCGCTGCTGCGCTCCAACTGCTTCTCGACCGTGAAGGAGTCGATCATGATGGGTCATCCAGTCGCACATCAAGGACGCGCGGCCACTGCTGACTGACCGCCGCGTTCGGCTCGGCGAGTTCGGTATCAATGACGCGCGGCCACGATGAGGCGACACTGACGTTCATCACGTCCGGTCCCGGCACCGTGACCAGCGAAATGATGCGGCGAAGGATGCCCCACATCATGTCGGGTCCACCTGATTGACCGGGTTGCCGCCGGACTCGGATACCGCTGCCGTCCACGCCACCGTGCCGTCATCTTCCTTGTAGACGGTCAGCACCCCGGCGTTGATGGCCCAGCGGTTGCGCTGGAGGCGCAAGGCGCTGCGCACGGTGCGCTCGTCGAGTGTCCCCACCCCGGAGGTACCGATGACCGTACTGAGCAGCGTCGAGGCATTGGTCGCCGCCGTCGGCAGCGCGGCAATCGCGCTGAGCACGGCGTCGTCACCGGCAGCGAACCCGGCCTGCATCTCGGCATAGGTCGGCGGGTCGTAGGCGTTCAAGGCGGCGGTCGCCGACGCCTGCACCTGGGCGGTGGAGACGTTGTTGAGCGCGGCTATCGAGGCGGCCGTCGCCAGCCCGGCCTGAATCTCGGCCACCGCATCGGTCGCCAGTGAATCGGCGTCGATGGCGTTGGTGGCGATGGCCGCCGCCGTGATTGCCCCAGCGGCAAATTTTGTACTGTCGATGGTGCCGGTTGAAAGCGTGGCCGCGCCTATCGCCCCGCCCACGAACTTGGTCGAGGTGATGGTCCCGTCGGCCATGCTGTTGCTGTTGACGGCCCCGGCCGCCATCGCATCGGCGTCAATCGCCCCGGTGGCAATCGACAGGGCGTTGATGGCGTTGATGCCCACGGCCGCGACGTTGCTCACGCTGTTGACGTTACCGACCAGCGTGTTGGTGAGGTTGGCGACCGACCCCGGCGTGCCGATGTTGGCCCAGTCCAGCCCGGCCTCCCCGCCCGCACTGACATCGAGCGTCCGCCCGGCCACGGTCGGTTGCAGGAAGCCCCCGGCGGCAGCGGCGTAGAGCGCGTCGTAGACCAGTTCCTCGACCACGGTGAAGGTGTGGAACACCGGCAGCGCCCCGGCCACCACCACGCTGACGAACAGTTCGCCGACCGTGGCCGTGTCGATGGCGTCGAAGGTGACGCCGTAGATGCCGTTGACCCGGTGCGTGCCGCCGCCACTGTTCTTGTTGGCGCTGGCCGCGCCGTTGGCACACAGCTTGATGTCGGTGTTGGCGATGGTCAGCGCCGTCTCGGGCGTCTTGAAATCCACGTCGTCGAGGAACGGCCCGATGGCCCGCGACTGGCTCGCCGTGGACTGACGAAGGTAGCTGTTCATCGGCGTCTCTGCTGCTGGTAGTAGTGCGCGGGCTTGCCGCCGGTCACGACTGCGCCCGCCCAGGTCATCGTGCCGAAGTATCCCTTATAGGGGACGGTGACGTGATCCCGAAACTTGACCAGCAGCTTGTCGGTCGAGGTGCGCCCGCCCCGCCACAGCAGCGGGATATCCACGGCGGCGGTAGTGAACACCGTCGTCTCGGCCTGGGCCTGCGTCACCCCGTCGAACACCTGCGCGTAGATGAACTTGTCGTTCTTCTCGTAGACCACCACGACCTTGCCGGTGGTCGGGTCGGCCACGGCGTCCACAGTGGGGGCAAAGGCGTGTGCGCCACCGACGCTGTAGACCACCACGCGCGAGGAAGCCGTATCGGCGTTGCTGGCATATCTCAGGCATACGGTGTCCCCGGCCGTGTTGTCGAGCCAGACCGGATAGGCCATATACACCCGGTCGTTGATGACGTCCTCGGTCAGTTGCGAGCCGATCTGGTACTTGAGGGTGTAGCCGCCATCGGTCCCGGCGACCAGCACGTTGTCGAAGGTGACGACCGCGCCCAGCGTGTTCGACCAATCGCTATTGGCCGCGTCCCAGACCATCCGGCGCAGCTTCCACGCCCCACCGCTCGACGTGCTGTTGCCGTCGTGCCCGCCGATGTAGACATCGCCGACGTGCGTCCCGGCCGCTTTGAGCAGCAGCCCCGCATTCGGCACGGTGCCGAACCCGGCCCGCACCGCCAGGATGGAGTAGGGCACCTGGGGCGGATTGCCGATGGTGTCGGTGTCGGCGGCAACCGGCGCTTTCCAGTTGGCAGCGGTGTTGTCCGCCGTGGTGTTCGAGAGCACGCGCATCGAGCCGCGCAGTTCGGCCCCGCGCAGCGCCGCCGCGTCGTTATGGACGCCCCACACGCAGAGGATCTGCCCGTGCGTGCCGATGGGTTGCCAGATGAGATTGGGGTGGCCCAGAAAGACGTTCTGTCCGCCCAGTTGGTAATCCAACTGGAGGCTCACCCCGCTCACGCGCGTCACGGCGGTGATGTTGTTGCTGCCGTCTCGGGTAATCGCATACCGCCGGTAGATGAACCCGTCGCCCGAATCCGTGGCCTGCCACAGACAGTGCAGCAGGTCGTGAATGGAATCCCAGGCGCAGGCGCACCGGTTCAGGAAGCCCTCGCCGCCGCTGTCGAAGAAGCCCGAGATAGTCGGGTCGCTCCACGTCGTCCCGCCGTCGTTACTGACCACCGGCCGGTGGCGGGTGTTGTTGCTGTTGTACTTCTCAGCCCAGATGATGAGCTTGCCGAAGCTGTCGCGGATGAGCGGGGTCTGGCTGGCCCAGGTGTAGCCGTCGTCGGCGAGGTCGTTGCTGGTGGTGGTGTTCTGCTGGGCGAACGACGGGGTGCTGATGATGGCGGCGGCACCACCCACATCGCCCCCTTCCCAGTCGTCCATCCGCGCGCCGTCGCCCATGTTGATGGAGAGCAGGCCGGGCTGGCCGCCACTGGGCAGCGGAGTGCCGGTGTCGGTGTAGGTGCCCACCGACGCGCCGTTCTTGTAGAAGGTCAGCACGTTGCCGACGACTTGCAGCTTGACCGTATCGGCGGCGGTGTAGGTCGAGGTGGTGGTGAGCGTGGTGACGGTGCCGTTCTCACCCTTCTCGATGACGCCGGTGTTGAACCATGCGTAGTAGTAGCCGCGCGTGGAGGTGCCGACCTTGCACCGCACGGCCACGGCGATGTGTGTGCCGGTCGTGACTTTGCGGGCTTGGCTGTACTGGTCCTCGCCAAAGTCGGTGGCGTTCCAGAACTGCCCCTCGCGCCAGTCGAACGCCTGCGCCGGTCCCCAGGCCATCGAGACGATCTGGCCGCCGCCGCCAGCCATGTTCTCGTAGACGGTCCAGTTCGATCCGGTCGCGCCGTTGGCGCGGTCGAAGTTGTCGGAGGCGGTCGCCACGCGCTAGTTCTTCAGGCCGAGTTGTGACCTGTTCTGGCAGAAGCCGACGCGGTTTTTGAACTGCTTGAGGCCGTCATTGGTCGCGGGCACACCGACACTCTCGCTGCGGCTGATTTCCTGGGCCAGCGCACCGGGCGCATTGGACGCAAGCGGCTGACCCATCGCGTCGGTGTAGTAGATGGTCTGCCCGTTGCCATTCCACCAGTAGCCGGGCTGCGCATAGGACTCACGGTCGCAGCCACGGTTCTGTGACCAGTCGTTATAGGGGAAGGCCATCGACGCCTTCATCCGCTCATCCCAGGCATAGACCAGTTCGGTGGGGTTGGCCGGGTTGCGCACGGTGATCGGGTCGAACACCGCCGGGGTGGCAATCGCCTGATACACCGCCACGCCAGCCGCGTTGCGCACCCGCTGCGTCGTGCCCCAGATTTCGTAGCCGCTGTTCAGCTTGCAGGGCGAGTCGAGTTGCATCACGTCCTTGGTCGGCGACTGCTGGCGTGGGTCGCACACCGTGGCGCTGCCGCCCGTATCCATCATCAGGTTGGTGAACGCCTTCAGCCCGAACTCGGGGTGGATGAGCCGGATGGCCGCGCTGTGGAACTGCGTGTTGAATCGGTTCGGGCCGCCGGTCCCCATGTGGAACACGCTGCGCGACCACACCCGGTTGACGCGGTTCTCGTCGTTCACGTCCCCGACATTCGCGATGAACACCTTGAAGCCTTCGTGGGGTTCTTCGTGGCCGTTCGGTTCGGTCGGCGTCTTGTGCGAGTAGCCGATGAAGCCGAAGGCGACCGGCTCGGCAGCAATCTCGGCGTTTCGCATCGAGGCCGGGTCCATCCCATGTTCGTGACCGAACGTGCAACCGGACGGGTCCACCTGACGATGCCAGGTACGGAAGCGCACCGGCATCCCGATGTCCACGACATGCACGTCATGCGCGGCCACGCTGCACGACCCCAGGATGGAGGGGTCCACAACGCCCCAGATCGGCTTAACGGTCGGGTTGGGCGGCGGGACGTAGGTGCAGGGTTCGCCGACCGCCACCTCGCGGGTGGACTCGTTGGCCGCCTCGCACGTCCCGGTGCCGGTGGCTTCCTTGGTGACGACGAACCGCTCGCGGTAGGTCACAGACTTGGTGTTGTTGGGCTGGCAGGCCGACTCACCAACGGCCCCCTCGCGCACCCAGGACGCCTCGCAGTTGCCGTTGACGGGAGGCACCGGGACGACGCTGCCGCAGGCGTAGGTCGTGGTCGGACTCTCCAGCGAGGCCGCCCCGCTGCGGGTCCAGCGTGCGCCGATGACCCAGGTGCCCTGCGGCGTGGTCGCCCGCTGCTCGTAGGGGCTGGAGTTGTCGGCACGGCCGAGGTTGACTTGTGCGCTGCCGCCCTGCGCCCGCCGCCAGAACTGCGCCGACCACCCAGTGTTGGGCGTCGGCGCATAGGGTGCCTTGACCGTGATGCTGCACTGCACCGCTGTCTGCTCGACCGTGACCGGCGGGGCGGTCTGGGCGAGCACGACCGACGGGACCACCAGCACGACGAGCGCGACGAGGGGGCGGCACAGCATGGGAACTCCTAGGGAGCGACTTGGGTGTAGACGAGCATCCCGGCGTCGGTGCCGGTGCGCTCGTAGGTGTGGCCCAGGACCGTCACCCGGAAGGGTGGCAGTGGCGGTGGTGGCGGCGGGTCCAGATCGTAGTCGAACACGAAGCTGGACCCGTCGGCGCGCACGACCTTGATGTCGATGTGGCCGGGGGGTGGCATGGCCTACACGCTTTCGGCGTAGACCTCGGACCCATCCTCGACGCGGCTGCGCTCGAAGGTCTTGTCGCCGACCGTCACGCGGAACGGACGGGGTGGCTCCAGGGCCAGCGTGGTCTTGTGGCCGTCGGCGTGTTCGAGGACGACCTGCTTGTCATCGACCGTCTCGACTGGCTCGGCCTTGAGCACGGGCTTGGCGGCAACTGCCCCCGCCGCGATTTTTTTCTCCGCTGGTTTCTCGTTTTCGGTCGCCATCGTGTCCTCCTCGAAACGTAAATCCTACGTGATGCACCGCACGACCGCAGGCGTGAAGCCTCGCGGCGTGTGAATCACCTGACCCACCGACAGGTGCCCCTCCCACGCCTTGCCATCGGCGTACCAGGTGCTCCACTGACCCGTCCGGTTGGCACGCACCGCCCACGTCTGCCCGTCATGCTTGCCGCTGATGACGCCCAGGTTGTAGTCCCCGCGTGTCACCCCGTCGGCACGCGCGGCGTGGCTGTCGTTCACCTGCATCATCCCGTTGCCGGTGTGCCCGGCTCCGAGACTCCCCTGGCTGATGTCCTCGGGGACTTCGAGGTCGCGCCACAACTGCGGCAGTTCCTTGAAGCCCCAGGTGTCATCGAGCGGGCGGCGCTCGGCACACCCTGGGCTGTTGAAGTAGGTGGCAATCTCGCCGATGAGAATCTGCGTGGTGTAGAGCGCAAACAGTTCGTTGGGATCTTCCACGGCGGCGGTCACGTCCCCACCCTGCGGCCCGTTGGGACCACGCGGCTCGTCGCTGTCGATGGGCACGCCGGGGTAGTTCTCGTACATGTCGTTGAAGGTGCGCCGGATCAGGTCGTCAACCGAGTTGCCGTTCTGGTGGATGAGCGCCAGGGTCACGGCCAGCTTCTTCATCCCGTCCTTGGAGCGGTTCTCCGGGTCGCTGATGGTATGTAGCCCGCCGGGGTAGATGGCTCGGTAGGCATCCATCAGTTCGTGACCACGGGCCACGTTCTCGTCCGTCTCGCCCGGCTCCCAGGTGCCAGCAATTTCGTTGGTGACGGCGCTCGCCCATACGGTGTCGCCGTAACTGGACGCGATGTGCGCCACGCGCTGGAAGCTGTCCATCGCCTGCGCGTCGGACCAGTTGTTCATGTCGAAGCTGCTCAGCTTGACCTTGAGGCCACGGTCCTTGTGCGCCTGCAACACCCCGCGCAGGGCAGACTCCCACCACGGGTGCTTGTAGGGGTCCACGTTCAAGCCGCGCTCATCGAACACCCAGCCGTTCACGCGCCAGCCGACGCGGGTGAACTGCTGCCACTTGGCGGTGGTGTCGAGGTTCCGCAGATAGGTGTCCCGGTCCTCGTTGAACTTCGCCAGCGCGCAGAAGTCGCTGCACCCGTGAGCCAGCCGCACCCCGCTCTTGTCGGCCACGCCCCGGCCCTGCTGGCGCAGGTAGCCGTCGATCATCCGCGCCACGCCTGGGCCGGGCACTGTTCCACCACCGCCGCCCAACCCGAACACGCTCTTGTCGGACGGAGAGAGTTCCTCCCACGCGGCGGCCTCTGGGCCGTCACATAGCACGTTGTCGCCGCCGCCCTGTTGCGGGCTTAACCACAAGCCCCAGTAACCTTGCATCGCCACGCCACTTCCGTGACTGATGACCCGCCACTGTTCCCAGATGTCAGGGTAGGCGGCCGTTGCCCGCGCGGTCTTGCGTGGGAGTCCCTGCGCGTCACAGAAGTCGTCGGGATACGCCGACAGGTACAGCCCGTGCGCGCTGCGAAGATAGAAGATGCCGGGCGCTGGACCGGGTTCGACTTCCCACTGCTCCCAGGCGTTGGCCTCGGTGCGGTTGGCGTAGAGGGAGCCGTCGAGTTCGGCGGTCAGGAAGTGCAGGCCGTCGATGGTCTTGAGCGTGATCGGCTCGGGCATTACCACTCCTCGTTGGGGTTGGTCACGTCTTGGTCGGTGAAGGTGGTCATGCCGCCAGCCTCGGCCAGTAACAGCCGCCGCAGGATGTCCTGAAGCTGCGACGGGTTGGCGATGGCCTTGCCGGTACGGTTGAGCAGCCGGGCTTCCGCCGCCATCGCACGCGGCTTGATCATCTGCGAGCCGACGAGCGGCAACCAGTTCCCGGTCCCGATCCCCAGGGCGTGCGCGCCCAAGTCCCACCCGCTGACCGGGCTGGTCGCCGCCGCCCGGCGTCGGGCAATCGCACTGGTCTTTTCCAGATTGATGACCCGGCGCTGCATGTCGGTGAGCGGGCCAGTCTTGGCCGTCTTGTCGAGCACACCCTTGGCCGCACCCTGCGCCGCCTTGCGGGCGTTGATGCCTGCGTTCTTGACCCGGCCGGAGAACAGGTCACGCAGCCGGTTGTTCCCGGCGGTGCGGGCCACGCGCGCCTGCTCGGGGGTCAGGTCCATCAGGACGCGCTCGGCTGGACCGGTCTTGATGTTGCGGCCCTTCGCCAGCGTGTTCCCGGCCTCGTCGAAGGGGACGTTGAAGCGCATCGGCTGGAACGATTCCTCGGACAGGTGCGGCGAGGTGTACATGTCGTCGATGAACTTCTGCACCGCCGCCACGTCGTCTTGCGGGGAGAGTCCCTGTTCGGCGATGCCGAGTTCTTTCTGCGCCGCGTCCTCGACCGCCTTGGCGTAGCCCTTCATCGGCTCGTTGGGAGCCTTGGCAATCAGGGCTTCCTCGCCCGCCTGGACGTTGCGGCCCAACTGCTTGATGCGGCCCGCCGCCGCCGGTGCCATCGGGTTGCCGACGGGAAGCTCCAGGGCGTCTTGGAGGATTTCTTCCTCCAGCTTGTTGATGCCGCCGCGCTTGGTGCCCGCACCCTTTTCCAGGTACTCCCTGGGAATCTTCAGCGCCGACGACATCATGCGCGGGGCGACCTTCTGGGCCACCTTGGCGACTCCCTCGAACACCTTGCCGCCGCCGTAGTTCATGGCCCCTTGGGTCGCGCCCTCGTAGGCCATGTCCTTGATGTCGGTGCCGACGTCAGGTGTGACCTTGCCGGTGCCGATACCACCCACGCCGGTCTGATCGGAGAACCCCTCGGCGGCGTCGAAGGCTTTCTTGTAGCCCAGCCCTCCGGCTCCAAGCAGCCCGGCCAATAGCGAGGCCATCCCCAACCCCATCGGACCACCAGCGATTCCGCCAGCGACCGCGCCGATTTCAGGGAGGTGCTCCTTGACCAGCCGCCACGTCCGCGCGTGCGGGTGTTCGGCCGGGCCGGTCTGCCCCCAGTCCTCCTCCTCCTCGCCCCACATATCGCCTGCCCCAGCCGGATTTTTTCCTGTGGGGTCGGCTGCACTTCCGCTGGCCTGGGCCTTGCGGACACGATCAAAAAGGCTCTCGGGCATGGCCGCCTACTTCCCCTTGCCGCTGGCGGCGAGTTCCTCGCGGGTTGCCACGCGCGCACCGGCGTCGAGGAACTGCTGCCGCTGGTCCCACGGCACGACTTCCACGGTGCCGGTCTGCGGGTCGATGAGCGCCACCTGGGCGACAGAAGTGAACGCTTCCTCGGGAAGCTCACCGATGCGCCGCTTGATGCCCGCCATCTTGCCCTTGGCGACCTCGAAGTTGTCGGCGGCAGTGGGCAGGGCTTGGCGCACGCTGTCCACGTCCTGCTGAGTCAGCACACCGACGTGGCCGATGGCACGGGCGACCATCGGCAGGGCGGCACCGACCTGCGAGTTGTAGAGCCGGACTTCGGAGTCGCCGCCGAACTCGGCCAGCATGTCGCGGGCGCTGCCGATGATGAAGGCGGGGATGCCACCCTTCACGGTGTTGATCTTCTTCGCCATGCTCTCGATGTCGAGGATGGCGCTGCGGATCTTCTGCTTGCTTGACGCCGCGTCCTGCTCGGCCTTGCTGCCAGCGCCTCCGGCCCGGCCCGCCTCGTAGGGCACATCGCCGGGCTGAAGCTGTTCGTTCTCGCGGATCTTGACGATGCTGGTCGAGCCGTCGGGGTTCTTGCGGATGACCTTCTCGTAGCCCCACTGGCGAGGCGCGGCCTTGGGTGTCGGCTCGTAGACCGGCAGTCCCTTGGCGTACTCGGGGTCGTCCTCGCTGACCACCCGCTGCACGCCCCGGCCCTGGGCGTCGGTGGTCGTGACCGGCACCAGTTTCTTGTCGAGGATGCGCGACACGCTTTGCGGCACGTCCACGCCGGAGGCCATCGAGAACTCGGCCAGCGATTGCTTGTACTTGGGGTCGAGCAGTTCGCCCATGTTGCGGCGGGCGAGATCCTGATCTTCCTCTTTCTTGATCGCCCGCTGCCGGTCCTCTTTGGCGATGTCGTCGATGCTGGTCAGCCGGTTGAAGTCACGGGCGTCGGTGGACTGCCGCCACGCCTGCTCCTCGGTGCGCTGGTTCAGGTCGCGCTCGCGGAAGGCGCGCTGCGCCTCGCGCTCCTCTTGCAGGGCGCGCTGCTGTTCCAGTTCCAGTTCCTTGGCAAGCTGGGCCGCAAGCACCTGTTCGAGTCCCTGCTGCGCGCCCTGGGCGGCGTATCCACCGAAAGGCATGGCCTACCCCTCCTGTTCGTACGGGTCGTTGGACGGCGGGTAGGCAGGCGGCGGCACGGTCGGCGGCGTCGGGGGCTGGCCTGACGCGGCTTTCTTGGCGGCCGCCTGCTTGGCGAGCGCGTCGAGGATAGAGGACAGGAACGAACTGCCGGTCCCGGCGATGCCGAGTCCCTGTTCCAGCCCACCGGCTCCCTTGTACTCGGGCGTCTCGGGCGGCTTGACCATGCCCTCGCCCATGAAGTCGGCCATCTCGGGGATGTCGCTCTTAGACTTGAGCGCGTCGAGCCCCTGCTGTTGCAGCACCCCGCCCGCCTCGCGCGCCGCCGGTGACAGGGCGCTAGGGCGCAGCCCGCCGGTGATGTTGGGGATGTGGGCGCGCGGGTGGGACATCTGCGCGTCCTGCACGTTGGCGATGAGCGAGCCGCGCACCACCTGATTGGCCCGCTTGTCGGGCGCGGTGATGCCCAGGCTGGCGCGGTCCATCCGGCCCTGCTCTTGGAGTCCGAGCAGGTTGGACCGGGCGCTTTGCTCGATGCCGTAGCGGGAGGTGGCGGCGTTGTTGGCGTTGATGCCGTAGAGGTTTTCGTTCTCGCGTTCCTTCGCCATGCCCGCTGCCGCTCCCGCCCCGGCTCCGCCTGCCCCGCGCAGGATGTCGGCCAGCGCGCCGCTGCCGCCGCCTCCGCCCGCCCCGCTGGTCTGGTAAGGGCCAGTGGTCCCGGCCTGGGTCGTGCCACCGCCACCGCCGCCGCTGGCACCCTTCACGATGTCGAGCAGCGTCCCGTAGGTCTGCGGGTTCTTCAGCAGGTCCGTCAGCCATGCGTTGCCAGCCACTTTGCCCCCCGAACCTGCCGTCGCGTTCATGATCACGCCGCCGTTGGGTATCTTCGGCAGCATCCCCCCGCCCACCGCCCCGCCCAGGGCACCGGTGGCCGCGCCCGTCAGCGCCCCCTTCCACCCGTTGTCGATGGCTCCCATGCCCGCGCCGGTGCCTGCACCGATGAGCGTGGAGGCCAGCAGCGGCGAGGCCGCACCGCCGGTCAGCGCAGTCGCCAGCACCCCGCCGCCGATGACTGCCCCCTTGGCGATTTTTTTACCGAGGGTTGAGTCTTTCTTGAGGCCGATGGGCGTGCCGGGACGGTTGAAATCGTAGGTGTACTGGTAGCCCTTCGGCGGCGGCGCAATGCCGTACCGCTGCGCTTCCTCTGCGCTCAGGCGTCCGCCCTGGCCCGCTGCCTGTTGGAACAGTTGCGGGGAGAGCGTGCTTTGCAGCGACGGTGGGACGACGGGCGTGGCTATGCGAACTCCTTGGTGATCGCCCGGTTGAGATAGGGTTCCTCACCGCGCCCGTACTTGGCGAGCGCCTTCTGAATCTCGGCCAGGATGTCCGACCCGGCAAGCTCGTCGAGGTTCGGCAACCCGCTGGCGCTGCCGCCGCCAGTGCCACCACCGCCTGGTACTGGTGCGCCGCCGCCTGCCGGAGCACCGCCACCGCCGCCCTCGGGTTGCCAGCCCCAGCCGCCCTGGCCGCTTGAGATGAGCACGTCCACCGGCGGGTCGCCCGGCTCGAACTTGATCTTCGGGTCGGTCGGGTGGTCCACCAGTACGGCACGGGGGAACGCCCGCTTGAAGTCGGGGTCGTTGAACAACTGCCGCGCGCCGTCGGGTGATGGCTCGTAGCGGCTGGCAATCTTGCCGAAGATGTTCTTGTAGCTGTACTCGTCGTAGCCCTCGGTGCCACCGGCTCCCCATTCATTGGTGTTGAAGCCGGACAGCCGCGACGTGTCGCCCCACTGGATGTTCTCGGTACCTGGGATGTAGTCGTAGCCCGCCGCTGCCCCGCCGCTGTTGTCGCCGGTGGCACCGGGCTGCGTGGTCGTACCGGACGTCGTGTTGGTACCCTGCGGGGTGGGGGTCGAGTTGTCGCGCAACTCGCGCTGCTTCCGCGCGTACTCCAGCGCCTCCTGGGAGGACTGGATGTTGCTGAGCGACTGGCTCAGGTTGTAGCCCTTGCCCATCTGGCTGGCGATTTCCTCGTCGCTGCCACGGCGGCCCAGGTACTTCTCGTAGGCGCTGCCAATCTGCCCACGCGGGTCGTTGCCGTACGAGCTTCCAGTCGCGGCCGGGATGCCACTGGTGGACAGATCGGGCGTGGTCGCGCCGGGCGGCACGCTCGCACCCGCCGGTGCTGACGCCTGGAACTCGCGCTCGATGGCGTCGGTGTCTGGGTCGTTGTAAGGAATCCCGTAGCCGTCGTCCAGGCGTTGGCGGCGGCGTTCGGCTCGGTCTGCGTCCATTGTCTGCTCCCTACGCGAACATGCCGCTGATGGCCTGCGAGTTGATGTACTGGAGGAACTTCGCCATGTTGAAGCCCATCTCGTCGTAGAACCGCTGGTCCTGCATCAACTGTTCGAGCAGCCCCAGGCCCAGGTTGCCCTTGCCGAGGTACTCACGCAGCTTGATGTCGAGCTTGGCGAGTTCTTCCTGTAGCGCCTGGGCGTCCTGCTGCAAGCCGTACTGCTGGGCCATCTCGATGCCCTGCATCAGCCGGTCGCGCTGCTGCTGGAGTTCGTTGGCGTAGAGCTTGGCGTTGAACGACTGCTCGCCCTCGCCCTGCTCTTGAATCAGCCGCTCGGTATCGACATCGAAGCCGCCGCTTCCCAACCCGCCGCGTGCCGCCGCCCGCTCAGCCAGTGCGGCGCGCTTGCGGTTGGTGCCCCGCTGCATCGCCAGTTGGTTGGCTTCCATCTGCCCACGGAGCGCCGGGTCGTTGGGGTCCACCTCGCCCCAGTGTTCGGAGAGCAGTTCTTCGAGGCGCTCACGGGCCAGCCGCTCGGCTTCCGTCTCCTCCTCCTCGCCCGGCGTGGTCGGGGTGGTGCCCGGCGTGCCGGTGCCCCACGGGTCGCCGATGTTGCCGGAGTACTTACTGATGAGGTCGAGCGCCTGCGCCATCATCGCGTCAGTCACCGGGCCGCCGGTGTAGCCGACCGCCTTGAGCAGCGCGTCGATTTCCGCCTGCGTCATGTCCCGGCCGAAGCGGGTCTGGAACGCGGCGCGGGCGTTGTTGAGCGCGACGTTGGGGTCCACGGTCCCCGGCGGCGGGGCGGCGGGTGCGCCGGGCTGCTCCGGTGTCCCTGGGGTGGGCGCGGGCGGCGCGGCGGCGTACTGCTTGATGATCGCCAGGGCTTGGTCGATGTGGGCCTGGGTAATCGGCTGGCCGGGTTGCAGGCCGAGCGCCCCGATGAGTTGCTGAAGCTCGGCGTCGGTCATCGGCCGACCCATCGCGGCCGTGAACGCGGCCTGCACCTGATTCATCGCCACGTTGGGGTCGATGGGCGCGGGTTCCGGTCCTTCCGGCGTCGGCTGATTCGGGATCGTCCCAGGCAGCGGGGTGACACCGGGGTCAGGGTCGGCGGGCTTGGGCGTACCGGCAGGCGGCGGGGCGGTCGGGTTCTGGCTCGCCGCGTACTGACTGATGAGTTGGTTGGCTTGGTCGATGGTCGCCTGGGTGATCGGCTGGCCGGGCTGAAGTCCCACCGCTGCGATCAACTGCTGCAACTCGGCGTCAGTCATCGGGCGGCCCATTGCCGCCTGGAACGTGTTCTTGACCGTGTTCATCGCCACGTTCGGGTCGATGGGCGCGGGCGCAGGCACGGCGGTCTTGGTCGTGTCGGTCGTCGGCGCGGTCGGCACCGGCGTCACGTTCTCGGTCGGCTGCACGGCCTGCGTCGTCGCTGTCGGCTGGGGGACGCCGGTCGTCGTCTGCGCCTGCTGAGTTGGCGCGGGGATGCCGGTACCGGCCGTCTGCGGCGTCGAGAACTCGTTGCCGATGGCATCGGTCAACGGGTCGTAGGGTTTCTTGGTCGCCTCGACCGGATAGATGCCTGGAGTGGTTGCCATAGGAGCGCCTGGATTCTACGCCTTGGGTAACGTGAACGGGTCCGAAACGGGCGGCGTCGGCGGCGGGAAGATGGGCGGCGGGCCGACCGGCACCAGCGTGCCGCCGTTGGCGACGACCACGGCTTGAATCTCCTGCGCCGCCTTGTCCTCGTTGGCTTCGGGGATGGTGGCGATGGACTTCTCCAGCGACACGCTCCGGTCGTTGTACCAACTGGCGACCATCGGGTTGAGCACCTGCTGGCTGACGCGCTGCTGGAGGAACTGCGCCTTGGTCTGCCCATCCTCACCGTGGTGGTCAAAGGCGTAGGTGAGCGCCGCTTCCTGCTCCCGCGTGGTGAGAATGGTGTACTGGGCCATGAGTTATGCCGTCCGCAGCGTGATGGTGAAACGAATGTGCATGGTCCCCAGATTCGGAAATACCGCCTTGTTGTACCGGCGGATCACGACCCGGCTGTTCCCCGGTTCCACGTTGACCGAGCCGGGAATCCATCCCTCCACGGGCACCCATATCTCACAATAGGTCCCGTCGCTCTGCGCGCCCGTCAACCCGATTGGCAAGGCGATATAGACCTCGGCGCTGGCCGCACCACCGAGCGTGGTGTTCACCAGATAGACCGTCCAGATCATCGTGTTGCCGATGAGTGTGTAGTTGTTCCCGTACTGACTCCCAGCGAGCACCTGCCACGTCATCGGCGGCCCGCCGTAGAAGTTGGTGCCGACGTGGGTGACGGCGATCCAGCTACCGAGCGGCGTGCCCCGGCCCTTCTCGTAGTAGTCGGTCCCGGCGTAGATGCCGGTAGCGGCGACGATGTGGGCACCGACACTGTGCAAGTGGCCGTTGGCCTGCACGTAGCCCGAGATGATGGCGTTACCGCTGGCGCTGATGCCCCCCGACGACGAGACGTTGCCCGCCGTGAGCCCGGTGCAATTTAAGGTGCCGTTGCGGCCAAACACGTATTGGACGGCAATCCCGGGGCTCGGGTCGAGCAGGGCCTCAACGACGAGATCCCCGGCCGAGTAGCCGAGCATCCGCCACACCTGTTGCGTGCTCGGCGCGGAAGTGTCGCGCATCCAGAACTGCGCGTTGGCCCCGGCGATGGTGAAGCCACTCGGCACCGTCTGCGACGCCGAGAAGTTGTTGTCGATGTTCTTCAGCGCGACGTTGCCGCTCAGCCGGGCATCGGGCACAGTACCGCTGGTGATGACCGCCCCTGACAGTGCTGTGATCGGGTCGCTGCCCCCGGTGTTGTGCGTCGGTGCGTGCGCGGCCGGGGCACCGCCGCCCGCCGCCGCGAACGTGGCATCCGCCCGAAGGAACGCGGCTGTGCCGCCGGGATAGCCCGCAAGGCTCGTCACTGTCACCGGATCGGTGCCGCCCTGGCTGTGCGTCGGCGCGTGCAGAGCCGGTGGCCCGCCGCCGCCGGTAATCGGCACCCCGTCCACGATCAGGTCGCCCTCGATGATGACGTTCTCGGCCGTGATGTTGCCGTGCGTGCCGTCGGCCTTGTGCTGTTTCTTCCAGACGGTGTTGATGCGCGCCGCCATCCGCTCCAGCGCCGCCATGACGCCTTCGAGGCTGCGGACCTGCCGAAAGTCAAAGCCCAGGTTCATCAGCGTGGCTGCTGGTGCGTCGAGGGGAACGTCAGGTAGTCCAACTGCCACAGCCCCTCGGTGGGCAGGGCGTCACCGACGGTGATTTCCACCGCCGTCACATCGCCCTCGAACAGCCCCTCGACGGTGCGAACGACGCGCACCTCGCTGCCTACCGGGGCAATCGACACGTCGGCATAGCGAGTCTCGGTGCCGAAGTCCCGGTTGGCGCTGACGCGCAGGTTGAGGCCGGGGAGCGCCGTGCAGACGATGACCGGGTTGCCGACCCGGAACTGCGCCTGCGCGCCGGTCGCCAGTACGGGAGCCGCCGTGATGTAGGCGGAGTAGTGTGTCGCGCCGTCCTTGCCCAGGCCACGGTCGAAGGCGTAGACGCTCGACTTGTACTGCAACAGGTGCGGGACGTGCGCGTTTGCCAGGGCGGTGTCGGTGCCGGGCGTGCGGTTGTAGCCGATGACGGAGCACATCCGCGCGTTCTGCTCCGACATCTGCCAGCGGGTCCAGCCGCCGACCACGACGTTGTTCTGGACCCGGCCCATCGGCCAGTGGAACACGTAGATGAACAGTTCACGCGGGTTCTGGAGCGAGATGCACCACCACGTCTGCTTCATCTCGGGCCACGAGTACACGAAGTCGTAGGCGGCGTTGTCGTTACGCGCCTTGAGGTTGTTGACCTCATCCTGAATGTCGTAGCTGACCAGTTGGACGCTCTCGCCGGAGGTGCGGAACATCCCGCCGACGCTATCGACGAAGTAGATGGTCGGTGCGCCCGTCTCCGTCTCGCCGATGGCGGCGGAGTCCTCCTGCTGGGTGCGCCGTCGGCCCGCCCCGTAGGCACCCGTCACCGGATAGACCAGATAGGGCGTCACCAAGTCCCCGGTCGGGATGAGCCGCCACGGGCGGTGCTTGGCGAAGGCGTAGATCTGCCCCTCCATCGGGCCTTCCAGTTCCATCACGTCGCCGATGGGCGCATCGCCGATGTCCAGCCAGTTCTTCTGGTCGCCGGTGTGCGGGATGCGCTCGTCGTCGCCCTGGTCGAGCGACCC
>Ga0137312_1000018_pt1 | contig 16473 bp, 20 predicted proteins | sample EasRivERMZT133_2_FD_102296 | JGI IMG/M metagenome (GOLD analysis project Ga0137312, IMG submission 102296) | Soil microbial communities from meander-bound floodplain in the East River, Colorado, USA - East River MetaG ERMZT133_2 | ecosystem: Environmental > Terrestrial > Soil > Floodplain ...
ACTAACTAGCCATCTCCTGTCAATATCAGCCGCGAGTATGTGATTATCTACTTCCAACTCTGGTTCAATACTTGGAAATCTCTGAGGCGGAGGTGGAGGCATACCCATCATCATAGCTTGCTGTTCCATCATTGGATCAGGAGGCAATTCGATAGGTTCAGAGTTAATTAGCAGCTGAATTTCCTCAAATTCCTTGATTCTATCATCTTCACCAGGAATAATGTAGTCATCCAGTCCAATAGCCTTCTTAATGTATGGAATATTTTCAGGTGAAGCAAGAGTATTGGTAATTCCTTCATTATTCAGCTGAAATAGCTCCATGATGGCGTCTTTCTGCTGATTCCACGTAATCGGGAGATTCTCATTCGCTTCAAGTTCAACTGAACCAATTTTACCATGCAATTCAGACATGCGGATGAAGACATTGACGAAATTACCGAATTCATCCTTCTGAACCGACTTTTCATCATCCTTCATCACCTTAATATAGAGTGGAATAGCCTTACCAAACACGTTCTTCCACCACAAAAGGAGCATTTTCCATGTTCCCTGTAGTCTCTGAAGTGCTTGGGCACGACTCATTGAATATTCGGATGCAGTTCTACTACCTGACATCTGCCCACCGAACAAACTAGGTAGGGCACCACTGACCATCTGACCAATCTCCTGAACCTTCTGGGCGAAGGGTAATACTTCCTGGGATAGAGTGGCCGTTTTAACTTCATAGAACCCTTCATGCAGAGGTTTACCAGATTTAGGAGTAGCAGGATAGATTCCACCCGGAATTACTTCTGAATTACGATATGCGTTGAAATTAAGTACCTTCGGATCAGCGAATGTCTGAGGAATACCATGCTCAATAGTCTGAAGAACTAGTGAAATGAGGTCATTCGTAATGTCCTGTACTGAAGTAAGGAGTAGACCAATTGGGTCAAAGTGAACATAATCTGATAGTGGGTTGTGCGTGATTGTCCATGAGTCATCGAGATTTGCATTGCTAGCATCAGCTACGAAATCATTCGCCATCTCTATTTTTACGCCATCAGGAAACTTAGCTTTCAGGTCGTCACATTCATCTTTAGTCAGAATATTGAACGCGCACGGGCGTATCCACGCATATCTGCACGTAATGTTGTTTACCGGATGTTCACCATGATACTGCGGACTAGTGCGACCCCACTGTTCGTACAGGTCATATGAAGCACCACCCTTAGTGATCTTATCTCGGAGTTCTGGATACTTTTCGAGTACATTTGCATAATGTGTTTCATACGAGTAGATAAGGTAGTTGCATTCGGACTGATTCCGCGCCCAGACCGGCACTTTGACAAATAGACCACCATAAACTTCCATCTTTACGCGAGTTTTAGGCTCTTTAGTGACTCCCACAAGGCGAGTCATTGTAACTGTCTGCTGCTGAATGTCTGGAATGACCTTCTGAGCACAACTAGGGCAGACTTCAAGTCCACTATCTAGGAGATAATTGAGTTCTGCATCCATGTCATCAGGTGCATACTCATCTTCCTGTGCATTAGTGGCACCAGGATCTGTCATGTTCTGTTGACACAGAGGACAAATCTTCACATCCTGCAACATCTTCTGATCTTCATACTGCTTACGATCTATTGTACCGTAGGATTCATCCTCATGCGGATATGTATAACACGCGGTCATACCCTCGGTAACGAATACAAACAGTGAATGGAGCCAGAACAGGGGAATATCGTTATGCTTGAAGATAAGAGCAGCGATCTTATCTCCCGTTTTAGCGGTGATAACGTCGATAGGATTATCAGCATCATCAGGATAGCAAGTAATAGGAGGTACAGTGACAGATAGAGCAGCAATGATTGACTCAAGGTAAGCCCGGTAGACGTTGACCGGCTTGTCATAGAAACTCTGATCTGAGTCATCACTCGACTTACCAGATTCCGGAATGCGCCAGTCATGAGCTACCTCGGAGTAATATGTATGCTGGATATTCTCCCATAATAGCTTCAATCGGCGCCATGTACGAATCTGTCTATCACGTACACCTCTATCCTCATCGTCGAAATGATCGACTAGTTGCTTCAATAACGCTTTAGTTGCGTCATCCAGTTCTTCGGTTTTATTAGCTGCCATTACTCTACCACCGGTTCTGGATTACGCTGACGTGCTCTACGTGGGGTAAGATTGTCATACCTTCTACGTGGGGCACTTTCATCTATAGGAGGTGAGACTAAATTCTGCTGAAATGAACTAGGCTGAGTCTGTGGAGCTTCATACTGTGGATAGATTGGCGGCATTGTAGTACGAACTTCTGGATCACCTTCTTTAGCTCCAGGACTAACTACATCATATCCAGCACGCCATGGCTGATTACGTAGTGCCTCATTCTTACCAGCCGCGAGTGCAGCAGCCATACTAGATCCAGCATTATCACTACGTGGAACAGCCATGTTACTTCCAGCTGGTACACCATTTTGACTAGAAGATGGATCACTACCGCCACCACCACTTCTAGCCTGACTAATTAGACCACCAACTCCCTGAACAGCATTCAGACCAGTGTTTATCCTGCCCAGAGTATTCGCAAATCCACTGACCCTACTTGCTGTATTAGCAGCCTGACCAGCCTTACTAGCGCCACTCAGAGCACCACCAAATCCACCGGTTAGCGAACTAGCCAAACCAGCAGCGCCACTAGTAATACCAAGCCATTTATCAAAGCTAGAAGGTCCAAGACCCTTTTTAGCGTTTTCTCTGGCATCATGTTCAGCCCATTTCTGACCTAGCTGGTTAGTTAGACCAGTAGCCATTAGTGACGCGCCGCCAGTAAAGGGCGCAGCCACATATGGAGCAGCCTGTAGAGCTATCTTACCCAGCTTATTCCAGAAACCCATTGTCGTTACCTCAAGGTACCGATGGGAACATCAACGATGCCGAATGTCTTCAACAGCCAGAGGGTACAAAACAAGATTACTACTACACGGATAACGATCTGAATAGGTGGACTCATCGGAACATATGTCTCCAATAGATAGAGACATAGGCCGAGAATCACGAGCACTATGATCATTGTAATCATTTCTTCCCCTTTTTCTTTTTCATGCCAGGATACTCAAATTCCTCTAGTGGAGTAGCAGTTCCTGGTAAATCCTTCATCATATTCCAATCAGGTTCAAACATTTCAGGCATTTCATCTTTATTATACCGCTCATACACTGCAAATGGAGTTCCTATATTCTGCATAAACTTTTTTGCTGCCCAATTTGCTGCACTAGATAGTGGACTATCACCAGCCTGAATACTGAATAAATCAGAATCAGTATCAAAATCCCACTCATCATACGCACTATTGTACTTATCACCTCTAGATTTAGTATATCTGCCCAATCCATCTACGGCGGGATAACGCTTTAATGTATGTCCACCAACCTTCATTGGTTCATCTTCAGGAAGGCGCCTAACTTCCATCCCTGATGGAACTAAACCTTTTCTAGGTCTTAACGTCTGTTTAGGGATAACATCTCGTTCAGGATGCAAATACTGTTCAAGATAAATCTCATCTTTATCAAAGTAGTTACCACTGAGTTTAGTACCCAGTTTCACTAGTTTCTCAAGCATTCCTTCCTTGAGATCTATTGGATGATGAGATTCATCCGTATTTACAATAGGTGGAGGACCTCCAGTATCATCCTCATCCTCTTCTTCATCATACAGTGGGACATTAGGAACCCTCTTAGGATTCACCTTATGACTAGCTAGTAGCTTAGGTGTAGGCCCAAGACCAGGCATTACTGAATCCCCACTTCCTTTTCTAGATCCGCAATTTCCTTACTTCTATCCTTCAAAATCTTAGCCTTTACGCGGTCCTCAGCCTCTAACATCTGCTGTTTCACACGCCATGGAACATACTGTGGAGTAACTGGAATATGTTCTTCAGTAGAAACTGAGGGTGGCTCGACCTGCTTAGGCTCTAGAAGTCTATGTAATAGATCCTTACGCTCCCTATTGCTTTCATCAAGCATAGAACGCAGGATTTCACATGACTCACATGGAGTATCAGTCAGGCCGAACCACTTGTACATTAGCTGTTTCCACATCAGGGGGTTCCTTTAACCAACGATCTGGATGACATGTATATCCGCAAATTCCATTAGGTGGACATTTTGGATGAGTTAGAATCTTAGCAGGCATCCCATCTCCGCACTTGGGAAGCATACGAAAATGACCACACGCACTGACTGATACTAGATTAGTGACGATAACGACCAACAGGCTTAATCGTCTCATCTGATTCTACTTTTCCCATGTTTCGGTAGAATGCAGTCCAATCTTGTGTCTGTTGGAGCTTCTGAATGAGTGCGTCCTGGGCCTGTACCTTCTTAAACTCTTGGTCAGCGTCTCCAAAGAAGCTTTCTGCAGCATCAACCAAGTATCGCAGACCATCAATGGGGTCATCTCCATCGAATTCTGCGATATCTTCTGCTGCTTTGTTACCTTTGGGCTTGTCATATGAACACGCCTTGATAGCTTCGACTAAAACTGGACATGCGCCGGCGAATATCTGTAATTTAGGGATGTTAGTCTCTTCCTCAACCGGATTAAAAGAGTCCAAATAGCTCTGATACTCCTTCATTCCACGGTTTCGGTGAATCCACATCGCGTATTCTTCGTCGTAACGTCCAATTTCCTGTGCATTAATCAGTTTTGGCTGCCACCGTAGGTATTCATGTATAAGTTGCTTACCAGCGATCCTAGATCCGGGCGTATTGTTTGATAACTCGATAGGAAGTCCAAGTTCTGCTTCAATCTGTTCCTGAATAGTATGTTCCTGTCCTCTATCCTGACCCGCAGACTTGCAGAATCGAACCAAACGGGGTGATTCCTTGTCGATGTATAACTTAACATGAGGTGCCCACTCCGCAATCTTAGTTTTCACCCATGTTTGCTCTCGATAGATGTACACGCGCTTGGATGGACTGATTGCACCATATCCAATCCATGTCATCGCCGCAAAACCCCAGTCACCTATGACAATCTTAGGCCACCAGTGAGGAATTTCAAACGGTGTGACTACATGAAGCGCATTTTCTGGCTCATCTTCAAACTTACGATCTCTAAACTCATCGAAGACTTGTCCCTGATATGCATCCCAATCACCTAATAGCTTCGCCTTCCTTTCAGCCTCAATTGTAATACCTTGCAGTGATTGTTTATAAGTGGGATCAATGTGCGGATTATCTTCAAGAGTAGAGTGGATGTACACCCTCTTATTTCCACCCTTACCAACAATTATTTTTCCACCTTTAGGATAGGGTTTAATGAATCGCTTGTAAGTCCACGTATGACCAATTCCACCTGGCATTCCAGCGGCGCGCGTGATACTAGGTAGTCCACTATCTTTTGGAGCACGGTTACGCTGGAAGGTGATGTAAGTATAAATCCATTCTGTAATACTAGTAAGTTCGTCTGGGGTGTATAGACAAATCTGCATTGTGTCATATTGATGGACGTCATCTTCATTCTCACAATGACCTAGAAAGATCATCGCTCCTTCGTTAGTTCCACCTGTACCACCATATTGATCTGTGCGTGGGAATGTCCAGCACATTTCTGTCTTGTTAAGAGTTGCACCGAATTTACGATAAAGTTCTCTACTTCGAGGAATGATTTCGTTTCTAAGTTCAGGGTAGGTCCGACGCATGAAGACTTGTTTAAATTTGGGGTGTTCGTGCCATCTGTGTACAATTCCGTAAAGCAAAAGTACGTCAGACTTTCCCGAACCAGCTCCGCCCCCATAGAATCCTTCCTTTACTGTAGTAGGTAGTGAGAGAAATTGTTCCTGCTTAGGCGAAGGTCTCCATTCATTACTCTGAAATACCTTCTTCTGATTGATATTACTATCGAGGTCCACGACGCGGCTCCAACCCATTCTCATCCATTACAACAGGCTGCTGTTGCATTGGTGGCTGATTCATAATATCAGTCATACCGTTAGTATTCTGTAGAGTATTCTGTGGAGTAGTTCCATATAAGCTAGACATACCTGGCATTCCCTGACTACCACCACCCATCCTCTGCATTAGCTGATCAAATCCACTACCACCAATTCCATAACCGGGAATATTGTTAGGTCCCATATCATGTATACGGCCATTTATTTGATTGAATGGACCTTCTGCTAGATTAGATGGAGTTTCCTGAGTATTCATAGGTCCAGTCAGACCTACATCATTTGCAGCACCCATCTGAACTCCACCAGTAGGTTCAAGTTTATTCATATTAGGTCCCGGAGACATAGCCTGTCGACCATATCCCTGAGTTGATGGACCTTCAGGAGGTGTATTGATTAGTGGCTGTGGAAGTTGACCAGCCATAGTTCCACCAATAGGCTTACGCGGACCCCCCATACCCACATTCGTATTAATTGCCCGCATCAGTGAGTTTGCACCACCCATCATTGGATTAGGCTGCTGACTCTGTGACTGTGGAGTCCTATTCATCCAACCAGACATGACTCCACCAGCTGCTTGAGCCGCATTATTCAACATTCCAGCATTAGGGTTGGGCTGACCCATAGCTTGACCCATAGCAGGCTTACCCATCATATTAGGTTTACCCTTCATGATGGGATTCGCGCGCATCTGCTGTTTCTGTGCAAAATTATTGCCCGTATTCACACCAGCAGGCACCTGTTGGGCAAATCCTTGTCCTGCAGCATTAGGTGTTACACCAGTCTGCGCACCAACAACAGATTTACCCTGCTGCATTGTATCGAACATGCCCATGTTATCTCAACCTTCCTTCTACTACTACAGCAGTCAAACCATTAGGCTGACCACCTGTGCTGCGGCGAAAGTCGAATGAAATCTCTTGACCGAGATCAAATTGTTCCTCTGGTCCATCTGCACCATCGAAATATTTGATCTTCAGGAAGCATGCGCGCTCGCACCTTGCACGAGTATGTCCTTGATCCCCATAGAAGACACCAAAAATCCTGCCTTCATGAGAGATCCTGTGATCGAATCGTAGGGAATCTTCTGCGCACGGACTAAATACCCTGTTACCGGATTGACTAGCACCAAAATGAAAGACTCCGGGCCAGCCCATAATGTCGATTGGAACGATGTTTTTTGCGACTGGGACTTCATAGAATCCAGGGTAAGTAGTAATGTCTGTGTCACTCTTTACACCTGCCCCACAGAAGTAGTTAAATCCCTGATTACACATCAGTGATTGTACAGCCAAAGCACACATATGATTACTATCGACGTCGCGACCATTATAACAATGAGCTGGCTTAACGCTAACCTCGTCACCAGGTCCAGTAGGCTCATCCTGTATTCCATACTTGGATGGAGGATGTCCTTCCCATGGAGTAGAGAAGATGTGTCGGATTCTATCGTGATCTTCATTATCTCTGTATCCATGGATAGCATAAAAATCTCCACCACACCAAGCTGCAATATCGTCTGCATGCTCAGTAGGTGGAGCTGTAGTTGTAACTATGACTGTCGAGCATTCCGCCGTGAAACATTCGAGTGCGTCGGAAATCTCTTCCTTACTATTTGCACCCGTTTGCCACGCTTCATTTCCACCGAATACATACGCGGCTGTTTTATGTTCTCTACCTCGGAGGTGTCGTCCAAGTTCTCCAAAGAACTCTTCGTGATTACCCGACCAGAGTTTATAGTCGCCAAGGTTGTAACCTCCTTTCATTCCATACTTATCTAGCAGATCACCAAATCGGGAAAGTTGACCCCAGAAATCCTGAGTATAACCGGGACCACACTCTCTACCTGACCAGTAATCTCCTAGTGTACCAAGATTCATCCAGAAGTGGATGTAGGGATAACTCGCTTCACTGGCGGCTTTAACTATGCGCTCAGCCTTAGCAGGATCACGTACGAAGACACTAAACAGGTCACCAACATGCAGACCAATAGGAAGAATACGATTATCTTCATCATCTACGAAACCAGCTTCATCTATGCGCAGTTGACCTTTAATTATTGATGGACCAGCAACTACTCCGAATGAGATAGGAGGATCAGCTGTGAATGTCTCGTATCCACCTGGTTCAAGTGATGGTTCATCTTCAAACATTGGCTGTTCAAGAACTACCTGACCATTAGGCCATACTTTAATGAAATAGCCTGGCCTACATACTGACTCGAATGAAACTTTCTTACCATTGTCCTGAAGAACTAGAAGGAACTTCTCCCACGCGCCGATGGAATCTCGATTAAATGCTATGATTCCATCCTTACCTTCATTCTCACAGCATGCATAGAATCCATTAGCTGATTTAATTCCATACTCTCCTTCAGTATCAGATTCTTCTATTTCAAAAGTTTCCCACGCGCCCGCGGAATCTCTAGTTGCAGTCATCCAACCAGCAGGTCGTCCGTCAATAACTCCCGGCGCGTGTCCACCATCCTCCGCGCATGCGAACTTACCGTGGTCTGATTTAAGTGTAATCATATATCTTCTTCTTTCCTGTTAGTCTCGAAAAACTATGCTCTCTTCAAATTAATCTGAACACCGGATGTAGCAGTACGAATAAACGTACCATCAGCCAGTGCAGATCCATTGGTCATGGTAAGCATGATACCAGGAAATGCGTAGGTAAAATCGTTACTCACTTCAAGTGCGGGAGTACCATGTGTAGAGAACACAGTACAACGCACAGCAGGAAGTGCATACACTACATTGGCTAGTAGTGTAACCATCTGACCCAAAGGAAGGAGTTGAGTAGGCATATGTACCTCTACGCAGGAATGAGGGTAACTTGCAGTGATAGTGAATTTGATATAGTCTTAGACGGATTAATTAATTGAACAGGAATAGGTCCTGATTTAAACTTACTCGTATCAATGAAATCTAAAGTTGCACTCACATATTTACCAGTGACATTCTCACCCTGAGAAGGATTAAGTGCAACCAATCCTTTATAGAGAATGTTAGCTCCTGGTTGAATATCTGTACCGTAGATCTTTAACTGAATAAAGTTTCCACCAACATCTGCAACATTTACAGTAGTGGGTTCAACTAATGTAGCTACAGGTGCAATACACGGTGGAGCCTGTCCTTGTTCCTTCTTAGCCCACATACATATGATTGAATCATACGCACGTAGAGCCATCTGCTGATCTGATCCACAGATACGCAGAATGTGCTTAAGTATATGATCCTCCGTTGGAGTCAGAGGAAATGGTAGTTGAGCACAATCCTTCAGATCAAACGGATCTGGAATACTAGGTATTCTAGGATCTTCCATTACTTCTTATCCTGAACGGGTAAATTCTTAGACTCAAGTTCAATCTTCTTGACTGGTTCTTCTTTTCTAGTCTTGTCAAAAAGAACAGCAGGGGCAGTCACTTCAAAGGACAGACTATTTGAATTATTCGGATAGTTCTCTACATAGACATCATGTGCGAGAACTGTAGTCGTATCAGGAATGAATGTGAGTTCAGTAGGACTAACGAATGTACTAGTCTGAACTGCTCCACTCGCGCGCACAACTGAACTCTCACTGAATCCAGTTCCAATGATTGATACAGTTACAACTTCGTCCTGTACAGCGGTGGCGGGATTGAGTGAGGTGAGAACTGGAGTACCAGGAGTACCAGTCAAGATAAGAGTGATGGCCGTGTACGCCTTCTTTGCAAAGGCTGAATCTGAACATGAGAGTTCTAGAATCTCACGTAGCCATTTATCCTGTTCAGGACTAACGACTAGGTTAGGCGAATTTACTAGAACAGGATTCCACGGATCTTGATAGAGAGGTACTTCAACTTCAGCTTTTGGACGCGCACTAATAGAAGGGGACATATTGTCTCTCCAACTGAGCTATTCTTGAACCTGAATGAACTCGAAGGAACGCTCATCCTTGAATTGAGGAGCGTAGATTACGAACTGAGGCTGTTTATTCTGATTCTCTGTACCGGGATCTATCTGCTTCTCAAGATTCTTGATAATGACAGACATATCCTTAGCGATCCCACTTAACTTATCAGGATCGGTAAAGTCTAGCTTCTCTTGGGTAATACTAGATAGAGCAGCGTTGAGGGTCTTACTCGCCTTACCGATGGCTCGCTGTCTAGCTTTATTGATGTGGGAGATAATACTGGGCTTTGGCTCTGAGTAGGACGCTGTTGATGTAGCACCCTTTGTGTAAGCACTGACAGATGAAGGAGAAATGCCAAAGTCTGCGGCAAGCTGCAACGCGGACTCACGCCCATTGAGTAATGCATCTTCTCCAATGATGGCTCGGAGACTATCGGGTACGTTGACATCATTCTCTTTACGTCCACGTTTAGGTATATCCTGAATAATGGGACCCTCATGTACCTCTTCTTTCTTCAGAGAATCAATAACAGAAGAGGGAGGTACAATCAATTTGACTGGAGAATAACTATTGAGTTCCTTCTCCAGATCTTCCTGACTGACTATTCCAATAGGCATATAAAGCTCCGCCTGAGAAAGTAAATAATTAAATTGTGTAGGGATGGGCCGGATAAGGCCGTGAGAATCATCTCACAAGATAGGTCGAAAGTCAAGTCCTCTATCTCCTTCGGAATCAACGACTTAGAGTCATCGTGTAAAAAGTACACTCTCCGATTAAAATTATTTTTTTTCTACAGAAATACATACCTCCCCTAAGATAATCTACCCTGACACACATTATTTCTATGAGGCCGCCTTGAGCAACGGTGTAACTTTTACATACACCATGGGTAGTGGGTAGACCGGTCGGTCTACACCATATATGGTAGAAAAGTTACATGCCGGCCACCCCAATATGTTGTGGCCAGACCGAGCGGTCTACCCCATATCTTGTGGTTGCGCGGATTATCTGTCCATGAGACTATTGACTTGTCCGATTCGCCAACCGCCGAAAGGCCGTGACGCGATAGGATGAGGCGAACGAAGGACCGAACCGGCGGACTCCGGCAAGTGTTCCACGTGGAACAAGAGGACAAGATGGAAAACAAGACTGGTACAAGCGAGTGCAAGACTGCACATGGTCGGCCGATTACCTCGTACAAGGACAAGGATGGTAATCCGCTCGAAGTGTTCACGTACGATTTCACGTACGACGCCTATACCGAGGACAAGGATGGTGAGGCCGAGCTGGTCAAGGACAACAACCAGCTCACTCTGCTGGAGCAGCTCAAGGTCCGCAACGCCGAGCGTGTCAGCAACGCTCGTGCCAAGCAGCTGGCGGTCGAACTGACCAATCGCGGTGTGGTTAAGCCAGATGCCAAGAATGACCCGCAGGTACTCCTCAAGGACATCTTCGACAAGCTGATGATTACCAAGCTGTATGACGTCGAGGGTGCCCGCAAGATGGCCACGCAGGTCACTGGCATCGAGTGGGCGTAGTCTGAACAACCGGGGGAAGGACTGCATATCCTTCCCCTACTTCTCTCACACTGATAATCGACTGGAGTTCGCATGTCCCCTCACCAGCTATCCGCGTTGTTTCTCACGTTGTCCGTCGCAGACTTCCGCAAGGTCAAGAAAGTCATGCGCACCCTCGGTTCTCTCGGCGTGTACGACTTCGACAGTATCGTCGAGCAGGTCGTCCTCGGCATCGCTCGCAAGAATCAGGATGCCGCTGACGCGCGTAGTGAGAACGCCAGGCGCCGCTTCGCCTAGAGGCCCAGGTACTAGCCGGGGAGCAGTCGGCCCCGGTTATTCGCGCCTCTTGTCCCCGCATCGCCTGTGCGACTTTTGTAACCCCGCCTGTGCGACTTTCAATCCAATAGTCACGCTACGCTAAAATTATTGCCTGTGCGTCTTTCCCAGACACGCACTTGGGCATAAACGCGCGTATAGTCCGCTTCGCTTCGAAATTATGCCTGTGCGCCTTTAGCCACCGATAATCAGGGGGAGAGGGAGAGAGCTACGGGGAGGGAGACTTCCCCATTCTGGCACCCCTTCGCATCCAATATCTTGGATTTTAGTTATTAGTTTTCTATTCCTTTTTTTTATTTTTTTTTTTTTTAATACAACAATAATAAATCGCGTAAACCGTGTAAACTTTACACTTGCATGGGACGCGCGAACGTGGTAGACTCTCCCTGACCACCTCTCTCACTCTCCCACCCAAGTGTAGATCCCCGGAGGATAAGGATTATGGCCAGAACAACTAGTAGTCTCAAGCACACGCACAAATATCATAGACTTGATTCAACTGGTCTTTGGTATTGTGCCGAATGTACTCACTATATGCCGGGTAACATGCCCCCACCTAACGGGCGCATGTCTAAGTGTTGGCAGTGTGAGAAGCCGTTTCAACTCTCTCCTTGGAGTATGAGGGAAGATAAACCAATATGTGAGAACTGTGAAGAAGGACAGGATGTGGCTCAGCAACTCATGGCTAAGTTTGGTATGACTGATGAGCCTACTGATATCATGAGTAGAATCAGTGCTAAGGCTAAACAGCGTAGTGAACAACCAGTTCGAGTAATAGAACCTGAGGAAGATGAGATAGAAGTAATCGAAGCAGATGAATCACACGCGGCTGATTGTATGGCCCCTTATGGAGGAGATTGTACCTGTAAGTAGTTTCAAGAGTTGAGATTATCGGAATCGGGTTGGGGCGTTTTGCCCCACCCCCACATCTTGTGGCCTTTAAGACGCAAAGCACTTTCCGACACAACATTTTGTGGTTGCGTACTGTGATATAATGGAGGCCGGGCCAACCCCGCCCGCGATTATCGTTATCAGAATGATAATCGAACGTAGTTCACACGCCTAGTCGCCTAGACTAGCATATCCGAAAGGACGTGACATGAAGAGATTCTTCTGCACAGTCTGTAAGAAAGTCAAGAGGGTACGCAAGTATCCTACTAACGTAGTGTCTGTACACGCGGATGACGTATTCGCGCGTCGTGGTAGTTGCGATAAGCATGATGTGGTGAAGTCTAGCTACATGAAGGCTCATGATGTTGAGCCAGTTGAGTTGAATATGCTTCGTCGCGCCAAGAGGGGAGCATAACTAATGACGCCAGTAGCTAAGGGCGAATGTGAGATGTGCCCTACTGACACGATAGTTGACTTGTTCGTAGTACCGGGGTCCGTGTTCCGGCTCTGCGCTAAGCACTATCAGGATGAATTCAACGCCGTAGAGTCTAGCAAGAAGATTAATGTAGTTGCTGACTCTTTGAAGAAAATCGACAATACGCAGTTGAAGGCCGATATTTACAACGCGGCCACTACTTCGTTCGTCGAATTGCACGCGGCTATTCAGCATGATGATGAGATTCCTGCTGATAAGAAGAATGAAGTCCTCGTGCAGACTGTCGGGAAGTACATCACCGGATTCACCGAGGCTATCTTCAGCTTGCAGGAACAGAAGGTAGCTAAGGAGAATGAGCGTGAAGGTTGGCGTCAGGCTACTGTAGATTTCATCGCCAAGCTGCGTACAGAAGAGCGTGAGAAGTACGCGAAGTTCAATGTCACATACGCGCCGCCGGTTGTGACCAAGAAGGCTATCAAGGGTAGCTCTAAGGGCGCGCCCAAGACTACGGCCAACAAGCAGCCAAAGGTCGTGGTGAAGATGCATGACCTAAAGATTGCAGCTATTAAGTATGGCGTGGCAATGTCCACCCTACAGGGTATCTGTGAACTCCGTAACATCGACGTGGACACCGCTGGCAAGATGTTGTCGGCTGCTTTCGGTAACACGCCCACTGGTACGGATCAGTAGTTAAACTGTCACGACAATCCGCAAGGACGCGACAATGACTGTTAAAGAACTGAAGGACATATTGGACGCGTGTAACGACACCGCAGAGGTGATTGTACACACGTCCACTGGTCTGCAAATCCTCAAGGACGAGCAGGTCTATCAGTTGTTTGACCTCTCTGATAATGGCACTGTTATCTTCAGTGTCAGGGATGTAGAGGCGAACAATGGATAGATCACAGGCTACACGCATCCTCAGAGATGAGCTGAATAAGTTTGGTTTAACCGATTGGAATGTACGGTTGAATCAGAATGCAGACTCAAAGTTTCTGGGACTCTGCTCCTACAAGGACAAGTGCATTATCTTGTCCGCACACCACATTGATATTCATCCTGATCCGGATGTTATCAATACCATCCGTCACGAGATTGCACACGCGCTAGTGGGGCCGGGCCATGCACATAATAGTGTGTGGGCAGCCAAAGCGCGTGAAGTTGGCTGTGACAACACGATGCCATGCTCTAATCTGTCACTGTCACCGGATATCATCGACGCTATCCGGTCTGGTGCAGAAGTTGAAGTGACGTTCGATGAGCAGGTTATCCGAACTCCGAAATACACTGTCACACGCTTGCAGGATAAGTGCCCGATGTGTGGGAAAGTGGCTGTCTCTAAGAAGGAGACACTACTTGTCAATCCCAATCCTGACAAGCCTGACACAAAGCTGATTCAATTGGAGTGCGGACATATGGTTGTCCGCCTCTTGCCGAAGGGTACACCATTCCATAACTTCCAAATGGGTGGTGATCCTAACTGCGAGCACGTATGGGACAAGAATAACTGTCTCAAGTGCAACAGGAAGCGCCCGTATCAGTTCCAGCTAGAGGGAATGGAGTTCCTTGAGGCTGGTCTGTCCATCAACAAGGGTGCTGCTGTATTCGATGAGATGGGGCTTGGTAAGACTATTCAGGCTGGTGGATTGATTTACTTCCATCCTGAATTGACACAGCCGTGTCTCTGGATGGTCAAGTCTGCACTCAAGTATCAGACTGCATCCTTTCTGATGAATTGGTGCGGTGGTGAGCACGTTCCTCAGATTATCGAGACGTCCAAGGATTATCTGTATCCACCCTATGACCCTGCTACTGGACGCGGGATCAGGCACTATATCATCGGATACGACATGCTAGTACAGAAGTCGCGTACGATGAAGTCTGGCAAGGTCGTTACTAGTGGATTTGATATCACTCAATTCGATAGAGTAGGTATCAAGTGCGTAGTGCTGGATGAATGCCAGCAGATTAAGAACGTGGATTCATCTCGCACACAGATGGTTCGCAAGGTAGTTAAGGACAGGAAAGTAATCGCCCTGTCTGGTACGCCTTGGAATAACCGTGGTAGTGAGTTGTTCCCAGTTCTCAACATGCTGGCGCCGATGAAGTTCTCAAGTGCAGAGTCCTTCAAGCGTCAGTGGGTCCACTACTACTATCAGGGAGCATTCCTGAAAGAGGGTGGAATCAAGCGTATCGACCAGTTCAAGGAATACACGAAGGATATCTGCATCCGACGTGAGCGTATTGAAGTTCTTCCTGAACTGCCGATGATCAATCGTACTAAGCTGAATGTGGTCATGGACGACACGCAGGAAGCTATGTACGATGAGGCCGTAGCACAGTTCGTAGCGTGGTTTGAGAATCAGAAAGAGGAGATTAGTGGGATGCATATTCTTGCTCAGATGAGTAAGATGAGGCATCTCGCTGGTCTTGCCAAGATTGAGACCACGAAAGAGTACGTGGATGAATTCATGGAGTCCACGGGCAGGAAGCTGGTTGTATTCGCGCATCACAAGGATGTGCAGGCTATCCTGTATGAGGAGTTGAAGGATAAGTTTGGTAGTCAGTTCCCGGTATTCTCCATGAATGCTGGTCTGACTGGCGAGCAGAAGTTCAACATGTGTGAGGAGTTCAACAAGCTGCCACAGGTAATCATGGTGGCTAGTGAGTTGGCTAGTGGAGAAGGGCTGAATCTCCAGACGTGCTGTGATTGTATCATGCACGAGAGGCAGTGGAATCCAGCCAAAGAGGAACAGTGTGAAGGTAGATTCATTCGTATTGGTTCTGTCGCGGACCATGTGAATGCTATTTACACGAACCTCGAAGGTATCACTGCTATTGACGCGCAGTTCGATAACATCGTCGAACGGAAGCGTATTCAGTTCCACAACGCCATGAATAAGGGCGAGGCTATTAAGTGGAATGAAGATAGTCTGATGAAGGAGTTGGGCCAGACTATTGTGAATGCGTACAACGCCAAGAAGAATCGTCAAGTACTGGCGAAGGTGTAGTAAAAGTAGTGGGGAGAGAGGCTAGCACAGCTCTCTCCATCACTAGTCAGATCCACTCGAACGAACTGTGCGCTTTTCGTAAATTGAAGGAGTTGAAGTGATCACTAACAACAAGTACAACGTGGTACTTGAACTGGAACCTGAGGATGTTCTTGTCCTCACGACACTCATTGCAACATTCCGAGATACTCTGAAGGCTCTGGATGTGGAAGTACCTGTTGAGATGCGCGCGCGTATCATCAACATCCTTCAGAAACTGACTGCTGAACTGCATGAAGTACTAGGGGAGGATAACTAATGGTATGGGATGCTGATAACGCGTGGGAAGACGAGCCGGACTTTCGTGATGAGCGAGAGAAGATTTCTCGTAAGCGAGGCTCAGTGATAGGAACTCCTGAACAGAGAGTACAGAAGACGTGGAATGGAGTTCCCGTCAAGAGC
>Ga0137312_1000019_pt1 | contig 16443 bp, 19 predicted proteins | sample EasRivERMZT133_2_FD_102296 | JGI IMG/M metagenome (GOLD analysis project Ga0137312, IMG submission 102296) | Soil microbial communities from meander-bound floodplain in the East River, Colorado, USA - East River MetaG ERMZT133_2 | ecosystem: Environmental > Terrestrial > Soil > Floodplain ...
ATTTCCCGCAGCTCGCGCAAACCACATTTAGTCCGTCTGTCCCAGCCATGAAGTTACGAGACCGCATTAAAGAGCTACGCCGCGTGCCAGCTGGCGAACTGCTACCTAACCCTAAGAACTGGCGGACGCACCCCCAGGCCCAGCAGGACGCCTTGCGTGGCGTTCTAGCCGAGGTCGGCATTGCGGACGCCCTACTAGTTCGGGAGACGCCAGCGGGCCTCCAGCTAATCGACGGGCATCTACGGGCGGATACGTCGCCGGATACTCTGTGGCCGTGCCTGGTGCTAGACGTGGACGATGCCGAGGCGGACAAGCTGCTGGCGACGTTCGACCCGTTGGCGGCGATGGCCGAGCCGGACCCGGTGAAGCTCGATGCCTTGCTTCGGGAGATTGACACCGGCAGCGAAGCCTTGCAGAAGATGCTGGCCGAGCTGGCGGACGATGCCGGGCTTTACCAAGCGGGTGAGGTGATCGAAGACGAGGTTCCCGAGCCGCCGGTTGATCCGGTGACGAAGCCGGGCGACCTGTGGCTGTTGGGGGAGCATCGGCTGCTGTGCGGGGATTCGACGAAGGCCGATACGCTGTCCCGGTTGATGAACGGAGAACTTGCCGAACTACTCGTCACCAGCCCGCCATACAACCAGAGCATTAACAAATTCAATCCGAGTGGTATGCATAAGGAAGGCGACTGGGTGGCCAAGGTCGGCCGTTTAGCGTATGCCGATTCGCTCCCTGAGCCGGAGTATCAGGCAGGCCAAAAGCAATCTCTTGAGGCGTGGCACGGTGCGATGGCTGATGGCTCATCGGTTTTCTACAACCACAAAAACCGCTACCGCGATAAGCGCCTAATCTCTCCGCTCGAATGGCTTCCAGGACCATTCTCTATCAGGCAAGAAATCGTATGGGCGCGTCCCGGCAGTGTCACGCAAAACGCTCGCATGTTCCTGCCGTGCGATGAACGCATTTACTGGCTATACAAAGGGACCGGCTTTTACTTCGATGATTCCACTGAGGTCAAAACGTGGTCAACTGTGTGGAAGATCGGCCTTGAGACAAACAAGCAGCACGCCGTGGCATTCCCCGTCGAACTTCCGGCGCGATGCATCCGTGCATGTTCAAGGAAAGGCGGACTGGTCCTAGAGCCTCACGCTGGCTCTGGCACAACCATCATCGCCGCCGAGCAGCTTGGCCGCCGCTGCTACGGCCTGGAAATAGAGCCAAGGTATTGCGACGTGATCTGCCAGCGATGGGCGAAGTTGACTGGCAAGATACCAACGCTTGAAGCGACCGGCGAACCATTCCCGGTGCAGGAGTTGGTGAATGCCTAAGGTTGCTGAAGTCAAAGCGAAAGCTGATTCACTCCGCAAAACGCTGCGCGAGCTGGATAAGCTCACCGGGGCCGATGTTTCCCGCGAGCGAGACGCCGACCGCAAGCGGCAAGAGCGTGACGTTCGCCGCATCGTCGTCATTCCCCAGCTTACGCCAGAGCAGCGGGCACGACGCGAGTTCTTGGAGCAAGACGATTGTGTGTGGCTGCGGCATTTCTTCCCCGATTTGTTCTGGTACGAATGGCAGCCGCAGCAGCGGGAAATGATTGAGGCGATTCGTCACGCCATCCGAGCCGGCGACGATCAGGCGCTCGCCGCTTCCCGAGGGGAGGGAAAGACGAAGATTGCCGAGAGGGAACTGCTGAAGTATTCGCTTCAAGGCGTCATTAAGCTGTCGGTCCTGTTCGCGGCGACCGGAAGTCATGCTGAGGATTCGCTGCAATCCATTATGGGGGAGGTCGAAGAGAATCCACGGCTGCTTGAGCTGTACCCCGAGGTCTGCGTCCCGGTGCGGGCGCTGGAGAACACCCCGAACCGGGCTCACTACCAGAAGGTTTCCGGCTTCCGCCACGACAACGGGGAGCCCTACGAAGCGGCGAGCAGCAAGTTCAGTTGGTGCGGGCAGGAGATCGTATTCCCGGTCGTGCCAGGTTCGCCGGCTTCCGGAGCCATCATCGCTACCCGCGGCCTGGATGCTGCCGTCCGGGGACTCAACAAGCGCAATCGGCGTGTGGACGTAGCGATTATCGACGATCCGGATACCGAGGACTCGGCACGGTCTGAGGAGCAGGCGGCGAAGCTGATGAAGCGGATCGATCACGCCATCGGCGGCCTGGGCGGCCAACAGCGCGGCGTCGGTCGGGTAATCATCACCACTCTCCAGAGCCGCATCGCCGTCTCGTACCAGCTTACAGACCCGACGCAAAAACCGTCATTCAAAGGGAAGCGGTTTAAGTTTTGCCTGAAGAGACCGGAGCGGATGGACTTGTGGGAGCAGTACATCCAGCTCCGCAAGCTCGACTGGGACAACGAGCGAAAGGGGTCTGAAACAAATCTGGCGTGGCAGTTCTACTCCACTCAGCGGGAGGTGATGGACGCCGGGTCGGAGGTCGCCAATCACTACCGGCATACGCCGGCGCAGCTATCGGCGCTGCAATTCTATTTCGACGAATGGGCGCGGAAGGACGAGGCGTATGTCCTCACCGAACTGGACAACGACCCGCCGGAAAATATCGGCTCGGTCGAGTCAGGAATCACCCCGCAGTTGGTGCAGCGGCAGGTGTCCGGATTCGACGAGGGCATTGTCCCCGAAGGCTGCACCGTCCTGACGCACGGGATCGACGTGGGGAAGTATTGGCTCTACTGGTGCGTGCGGGCGTGGCGCGATGACGGGACAGGATTTACCATCGACTACGGCCGGCATCCGGTGCTCGACACGAAAAAGGGGAGCGACGAAGGGCTGGACCGGGCTATTGCCCAGGAGATTCAGCACCACCTCGCCAAGTTCCGCGACAAACCCTATTCCGAGCAGTTGCGGGACTCGCTCACGCTGGTTGACGCTGGCTACCGGACGGACGCCGTGTACGCCGCGTGCCGGCAGGCCGGTCTCGGGGTGATGCCCATCAAGGGCTTCGGCCAGTCGGCGGGATGCGTCAAAATCGCCTGGCATGAAGTTGTCCGCAGGACGCTCGACAAGGTTCCGATTTGCGACGGTGTTTTCAAGAGCAAGCAGGGTGAGACGGGCGGCAAGATTTGGCTGATCTGCGCCCATGCAGATAAGTGGAAAGCCTGGGAGCATGACCGCTGGATGACCGCGACCGACAAGCCGGGCTGCATGTTCCTGTGGGGCAAGAGGGAAGACGGGGACCGATTGAGCAACGACCAGTTTGCCCACGGGCACTATGCCCATTCGATTTGCGCCGAGGTCGAGGTCGAGGACATCGTGAAAGGCGCGCTGATCCGCAAATGGAAATCGAAGGCGAAAGAGAACCACTGGCTTGACGCGAGCTACTATGCCGACGTGGCCGCGGCCATCAAGGGGATTCGGGTGCTGGCCGGTCAGGTAGTGAAGTCGCGGCCGAAGCCAGAGGACCGTCTTAGTGCCCGCCAGATGAAAGAGAAAGCGAGGGGAAAGTGATTCAGAAAGGAGAAACCCAACTCGGCTACATGACCATTAGCGGCTGCCACGACACGAGCCCCGAGGCGACCGTTTACAGAAACAGCATTAACCCAATCGAATAATGGATAATCGCATGAAAGCATGGGCGGTAATTGTCACTGCACATGGTGACGGGGTGGTATATGAGTGGGTGCGTAGCCTGCATGTTTACCGTTCTAATGCGTGGGCAGAAGCAAGGCGTCGTCGAAACGACTGCGGTAAGCACATGAAATATCGAACGAAGTCAGTGAATGTAGAGATTCAATTGAGAAAGACAAATTAGCAAATGGCCATCTCCGCCCCCCACTACCGCCTGATGCGTGACCTCAAGCCGATCCTCCCCCACGGCGGCAAGCTGCTGGAGATTGGCGAGGCGAATTGGTACGGGGACACGAACGCTACGCAGATGGTGAACGACACGGAGGACACCTTGCTGCGAAATCGGCTTGGAGACGCGATAGAGGAGCGTGACAATTTCGCTATCGCAAAAATCTTCTACCAAATCCTCTTTGCCCCATCTCTCATCCACTCCGTCGATTTCAACGGGACTGCCGCCGCCCTCAAGCAAGACCTCAACCGACCGCTACGGCTCGCCCACAGCTACGACGTGATAATCAACCACGGGACAGCGGAGCATATTTTCAATATCGCCCAGGTCTTCAAGTCGATTCACGACGCCTGCAAAGTCGGCGGGCTGATGATCCACGAAAGCCCGTTCGTCGGGTGGATCGACCACGGGTTCTACTGCCTGCAACCGACGCTGTTCTACGACCTCGCGGCGGCGAACGGGTACGCGATTGTCAAAGTGGCCATCGAGTCCATCAAGCTAGGTGGTGCCATCGCCGTCGAGCGGCGCGAGCATATCGCTGACCTTGCGGCGAAGGGAAGTATTCCGCCGGACGCGATGCTGTTCGTCGTGTTCAGGAAGGTGGACGCCGGGGACTTCAAGCTGCCGATGCAGGGGTATTACGACGGGGTGCTAACCGAGGAAGGGAGACAAGCATGGGAGACGATGAGGTAGTGGCCGAAGAATGCGTGCGGTTCCAAATGAGCTACACCGGAAATTGGCTGGTGTACCGACTCACGGACTCCGGCAATGTTGGAATGACTGGCTACATCACCAATAAAGGCACATGGTGCCAGATAGTGCCGTGGCATTTTGTATGCAACGAGACTCATGCACGGTTAACCGTAGAGCAACTGCGAGCGATTGCCGACAGGGTGGACGAGTTGAACGGGGAGGACGCGATGAGGAAGCCGAAGGTCACTGGCGTTTGTATGCAACCAACTGTCTGACCAGAAATGGGAAGTTGACGTGCAAAGGCACTTCATGGTCTGAGTCCAGATGGCAAGCAAATCACTGAGACAGTACGCGGCACAGGAGAAACCGAGATGAAGGTATTTGTTCTTGCTGACTATGACGGCATCCAGGGAATTTATTCAACGATGGATCTGGCAGAAGAAGCCGCTCGCCGAACAGGTTGTAAATTCCGCCCTGACGAGCACGAAGTAGACGAACCGCCGCCGGAGCTGGTGGACGGAAAGTACGCATGGGCGGTGTGCTTAATCAAAGCCGACGGAAGCGTTGCATGGGTGAAACACGTAGCAGTCGGTAAGTTCAGGGACTTGAAAGGCCCTATCTGGTGGGAACTAGCAGAGGGAGTTCCGTCTCGTCCTGCCATCGGATTTCACGTTCTTGCCGTTACAGGCGACGAGGCTATTGCGATAGTCAAGAAGGTCTATATCGATCAGTTGCGAGCCACGGCAGAGGCGATAGAAGCATGACCCGTCCTCCACCCGAAGAACGACCATCGGCAAGGCAGCTTGCGGCGAAATGCGCGGGCCAGGAGCCGATGCAGATTGCCGGCAAGCCTGCGGATGTTTGCCCGTACTGCGGGGCCGGGATGTTCGTCACCGGGACGCGGACAAGGGATACCAGTATTAGCCGTTACGTCGCCTGCCGCAACTGCGGAAAGCGGTTCGTTAGTCGGCAGCCGAAAGACCCAGGGACGTTGATTCGAGAGATAGACGCCGACGATGAATCGTCCAGTTCTGGACACGAGCGTTTGACAATCCATAGAGACGCGGTTTGAATTGAAGGCAGAACCATAAGTTACGGGGCCGCTTTCCCGCGGCCCGCGTTCTGGCAGGAGTTGCAACCTCCCAAGACGCGCATACGTCGAGCCCTATGCGGGGCGCGAGAAATCGTGCCCCGTTTTTAGTTTCTTGGCTCCGTATGGCTTGGACAACTCAAGACCTGATTGACACAGAAACGCAAATCCGCGCGCTACGTGATGCGGGAGTGCAACGCGTTTCAATCAGCAATCACAGTGCCGATGCCTTGAAACTGGAATCGCTCTTGGCCTTACGCGCTGAGATCAAAGGCGAACTAGCCGCCGCAAACCCAAACGGCCTCGGCGGCCCGCGATTCAGAAAGACAATTCCACCTGCGGCCGGCTAGATGCTCAAAGCCCTTAAACGTCTGCTCGGATTCGGAGCGGTCGCACCGCCGCCAGTGCCGGACGTTTCCGCTCGTGACCGTGTAATCGTCGCACTTCAGGAACGCTTCGCCAAACTCCGCGCGACCTACGACGCTGCGAGAACTTCCGACGAGTTCAAAAACTATTGGAGCAACGCCGATCGCTTTGACGCCGACTCCGCCAACAGCAAGGACGTTCGGCACACGCTCGTCAGCCGCTCGCGCTACGAGATTGCCAACAACGGCTACAGCGACGGTATTGCCCAGACCAAAGCCACGCACGTTGTAGGCGTAGGCCCGACGCTGCGGATGCAATCCGGGTCTGAAGGCTTCAACCGCATGGTTGAGTTTTCCTGGCACCTGTGGAGCAAGGCAATCCATTTCCGCCGCAAGCTCTGGTGCATGGCCAACGCCAAGCACGGGGACGGTGAAGGCATCGGCGTGATGCGCAAGAACCCGCGCGTCCGCCATCCGATTCCTCTGGATGTCTGCCTGTACGAAACAGAGCAGTGCCAGACGCCATACCTGCCGTTCACCGAGCCCGGCTACATCGACGGCATCAAGTTCGATGAGTTCGGCAATCCGGTTTGGTACGACATCCTGCACCAGCACCCAGGAACGAGTCGCGGCCTGACATTCGACATGGTACCTGAGCGAGTGCCGGCGGACAGAGTTCTGCATTGGTTCAAGATGCGGCGACCTGGTCAGCATCGCGGCGTGCCGGAAATGTCATCTACGCTGAACACGGGAGCCGCTTCAAGGCGCTGGCGAGAGGCAACGCTGTCCGCCGCGGAGCGTGCGGCGCTGCTGACCTTGATGATGGAAACCCAGCAGTCACCAGACGAGGAAGACTTCACGGCCCCCTATTCGACGATGGACATCGAGAAGGGGTTGATGACATTTCTCCCGGTCGGATGGAAACCAAATCAGCTTGAAGGAAAGTTTCCGACCGCGACCCATGCCGAATTTCACAAGACGCTCATCAACGAGCAGGCCCGCGCGGTATCGATGCCGTTCAACGTCGCCGCCTGCGACTCGTCTTCCTACAACTACGCTTCAGGTCGGCTCGACCACCAGACGTATTACGGCTCGCTCGACATCGACCGCGAGGATTGCAACGACCTCGTGCTCGATCCCCTCTTTGAAACGTGGTTCGACTTGGCCGTTGCAAGGTTCGGCTGGCTCGGCGGCAATCCGGAAGCCGTGACATCCGCCGCTCGCGCCCACATCTGGGACTGGCCGAAGCATCGCGTTGCCGACGTAGAAGCGGAAGCGAACGCCAACAAGACGAAGTTGACTAGCGGGCAGACGTTCTTACACCGGCTCTATACCGACGCTGGCCAGGACTTGGCCGACGAAATCACGTCCGCCGCGCAGTCGCTCGGAGTTGACGAAGCAGAGATCCAAAAGCGGCTCCTCGACATCACGCTCCCGCCGCCGAAGCAGCAACCGCCTGTGGAATCGCCTACTCCGGCCGCGGTAGACGAAGCGGTTGCCGCCATGCTTCGCAATCTACAGCGTCGCCAGGAGCTGCCAAAGGTCAACGGAAACGGAGCCGCCCATGTCCACTAAGAAAATCATCGCAATGTCTGCGCCGGTCGTCATCACGGCCGGAGAAGTTGACGGCGAGAAAAAAGGCCCGGCGAAGTTCAACGTATTGGCTTATACCGGCGGGCTTCTGCCGGGAGCGCTACGAAGCGGCGATGACCATGAGGACGTGATTATGGATTTAGCCGGAATGGAAACCGGCAAGTCTCTGATTGCAAATCTCGACCATGAAATGCCGCAGCGTGTCGGCCACGTCAATAGCGCCACGCACGACGGCAAGGAATTGCGACTTAGCGGGATTGCTTCTGCCGCGACTAAAGCCCGCGACGAAGTTGTAAACAGCGCCGCCGAGGGGTTTGTGTGGCAGGCGAGCATTGAAGCCAATCCTACGAAACTCGAACTGGTTAAGCCGGGATCGACAGTCAAAGTGAACGGCCAGGAATTCGAGGCACCGGCACGCGGCGGCCGCGCTCTCTACGTGGCCCGCCGAAGCGTTCTCAAAGGTTTCTCTTTCGTCTCGCACGGCGCAGACGACAACACGACGGTATCTATCGCGGCTTCGGCCGCTCCAAGCAAGGAGAAGAAAATGAAGGCCGAAGTACAAGCGTGGGCTGAAGGCATGGGGATCGACGTTGACAACGCGACTCCCGAACTGCTCGCCACAATCGAGGCGAACTACGAAGGCAAGAACGGGAAGCCAGCCAAGAAGATTGAGGCGAGCAACCCATTCGAGGCCCGCAAACTGGAGGCCAAGCGACGGAACGACATCCGCGAGATTGCGGACAAGTTCATCGAGCGGCGCGACGGCGACCTGGAGTTCATCGAGGCCGTCGAGAAGATGGTTGACCACGCGATCGAGGCCAAGATGGACGCCAAGGAATTCCGCCTGGAGATGTACGAGTCGTCCGTGCCATTGGCTCACACCGTTCCGACGCCTCGCGGGCGAAGCGAAACAGGAATGACAAGCCGGATTCTACAGGCGGCTATCTGCCAAGCCGGCCGGCTGTCCACGGTGGAAAAAGACTTCACCGATCAGGAACTGCAACTTGCTCGCGACAAGTTCCGCGACGGCATTTCCCTGAATCAATTCTTCATCACGGCAGCCGAGATGAACGGCTATCGCGGCAGCAGCGGCGGGCGCATGAACCAGGAGGTTCAGAATTATGCGTTCGGTAAGCTCAGCGCTCATGGGCGGCAGATTCAGGCGCAGGGGTTTTCCACGATAGACGTGGCGAACATCACCGGGGCGGTCGCAAACAAGTTCATCCACGAAGGGTGGATGGGCGTTGACCAGACGCCGCTACGGGTCGCAGCCATCAAGAACGTCCGCAATTTCCAACTCGCAACAACCGTCAGCCTGACCGGCGCTTTGCAGTTTACGGAGTTGGGCGCTGCTGGGGAAATCAAGCACGAAACCTTGGACGAGGTGATCTACACCAATCAGGCCAAGACCTACGCGGCGATGCTCGCCATCACGCGGCAGGATATCATCAATGACGACCTCGGCGCTCTGACCGCTGTTCCGAAGCGTCTCGGCCGCGGGGCTATGCTGCTTCTGAACCATATCTTTTGGACAGAGTTTCTGATCCTCGAAACGGATGGTTTCTTTGCGGCCGGCAACGCCAACATCAATACCGGCGTCGCCGACATGACTGTTGGTGGACTGGATGCCACGGAAGCGATCTTCATGGCCCAGACGGACTACGACGGAAAGCCGTTGAGCATCCAGCCGAAGATCCTTCTCGTGCCGACAGCCCTGCGGAATAAGGCGCTGACTTTGATGGCATCAGAGACGGCGGTGTATGCCACGTCGGTTGCTACACAGGGAACGGCGAACATCTTCCGCGGTCGCTTCAGCGTGGAAAGCTCGCCGTATATGAGCAACTCGGCTTACACGGGATTCAGCGCTGCGGAATGGTACATGCTCGCCGATCCGAACGAGCTGGCCGTGATCGAAATCGCCGCCCTAAATGGCCGCGTGGAGCCGACCGTCGATACGGCGGACACGGATTTCAACACGCTGGGCGTGCAGTATCGCGGTTACAGCGATGTCGGTGTCAAACGTCAGGAGAAGAAAGCCGGCGTCCTGGCGGACGGCGGTGCCTCGTAACGAATCAATCAGGAGCATTTGAAATGCAAGTCGTATTCAAGACCAATCTCGGCATGACTGACGCGAGGAAGTTCGGCCTCGATTACAAGAAGTGCGAGAAAGGCATGACCGTCGATGTCCCGACGGACGTCGGAGAGGCGCTGAAAGCCAATCGCGGAACTACAGAGTTCCCAGGATACCTCGCCGTGTCGCCAGAAGATGCGAAGAAGGACGAGCTGATCCAGTCTGCCCTGGGCGTCAGCAAGGAGGATTTCGAGAAGGGCGAAAGCACTTTGACCACTGTCGTCAAGGCTGTCGCCAAGCCGGCGGAAATCACGGCCCCTGCGAGGCACGACAAGCACGACAAATGAGCGACGCAACTACAAGGCGAATCTTTCTTGGAATGCCTGGCTACGGCAAGCAAACGTCCGGAGCCGGCCGCGGGTTCTGGCGCGCCTGTCGCAACCATGATACCGTCTGCAACCACTATCAGCCGGGTTCTCTGTTGGCATGCAACTTCAATCAACTTTGGTGCCAAGTCCTAAACATGGTGAATTCCGGCAAGCGCGTCGATTACTTCGCCATGCTGCACGACGATATTAGCCCAGAGGATTTCTGGTTAGATAAGCTCATTGATGAGCTAGAGGCAAATGACCTAGACGTGTTAGGTGTCGTTACTCCAATCAAGGACTTTCGCGGCCTTACGAGCATGTCGCTCTATAAGACCGGTCCGGATGGAGGATGGTTGCCAGAGGCGCGTCTGTCCATGCACGACGTTTACGAACTTCCGGAGACGTTCACCAGCAAGGATCTAGGTAAGCTGCTGCTACTCAACACCGGCTGTTGGGTCGCTAAGTGGAATCAGGAATGGTGCAAGGAAGTCCATTTTGCCGTAATGGATCGGATCGTTTTCAACAGGTCATCTAATTGCTACCAAGCCCAGTGCTACCCTGAAGATTGGATGTTTTCGCAACAGCTTCACAGCTTAGATTTGAAGGTCGGCGCTACTCGTAAGGTTGCGTTGCGACATTCCGGAGAAGTCGAATTCCCAAACGAATTGCCGTGGGGACGGGAACCATTCGACAGAGAAACATGCAAGTTCAGTCCGGTCCCCAATGCCTTTCCTCATGAAATTCCAGGATGGCTTTTTCCGGAGGAGGGCAAGGCGCTGGCCGACCTGGCACGCGACAAACGAGTCTTGGAAATCGGAAGCTATTGCGGCCTGTCAACGGTCTGCATGGCCCGCACGGCGCAGCACGTCACGGCGGTTGACTATTTCGACGGCCGTGGGACGCCGAACCCGGTTGATACTCTCGAAGCTTTTCAGGCCAACGTCAGACGTTATGGGCTGGATGGAAAGGTAACTATCTGCCATCCGGATGCGGCCATTCCACTTCCGAACTACCAGCTGGCATTGATCGACGGTGCACACGACCGAGATGCGGTTCGCTGCGACGTTTACAAGGCAATGACCGTTCTTGCAGACGACGGGCTCCTGGCATTTCACGATTACGGCGAACGATCTCATCCTGCGGTAACTGAAGCGGTCGATGAGATTATCTCCTGCGGCGGCGAGCTGATTTCCACCCACAAAACCCTAGCCGTGGTCAGACCACCGGCTGCAATTCCTTTGGAGGTCTAAACGATGGCTGACACAACCTACAAGCACGGCAACCCGCTGATGATCGACTACACGCCTGCGGCCGGCAACATCGCCGAGGGGCAAGTGGTGTTGCTCGGAAATACCACTGGTCTAACGTGCGGCATCGCTCACAGGCCAATTGTCAACAGTACACTCGGAGCTGTAGCCGCAGGCGGCGGTGTCTATGACGTAGTGAACCTGAACAACTCGGCGAACTATGCGACGGTCTGGTGGGACGATACTAACAACAAAGTGACGAGCGTCAGCACCAACAATGCCCTATTCGGATACATCACCAACGGCGGAGGCGGCGGTGCCAATAGCACTGCAAAGGCGCGTCACTGGCCGTACATCAGTCCGTAGCCATGCCCAACCTGATGCAGCAAGGCGCGACGTGGCTCGGGGATCGGCTGAAAACTGCTGCCGGTCGCTCGGTCGTTATCAAACGCAAGGCTGTGCAGACGGCGACGATCACCGGCTGGTGCGCGATGCATCAGGTAACGGTAGAGGAGGAAGACGGAGCCGCAACGAACGTCCTGTTATACGACTGGACGTTCAAGAGGTCAGACCTGGTGATTGGCGTTGACGCCTTCATGCCTCGCGACGGCGACCGGATTATCGAGACGCTGAATGGAGTCGAAGTGCAGTACGAAGCGGTGCCGGTTGGTGCGAAGAAAGCGGTTGAGGACTTGGACGATTCGGGCTTGTTGATTTTGGTTCACACGAACAAGGTTGCCTGATGACCGCCGCCCTGGTTGCCGTTGCAAAGGCCGTGGCGGCGAAGATCGAGCATGTCGAGATACACGAAGCATACGAACTGGGCCGGAACTATGGGGACTTCAACGAGAAGCTGGAAGACCTCGACAGGCTGCACATCGATGTCATCGCGGAGACTTACCCGGTATCGGAACTCGACACACGCGGGAGCGCACTTTACGAGGTGATGGTGGCGGTTGCGGTGCGGAAGCGGTTCGACGTACCGGACCAGACAAACGAGGACGAAGGCAAGCCGCGGATCAAGACGGACGAAGTGGACGCTCTGGTGGGCGTGGTGCAAAACCTTTTTGAGTTTTGGCTGCTAGAAGAAAACCGGCGAATCGAAGATGACGAATACAGCATCGCAATCATGCCAGAGGACAGCAAAATCGTGATTCCTTGCAGCCGCAAGGCACTGATGCAGATGCACCAATTCCTGGGCCTGATCCGTTTGACGTTCCGAGCCTCGAAAGAGTTGACCGACGAATGATCGGAATGCAATTCAAGCTCGACTTGTGGAATCCCAAGCGCGTCACCGACGCCGCCGACCGGGCCATCGTCAAGAACCTGTCGCACGCCGCCGCATCGATTCGCAAGCGGGAGATTGAATCTATCGTCCCCGCCGAAGGCCCGTCCGCTCCCGGCACGCCCCCGCACACTCGCTCGCGCATCGTCAAGTCCGGCAAGAACAAGGGCAAGCAACGCCAGGGCGAGATTCAGCGGGCGATTGTCTTCGTAGTTGATAAGGCCAAGCAAGAGGCAGTCATTGGCCCGCGATTCTCAGTTGTCGGAACGTCGGCCAGCGCCCATGAATTCGGAGGCGAGTACAGGGGCCAAACGTATCCCGAGCGGAGCTTTGCCGCACCGGCTTTAGAGAAAACCCAGGACCGCTTCGCCGCGTCATTTGCGGGAAGTATTGGAGGATAAATGTCCGGCACGACCAAGATGGGCTACGAAGCGCAGTTGAAGTACGGCACCGCCGGGGTCACGGCCACAACGCTCGTCACCAATTGCGTTGACTTGGATTATTCGAGAGACCCAGAACGCGGTCCAACGACAGTCCGCGGGGCCGGGACTTCGCCGCCAATCGTTACTAGCCGCGTCACTGGCCTGAAGCCTGTTATCACCTGGAAGATGCTCAACAAGTCGGCCGACACGACACTTGCGGCACTCTTGGCGGCAGAATCAACGGGGGCGGCGGTTGCTTTGCGAACAATCAGCCATTCCACCGGAAAGGGATTCGACGGGGATGTGACGCTTAGCGTCAAGGAAAGTTACCCGCTTCACGGGGAAGCTACGTTTGAATTCACTGCCGAGGCCACAGACGATGAGGGCCGCAATCCGCAACTGTGGGTTTAGGATATTTGGAGCTTTCAATGCCCAACGGTACATACAGCCAGAGCCTAACAGTCGGCGGACTTACCATTCAGCCGGTTTCGGTTATCCGCACCGGCGACCACCCGAACACGTACGAAGTCGTGCTGCCAGTCGGGACCGCAGGAACTCTCACGACTCGCACCGACGACGATACCGGCGTCATCACCGTTGCCAGCCATTCGCTGATCGTCGGCGACCGGGTAAACGTCTTTTGGAGCGGCGGTAGGCGTTACGGAATGCTCGTGTCATCTCAGACCGGAACGACAATCACAGTCGGGACCGCGGGCGGTGACATCGGCGCAGGCGACGTATTCCCAGCGACATCCACGCCAGTCGTCATCACCAAGCAGGTTTTGATAAACACGGCCATCGACGGGGACACTATCCAAATTCTCGGGATCATCGCCATCGCAACTATCGGCACATCCACAGCCAAGGCCCACATTGATATGCAGGACGCGGGATCAGCCAGCATTGAGGCCATCAACCTGACGGCCAACGTGCCGATCATTTACGACGTTGCAGGCGGGGCGAGCAACGTATTCACCGGCAACCCCATCACCAAGAGCTACGCTGCAAACGGCAGTGCCACCGAGGAATTGACGCTGAAAATTCTCAGCCTGGAAGATTCGACCCCGTAAGAAAGCCCGGTATGCCAGCCTTCAAGGATTCCCATGACCGCCAATGGACGGTATCACTCGACGGCATCACGCTCAAGGAACTGCGGGACGCGCACAAGATCGACCTGTCGGACGTCGTGGACTCCGTCTATTCCCAGCTCAAGCGCGACCCGGCACTCCTGACCGTCGCCGTAGCCTATCTCTGCTCGGATCAAATCAGGGACGCGAATCTAACGCCCAAGAAGTTTGCGGCCGGGATCAACGGCATTGTCATCGACGATGCTTTCAACGCGCTATGGGGGGCCGCAAAACTTTTTTTCCCACCGAGTCTATGGTCCGTGCTGTCTATGCGCTTGGAGCACGAGGAGAAGACGCAAGCGGAGTGGGTGAAAATGAAGCCGTGGGTGGCGATGCTGAATCAACCCGAGGTGCCGACGGAAATCAAGGAGCAGATTTTCGCGATGCTGGGGAACGCACTGCCGAGTTTCGATTCGTCTTCGCCGATGGAATCTCCCTCTGCTACTGGCCAGGGAGACACCCCGCCGAGTGCTGCTACGAGCTTGCCGGATTCTGCGGAGTCCACCCGCGCGGCCTGACGTTGCGGGACTTGTGTCTGATGGCCGGCGGACGGTCGATGCAGTCGCGGATGCACGCGGTTTCACAGGCTCAACTTGTTTGGCTGTTCGCCCAGGAGTTCGACCCAAGCGTGGTTCAGGCGTTTATCGAGACTGGAGTATTCGGCATGGTTAATAAAGTGCGTCCGAACCCGCTGGCGGAACGGATCGTGAGTGACATTCAGGCCAACGACGGCAAACTGATCGTTGACGAGGAGAAATTCCGACGCATGGCCGAGGAGGTATCCAATGGCAAGCCGTAAAGACGTCGAAGCTGGCAAGGCTCACGTCTTGCTCTACGTCAAGAATCAGCTCGCCAAAGGGCTTACCGACTCTGGAAAGCAGGTGATGCGGTGGGGCGGAACCATCGCCGCAGCCGGGGCTGCGATCGTCGGCCCGCTCACGGCCGCCGTCGCGCATTTCACGTCTTCCGGGTCGGCACTAGCGGATATGTCGGCCCGCACCGGCATGGCCGTAGGCTCGCTGGCAGAACTCAAGTTTGCCGCCGAACAGACCGGGGCCACGCTGGAGGACGTGGAAACCGCGATCAAGATGCAACAAAAAAAGGGGCTCGGCAGCAACTTCGATGCAGTCGCCGCCAATATCGCCGCGATCGTTGACCCCGCAGAACGCACACAAGCCGCAATGGAAGCCTGGGGCCGTTCAGGGACAAAGCTTCTAGCGATGGTGAATAACCTTCAGGCGCTACGCGACGAGGCCCGTAAACTGGGATTGGTGCCGAGCGATGAAGACGTAGCGATGGCCGACAGGCTCGGGGACGCTTGGGACAAGGTGAAGTCGGTCATGGCGGCGGCGGTTTTCAACGTCGGGGCGGCGCTGGCACCGATGCTCCTACCCGCCCTAGAGGTCGTCAAAAAGATTGCCGTTGGCGTTGCCGCTTGGGTTAAGCAAAACGGAATGCTGTTCCGCACGGTCGCCTTGATTGGGGCTGGGCTGCTGATTGCCGGGACTGCCATCGTGGGCATCGGTGCGTCTCTGTCGTTGCTGGGAGTCGCCGCGGGCGGCCTGGCTGCTCTGCTGTCGCCTACCGGGTTGATAATCGCTGGCATTGTTGCGCTCGTGGCCGGACTCGTGGCCGGAACGGTGGCATGGGTGAAGTTCACGGAGTCAGGGCAGCGGGCGGCCCGTGCGATTGCCGGCGCGCTAGTTCTGATTCGCCCCATTCTGGACGACTTGTTCAAGGCACTGACGAGCGGGCGCTGGGAGTTGGCCGGAACCGTTATCGGTGCGTCGATTGGCCTGGGTATCGCCAAGGAGCTAACCAAGCTCAAAAAGGGTTCCGGCATGTTCGGCGATTTACTGTTCGGAAAATTGTTCGAGGGGATGGAGGTTGCGTTGGGGGCCAATCTAGCCTTAGCCCGCGGGCTGATTGCCAAGCTGCCGGACGAAGGCGGAATAGGCAAAGGACTCGGTTTTGACGCCGACGCACTTGAGGCCAAGACTTCCCGTCCATCGCAGACCGCTCAGACAACCCACCAAGCACTAGCCCTGACGTTCGGCAATCCCCAGCGGAATCAACTCGGGCTCACGAAAGACATGCTGACCGAGCTGAAGGAACTGCGGAAGCATTCCGTCCACGCGCACAAAGAACAACTCGCCGCGATGAAGCGCCGCGGCGAGCTTAGGATCGGCAAATGAGCGTCGTAGTCTTTGACGAAATCCCCGGCGCAAGGCGGTCGAATTCCAACCCGCCCTATTTTGAGATGACGTACCTCTGCGCCGGAATCTTCGATAGCGGCACCGTCAAATCATCGGCCCTGAACCTCACCGCCCCGCTCGTTGCTACGACCGAAGGGATTTTGTTTCGGGAC
>Ga0137312_1000020_pt1 | contig 15088 bp, 21 predicted proteins | sample EasRivERMZT133_2_FD_102296 | JGI IMG/M metagenome (GOLD analysis project Ga0137312, IMG submission 102296) | Soil microbial communities from meander-bound floodplain in the East River, Colorado, USA - East River MetaG ERMZT133_2 | ecosystem: Environmental > Terrestrial > Soil > Floodplain ...
GGCCTCGAACTGCTCGAGGAGGGCCTGCGCCGAGTTGCGCTCGGCCTGGAGGGAGTCGATCGTGGCGTTGATGCTCTTAGTGGACGAGCCACCACCACCGCCGGAACCACCGCGGCTTCCCCCGCCACCACCGCCACCACCAGAGCGAGCACCACCCTTCTCGAGGGCAATCGCTGCCTCGAGGATCTGGTAGTACCGCTTGGGGTCGTTCTCCTTGAACTGGCCGGCCATAGACCGGAGGCGCTTGGCGTAGGTGCCGCCAGAGATCTTGCCGGCGTCGTACTCGTACTGGAGCTTCTCGAAGCTCCCCTCGAGCGCGTTGACACGGATCGTCTCGCGAACCTGGTCGATCTGCTTGTCGATCGACTTCCGGAGATCGGAGTTGTCGCGAGCCTCAGTCTTGCCCTGCTGGAGGAGACGGAGGAGATCCGTGTAGGTCTTCTTGCCCGCGTTGATCTGCTCGACCATGTCCTCGGCAGCATCGGTCAGCGTTTCGCCGGACCGCTTGTCGAGGAGGTCGTTGAGGTGCAGCTGCGTCTCGCGGTACTCGTTAGAGTCCTTGACCATGCCGGACAGGCGGTCCTGGTAGTGGGCGATCAGGTCGTTGATCGTCCCACCCATCTCGTACTCGGACTCGGCCTGCTTGTCGGCGATGAGGCTCGAATACTTCCGCAGCGCCGTGATCCAGTGCTGCTGGTCCTTCGGGTTGCCGGACTCGCGCTCGATGGACGTGCGGATGTACGCCAGCCACTCGTCGTCCGACATGAGCCCGTTGGCCCACTTGTCGGCGGCGTCCTGGTCAGCCGCCTGCTGACGGGCCTTGGACTCGTTCTTGTTGAAGCTGTACAGGCTGGCGAAGGTCCCGGACCAGTCGCCGGAACCGCCTAGGCCGCGCCTAGCCACCAGTCATCACCTTGATCTGCTGGAGCGCCTGAGCCCCGCCGGTCGCGTTGTTCGCCCGAATGAGCGTCTGGTTCTGGAGCCCGCCGGCACCCTGGGGGGGTGGGCTGCCAGGCGCAGTGGCCGGCTGAGGAACGCCCGAGCCGTTGTCGCCCTGGGTCCCCTGCGGCTGCGCTCCCTGAGCGGCGGCCATCATGGCCCCCTGGGAGTCGGCAGCCGGATCGCCACCGAGCCCCTGCTGGGCCATCGTGGCCTCGGTCATCTGATACTGCTGGAGCATCGCGATGACCGCCACGTAGGCCTGGGTGTCGCCCGGGAAGAGGCGGGGGTTCATCCGCTCCTTCTCGATCGTCTGGATCATCGCCAGGGGCGAGTCCACGCCGAGTTCGTCCATCGCCGCCTCGACAGAGATCAGCTTGGCGTTCAGCTTGTTGACGACGGCGGTGATGAGCTCGAGGTTGTCCCTCGGAGTGATCTCCGGGGCCACGAAGTTGAAGTTGCGGAAGCCACCCAACACGTCCTTGACGGCACGGGTCTGGGGCTGGCCCTGATCGTCGAAGCCGACCATGATCTCGGGGTTGGCGTACGTCGCCATCTCAGACCAGAAGATCAGAAGCTCCTCGAGGCCCATGTAGAGGCGGTCGCGCCGGGGGTCGATGCGGTTGGCGCTGGCTTCGATCTGGACGTTGAGGGCACGGCCCGCCGTCTGCGCACCCGGCGGGGTGGCGAACAGGATCTCGGACAGGCCCGACCGGAAGTGGAAGGCCTGCTTGAGAGCCTCCACGAGGTTCGCGATCGGGAAGTCCTTGAGGCCTTTCTCAATCGGCCGGACTTGCTTGCCTTCGCCGGCAGCCAGGATCTCACCCGCACGCGGAACGATCCCGCCAGGAACGGACTCGGCGTCGATCTGATAGGCCGGGTCGACCTCGTCGTTGATCAGCTGGGCCCAGTGCGAGAAAGCCCGGTTCATCTGGACCTGGATGTCGATCAGCGGCTCGACGTCACCGATGCCCTCGGGGCTGCCCGGCTCGTGATCGTGCTCGATGACGATGTACGGGATGTCTGGGAGGTAGTCGTGGTTGACCGGGTCCTTCGCCAGGACGCCCTCGACGAAGAAGGCGTTGACGATGTGCTCGTTGCCCTCTCGGTCGATCTTCTTGCACCAGTAGTCCCAGATACGGACTTGCTTGTTCTCGTACTCGGTCTGGGCGGTGTCGGTCCGGTTCCGGCGCAGAGGCGCGCTCTGGGACAGCGGGTCCGCGTGGTCGCCGTGGCGGATGACGTTGACCTTCTTGCCGCCGCGACCCTCGTAGCTGATCTGGACCTCGGGGAACTTAGCCATCGCCTGCATCGGCGACAGGCTGTACTCGTACAGGGTCCAGTCGATCATCGTGTAGTCCGAGTCGCCCCATCCAATGCGGAGGTTCTGGGGCATCTCGAGGACGCTGACCCCGGGCCGCTTGTCGCGCTTGTTCCAGGTCGGCTTGAGGACGACTTTGCCGTAGATGCTCTTGGTCTTGGCGGCGTCGGCCATCCAGACCTTCCAGCCCGAGATCTTGAGCCAGCGAAGGTAGATCTTCTCCGCGGCCTCGGCGCGAGCCCGAGTCTCATCATCAGTGCCGTCCGGAACGATCGTGATCCGCGGCAGGCGGGACTCGATCCGAGCCTCCGTGTCGACGGCGGGGGCGATGATGTTGTGGGTGAGGTGGATCATCCCCGGGCGCGCAGCGAGATCCTCCGGCCACTGGTCGCCGTCGAGGGGCGCGTAGTAGCGGTGGAACCGCTCGTACTTCGTGGCCCAGTAGGCCGCGTACGAGCTCGTCTGCGTATAGTGCCGTCGAGCCTGGAGCTCGAGCTCTGCGTTGTCGAGCTCTGCGTAAAGCTCGTCGGGGTCGATCATCGAGTGCGAACCGCTCCCACCCGCCCGTGCGGGGCGAACTTACGATTGGACTCCCCTGACCACCCGCGGCCGGCCACGTCGACGTTCTCAAGGAGCGTCATCACGCAGTCCTGGCGGATCTTGTCGTCAGGGAGCTTGTAGGTCAGGACCTCGCGCCGTACCCGGGGCCACTTCGGGAGGATCAGATCCCCCTTCGACAGGGCTGCCCGGAGGTTCACGAGCGCCACGCGCTTCGTGTTGGGGCCGGCGAGGTTGAGCGGGCGCTTGGGCGTGAGGCTGGCAAGCGCGGCTGCGAGCATTGATCCACCCATCGACGTCGCGTCAAAGGTCGTGATCGCGACTGGACGGGGCTGGTAGCGGGTCCGCGCGAGCGAACCCCCGTTGTAGAAAGCGTGGAGCTTGTAGATCTCGGTCAGGAGCTTCGTCTCGCCGAGGGGCCGCTCGTAGTAGCGGAAGTAGACACCGCGCCACGGCTTCTTCGTGATGTCGATCACGATCGCCACGGTGGGGTCGACCTTCTCGGAGACGTCCCAGGCGATGACGTACTTGTGTCCGTACTGGGGGAGCTCCTCGAGAGGAAGCTTCTCGCGGAAGGCCTTGTCGATGATGTCGCTGGGGACGAAGAAGGCGTCCTGCGGCTCGAGGAAGGCGCCGCGAAGCTGCTGCTCCTTGGTCGCCGCGTCGATGTTCTGCTCCATCCACTCGGCGCGGTCCTCGGGGATGCCGTAGCCGACGTTGTCGGCGACCGTCGACCAGACAAGGGCCCAGCCGTCTTCCGTCTCCCACATCGGGAGGGGCTCCCCAACGGCGGCAGATCCGCCGTACAGGTCGGACTCCTCGGGGATGATCCGGGGGTAAGCCGCCTCTTGGACGGCAGTGACGACCTCGAACCAGTCATTGATGCCGTTGGGCGTGGAGACTAGCCAGAGGGGGCCGCCCGTCGAGATCAGCCGCATCAGCAGCGTCTCGTTGATGACGGACTTGAGGTGATCCTCGAAAGCGGCCTCGTCGTAGGAGATGCCGCTAGCGCGCCGGCCCTGGAGGGCCTTCGCCTTGTCCTCCGTCGTCCTGAACTGGACGATGGACCCATTCCAGAAGGACAGGCCGTCGTAATACTGCTCGATCTTGACCTGTTGAACGAGGCCCTTCGGCAGGAGGCTCTCGCCCTTCTGGGCGATGTGCGTTCCATCGAGGAGGAGGACGATGTCCTTGAGGGTCAGGTAGGCCTGCTGCTGGGTCGGGGCCAGGTGCATCCACAGATACGGGGCTCGGAGCCAGGCGGCGCTGTCGTCCGTGTCGATCCCGATCTTGTACCAGTTGGCCCAGATGATCAGGATGCCCAAACCGAGCGTCTTGCCGATCTGGTTGGCGGCGACGTGCAGGACGGCCTTGAGGCGCCACTCCCAGCCGTTCTCGTGGGGCTTGACGAGGCGAAACCAGCGCCGTTGCGCTGGGTTCAGCCGGACCCTGAGGATCTCAGCCGCGAAGACCTCGGGATCTCGACCCCGCTGCTGCGCCTCGAGAAACTCGGCCTGTGTGGCGGTGAGCCTGAGCACCGCCTGGGTCACGGGATTGTGACCGTTGCCTTGCCAGCGTTCGGGTCCCTGAGCGAGTTCCGGATGTCGGCCAGGAGGTCATTCGCCGCGGCCTTAGCGGCGTCGGCCTCGGCCTGAGCCGGGGTGGGCGTGATGTCGTTGTCCCGGTAATCGGGGATGCACCACGTTGGAGGGTCGTCCGTATTCGACCGAAGCACCATCAAAAGCACCAATTCGCATCCCCTAATCACCCCATCTCTCGAGGTACGCCTGTAGCGCACTCAACATCGGGGACTCAAGGACCCCGATCATGTGATTGCATCCCGAGCACAGAAGGGCTCTCACCCTCCCGTCCGCGTGACGGTGGTCAACGCCTAAGGCGAACGGATCACCGTTGCGCTTGCGGCGTAATTCAGGCTGTCGACAGATCGCACATACGCCCCCCTGGGCTGCGAACATCTCGTCGTACTGTTCGGGGGTGATCCCGTACCTACGGACGTATCGAAGCTGCCGGCGCCGAGAGGCGCCATCGTTTTCCTGGTAATACCGACGAGCACTAGCTCGCCCGCTGGGGGTCTTGCTCCAAGCATTCTTCTGGGCTCGAACGCGATCCGGATGTCGCTGTCGATAGCGCCTAGCGGATGGAGTCAAGCGGCGTCGTACAGGGATGGCTGCGCAACGTGACGAGCAATCGCCGCGTCGATGCAGTCGAGATCGCAGAACCGCCGTGGGATGGACGAGCCCTGTTCCAGGTGTTCCACTGGCTGTGGAACAGGCGGGTTACGCGGAACAGACGGCCGTTGGGCGGTGCGCCCCCAGTAGGCAATGAGGTTGTCGAAGGTCGGTAGCGGTGGGACGACGCCCTTGTGCCAGGCCTCGCCCATCTGCTTCTGGCTGGCGGTGACGAGGCGAGCCCGGAAGGCCTCGGTGAGCTCTTCGCTCTCCGCAACCACGAGGTAGTCCTCGAACCGCTCTTGGCTCATGCCATCCGGCGGCTTGCGGAGGCGCTTACGAGGCCGGAAATACTGACCACGAACGCACACCATGCACTCAACGACGAGTGCGAGAGGACCCTCGAGGGACCACAGCGTCTCCCGCCACTTGTGGCGGTGGGCGGCCACCTAGATCCCGAGGAGTTCCCGGATCTGGGCCTTGGTCGCGGAGTCGGGAACCTCGACGCCGGACACATCCGCAAGACCGCGGAGCTCGGCGAGGTTCATCCTGCTGGGTGCCTTCACCGCCTCGAACTCGATGACGGAGGCGAAGCGGGCGTGGCAGTCGGGGCAGACGATCTCGGAGAAGTTGCCGACGACGCGCTCGACAGGCGGGCGCGGATGGGGACAGGACATCAGTTCAGGAGGGCCCTCAGATCCGCCATCTTTCCCATGTGAACGGGGATGAGGATCTTGTAGATCGAGTAAACGGGGTCCAGGCCACCTACCAGATGGCGGTACTCCTGGTCAGCCTCGTCGAACCCCGCACGAGAGGCCGTGGCCTCGGTCATGATCCGCTGTTGCGGCCGGCGGGGATTGGGTTCGATGATCCCGAAGATCACCATCTCGGGTACGTACTGCTGGAAGCGAACTCCCGCGTCCGTCTCCCGGGTTATCTCTCGAGCGGGCTGACGCAGCGTGAGTAGCTCCGCTTCCTGGAGCCACTCATGTCCAAAGTCCGCTACCAGCTTCGGGAGAACCCGCTCGAGCCGGGAGTCCGGCAGGAAGGGCTCCCACTGGGAGGGGTCGAACCGCATCTAGTCCTGGTCTGCGTCCTCGTCGACATCGACGTCCATGTCGATCGTGACCCGGGCACTGCCCTTCGCGCGCTCGGCGCGAGCAACGGCATCGGCACCGTCCCACTCGTGGAGGATGCTGCCCTCGGAGTCGACCAGCGCGGCGCCGATCGTGTACTCCATGATCTCGTCGGTGTAGACACCGTCACGAGCGCGATCCACGTCGACGTACTCGAAGTCGCCCTCCTCAGCGCCCACCTTCTCGATGAACTCCTCGGAAAGGCCGTCGACATCCAGCTTGCGGAAGATCCGCAGCTGCGGGACGGACGGGACGATGTGGACGGGGACCTTCTGGGTCGCGGTCATGAAGCAGGGACCTCCTGGCTGACTTCCCGGGCCGTGCCTTCGATAGTCACGGGTGGCGGATTGCCAGTCACAAACTGGACAAGGATGTTGAGTTGATCGGAGCCCTTGTCTTTGCGGGACTCCTTGATCTGGATCGCCTTGAGGGCGTGGTCGAGAGTGACTTCTTCGGGGTTGTTCATCGCCCGCTGGGCCCCGAGGTCGATGATTGCGTCCAGGAGCTCGCCGCTGCCGGTCTTGACGTCCCGGACGGTGAGGGCACCTTCTCGGCGCACCTTCTCGGCCGCCTGGATCATCAGCTGCTCGCCGGTCTTGGCGTGCTCGAGGTGCTTGTACCAGGTCGCCCGGTCGAAGCTCAGTCCATAGACCTTGCCGGCATCCTGGGCTTCCTTGGCGTTCCAGCCCTTTCCGGCCTTGCCGCCCTCCCGCGCCCCGCGAACGAAAACGTGTGCGTCGGGGTGGGCGCAGATCTTGCAGTAGCCGGGGGAACCGTTGCCCCTACTGACCACGCCGCCTGCGGATCGGGGCCGCTAGGCCCGAGGCTGACTGGATTACCGTATGCCCGCCCTTATCGACGCTGGCGATACCAGCCTGGGCCGTTCGCTGCGTGATCGTCGGGAACTGCACTGCTGCGCTCTGTGCGTTCTTGAGGATGGGCCGCAGAACGCGGCGTCGGATCTGGTCCATGAGACTCCTTAAGCCGGGGGCCGGATGACGCGGGTCGTGGTCGTGGTCGTGCCGGGCGGCCGGACCGGAGAAACAACCTTCCCGGCGGGGGCTGGGCCGGCGGCCGGCGGCTTCGCAGCAACCGGCGGCTGAGTGGTCCCGGGCTTCGTGGCCCCGCCAGGCGGGACGACCTTGCCCGTGGCGTCGAGCCCCGTGGGCTGTCCGTCAGGGCCGATGGTGAAGTCCCAGGTCCCGTCCGGCTTCTGCTTGAAATACTTGGCGAGGCTCTGCTGCCGGAGCTCGTACGTCACGACGTCGGTCGAGAGCTTCCTCAGTTCCGAGTCGGACTTGCTGCGAAGCTGGCCGAGGTTGGTGATGCCCAGCGGCTTGAGACGAGCCAGGAGGGCGTTACTGTCGGCACTTGGCCCGGCTCCGGCGGTCCCGGTCTGGGGGGCGGGCTTACCAGGAACGACCTGTAGGCCACCGCGGCTGAACTCACCGCCCGAGGGCTTACGCTCCGGGACGGTGGCGCCAGAACTGAGAGTCGGGTTCCCCTTGAGAGCCTGACCAAGCTGCCCAAACAGAACCTCCGAGGGATCTGGGTCCTTCGGAGCGGCGCTGTCACGGTACAGAGCGGAGAGGTCGACTTCCTCACCGTTGAAAATCTCGGCCATGTGCTCCTAGAATGGGTGCCCGGCCCTGCGATCCGTCCTCAAGTTCAGGTTTGGAAGGACGTGCAGTGACCGGGCGTTAGAGGATAAGTTCGTGAGCTATCCAGCGAGGCGGTGGATTGCCTTCTGGGCCGGTATGGTCCTGCTCACGTTGCTCACGCTGCTGGTTATCTTCTGGAGTCCCTAGTAGGACGTGTAGACGTAGAAGGTGTCGTCGTTTACGACTGTGCAGCGGTCGTCGGGTGCGGTTTTGACGTAGCACGCTTGACCGGCCGTCCAACCGGGACTGGACCAGCCTAGGTTGTACCTACCGAAGCGAGCGTCCTGAAAGTAGGTCCGCTCGTGTGTGGCAAGCCCGCCGAGCGAGTCGCCGGGGTTGAACCGTTCTCCTGCCCAGACGGCCTTACGGAGTCCGTCGTGATAGAAGCCGCCGTCAGTTCCTTGCCGTGTCCAGCACGAAACATAGTTGTCGTGTAGGACGAATTCTTCGGTGCCGTCGATGCTAAAGTGCCAGTAGTTATCTGGCATCAGGTAGATGGAGAAAGTGGCGTCGTCACCACTTACGGCAGAGCCAAGATCCACGATGGTCCCGCTGAAATTGCCGGTGCAGTTGCCGTAGGCCATGACGTAGTGAGGGTTGTTCTCACCCTGGCAGTAGCTAACGAAGGTTCCACCGCCGCACTCGATCACTCCGAGTTGCATGATCTGTGTCGAGGGGAAGAGTCCGGTGGGCGTTCGGGGCTGGATGCCGATCCAAGCCGAGGGTCCGGCGTTCAGGATGTAGTTGTTGCAGATGTCGAACTGCGTTGCCGAGATATTGACCCAAGCCGAGACGCCGGAGCGGTTCTGACTTGAACTCGGCGTGGAGTTTTCCATGCCGACGTGCGAGCCGCTATTGAAGGAGTCGCACTGAGCTTCGACCTGTGGTGCGTTTGAAGGCGCCTGGTCCTGCCAGCGGCGACCCGCCTCTACGGGGGCGGCAACGGCCGAGGCAACCATGAACGCGGCGGCCATGACGGCCAGTAGACGACGCAAGGGCGGTACTCCTCGAATGTGGTAGCGGGCCGGGAGTCGAACCCGGCTCTCTGGCCTATGAAGCCAGCGTGGTCCCGGACCACTTCCCCGCGACGATGGGAGCCAGGGCCTCCGCGCCGCTCCGGGCGACAAAGGGTCGTGGCCCGGTGGGCAACTATCAAGCTGTCGGTCGACCCTGGCTCGTATGTGATTAGCGGAGGGGGCACGAACTCGAGTCTGTCGCGGAGCCCTCCACACCTAGGGGTTGAAATCAGCCCCCGGCGAACAATCGTGTTAGGAGGCTCGAGCTCCGGGCTTGCCCTGGCTCCTGGCCGGCGGCGACTTGGTCTGACCTTTCGATCGCTTCGCTGGCGGAACGGTCTTGCGGACCAGCGCCGACCGGGACGAGACGGAGATGGTCTTCCCGGACTTGGGCTGGACAACCGTGACCTTGGTCGGCTTGGGTCGAACCGGGCCCTTCTTGGCCGCCGTGACCCTCTCACCGTTCTTGTAGCCGGCCGTGGAGATCGTCTCGTCCTCTTCGATGCGCCGCTCCCCCGCTCGAGCAAAGTCGACCTTTCGCTTCGAGGCGAGAACGTTCTTCCCGGTGGCTCCGAAGCGGGTCATCTTCATGGTCGGGTTGGAACCGCGCTTCTGGGCGCGCCGGGTGGAAGGTCGACGAGGCATTGCACTCCCTGGGGGAAACCTTTAGGAAGGGGGTTCCCAGGGGAACTTACCAACCTCCCAATTTTCAGCTTAGGTATTCAGTGGGACCCCTCCGTAGGTTCCCCACTCACTACTAGGGGTGAAAACAGGGGGGGTGGAGAACAAATGTCTACGACAGCCAGTGGGGGTTTCGTGCCGTTTCTTTCCCCAGGGCCCCTAGGATCTCGGGTTCCATCACCTGTGGACAGGTTTTCATCACCTGGGGGCCCCTTTTCGACAGGGGTTTCATCACTTGAAAAGTGGTTCTGCTGAGGGAGAGTATCATCCCCTGCATGGCACTTGGAAAAAACCCAGACCCCCACTCCGGGGGTGTATGGTTATGCAGATTTCGGGCATCACCCTGTATATATATGCAGAGTTGGAGCGTGGGGCGTAGGCTGGACACTGCATAGTTATGCGCACCCTGCCCTGCGTCTCGTCTAGCCCGAGGGTGCTACCGATAATAGAGGTTATGTCTGCGCCGTGCTGATTGGTAACCATTTGGTTACGGACTGAGGCGGGTAGATACCCCTCGAACACCATCCCCGAGTCTTCACCTGCTGATACCCCTGTCCACACTGACACTAGGGCTCGCACTAGGCGATGCAGCGCTAGGAAGGCGTAGGCCAAGGGTGGAGTTGTTATGCGGTTGTAATGCTTTCGTGCCATTCTGTTATGCGTTTGTAATGTGTCTTGAGCGAACGTAGCGCTTGCAGATCAGCGGTTCAGCCGCAGATCAGCCAATCGAATAGCCCGAGACTCGCCGGAAGTACCGCCCGGACGGTCTGCATCGGGAATAGTGCGCGATAAGCCTAATCGGCCGCAGCACACGATGCAGTCAGGTAGGCGGAATGTCCACAGAGAACAGGCTAATCGAGGGACCATACCGGAGCCATGCTCACAAGGCATGACGGACAGCGAGCGGCGCGCGGCCAGCTAGCAGAAAGCGCGACTCACGGACTCACATCCGTGGCGATGCAATCCTCTAGTGAACGGCCCGACGCGACGAACACCAGTGCTCCGCAGACTGCGAATGATCCGCCCGAAACAGGCTACGCCACGACGGCGCGGGATCGAGCGTTCACAGTGCGGCTACCGCCCACACGAACGCCGGGAGCGATGATGGCTCCCATCCCGCCTCATGCCCGAGCCGAGTCACGTCGGGGCCACGGAACGCCACGCCAAACGTGGGAAGTAGCAGGACCAAGCCTAGGGTGTTGGATGTGTTGACACATCCTTCACCATGCGACTAGGTGAGGGTCGCTAGGTTGTACCGCGCCTACATCGTTCCACCCGGCAAAACCGGCATATAGGGCGCATCGGACCGATCATCCGAGCCGTTCGCGCGGTACAGCACCTAGCCTGAATGATGGCTCCAAAGAGCCGAAACCCGCACATTGGAGTACCGCCCGATGTTCACCTACCGCGACCTGATCAGGACCTACTCGCGGAATGTCGCCGGGGCGCTGTACGACGTGGACCTGACCCCCCGACAGCGCCGGTTGGTCAACGTCCTTCTGAACCTCGCGTCAAACGCGGGTCAGGCGAGCGTCATCTACCCGCCGAGCGACTCTACCCGTGACGCCACAGTCAAGCACCTTGGCGACATTCTCTGGGAAGCGCGCCCGCTAGTTGAGGCCGTTCTTCCTCGCGGCTCCAACGACCTCGACATCGCGATTGAACGGGCCATCCAGTCCATTCGGAACATCTGATGGACGACCACACCATCGAGCCCGAGCCCGGCACCGTCCGTCACGGCGAGGGCGAATACCTGAACGACGATGCCGCACTCTGCATCTACTGCGGCGAGCCAATCTCGGGTGATGAGAACGGCTACTACCACATCGAAGACTGATTGGAGTACCGCCCGATGAAAAGTCGCATTCTCGAAACCGGCCCCGGTCACGTTGACGCGGGCGGCTCCCATTGGGCGGCCGACGCGCACGTTGACTTGGACCGTGTGTCCAGTGATGGCGACACAGTCGCTGTCCTTCACATCGGACTAACCAATGTCGAGACTGGCGCCGCTGAGGCAGTCGAGGCAGTCGGTGTCGAGCTAACCAGAGGCGACCTTTGGTTCCTCGGCGATGCGCTCCTGAGACTCCACAAAGAGACGTTCACTGAAACGCTCGTGCTGGACTCGACCGGCCCCATGACGGAATGGATCGACCTAGGCGGCGAGGCATGATCCGCCTCGATACGGCCGATGGTCTACCTCTCATCGTCAACGTGGACGATGGTCGCTCGATCCTTGTCCAGACCGACTATGACTATCCCGGTGTCGCCTCAACCTTCGGTTGGAGCCTCCCCGCACTCGTCCTGCCGGATGGCACGCTCTGTCCGTCCGATCACGATGGCACCGATGGCTCGATCCAGTGTCCCGGTTGCGGACAGCCCGCCAGCTACTTCATTGAGGCCGCTGGTGCCTATCTCCGCGATGAGGTAGGAGCCACGGCCCAGGACTCCGGTTACTTCACCGTAACCTGACACCCTCACCGGAGCGCCCTTTGTACCGCCGCGTTCCCTGACTCGATCAGGGGCGCGCTCCCGTAGGAGCACCTAAGGGCTCTCCCGCGAGTGTGGCACTAGTCCACACCGAACATGGAGTACCGCCCATGACCGAACCCCTGACCGTAGCGCAGTTGCGCGCGATCCTCGCGGACGCGCCCGACGATGCGCGCGTGTCCGTCAACTTCTACCGGGGCGACGGACGCGATCCGCTTCTCCTGACGGCCACCGCTGGCGAGTATCTCGACCCGGAGACGTGGCGGGATGAAGCTGGTGTGCTTATTCAAGCGGAATACTAGGCACCGGGAGTACCGCCCCGGATCACGGAGTACCGCCCGTGTCAACGAACCCGCGCATCCAAGAGTCTCGGCGAGACGACGCTGGAATGATCCAGCTACACGTCCCGCTGAGTCCAATCCCCCGCCCAGGATCAACCCGTGATCGCTCCCGTGCTCGCGGTGAGCAGTTCGATAGCACTCGCCGCAAGGGCACTGTTCATCGGCGCCCCACCGGACGTGGGGGTGCGGCATGACGCGCAAGGATTACGAGGCCATCGCCGCCGCGCTGGCCCGCACTCGCCCCGGCATCGTGCAGTCAGGCGCACCGGCCGACTTCTTCCCGAAAGGGCGCCTCTTTGCTCAGTGGCTTGTAACTCGTGACGCGCTCATCGGCGTGCTAGCCGCTGACAATCCTCGGTTCGATCGGCCGCGGTTCATCCGTGCCACGGAGGCGTGACATGCCCCGAGAAAGCCGATACCTCCGAGGTCCCAGCGACCTACTTCCCGCTCCGTTCGATGCATACGAGGTAGCCCTAGTTGCGGTGTTCGACGTGCATGAACAATTCAACGCCGTAGTTCCCGGCTCGTTTGTCGAGCAGATCGGTACACCGACCGCTTACCTCGCCGCTCGCCTGGGAGACGCGAACTTCATGTTCACCCTCTACGGGCACTTCCGAACCGGTGGCGTTCATGCCTTCCATGACTCGCCGGTCACACCCGAGCAGCCATACGAGCAGGTTCGTCAGTACGTCCTGCGACTTGCCTACACCATCGCGGGCAACCCCGAACGGGTCACTGACTTCACCTTCAATGAGCCGGGGGTGTTGGAATGAGCCCGACCCTCCATCTTGAAGCGGTTATCGCGATGCGCGACTGGTACCGCAGTGCCGACCTTACCCACCGTGTCGTCCGGCCCGACCCTGAGCCCAACCGGCTCGCGGACCTGATCGACGCCTTCCCTGCCGAGACAGCAGGGCTCCACAGCCCAGCCTGCCGCAAGTGCGGCGACCCACTGGTCATAACCGACGTTGGCGCAACGTGCCGCCAGTGCCGAATGCAATGGGCGATGCCCATGTCGTGAGGCTGGCTCACCAACGGCCCAAACCCCCTAAAACCCCTCACATGGGAGTACCGCCTCATGTACCGCCTACGTTACAGCGACTCCATCCTCGCGTTCTACATCGAGGAGGAGGACGCCTTCGGCAACGGCTTCATCTACTGGTGGCTGGACGGCGACACCGAGCGACAGATTGTTCTAGACCACTTCTCCTACGTCGGCGGCCACCTCCGGGCGCATCAGGACGAGTTCCTGCATAGTGTTGTGGGCCGACTGATCGACGAACAATGTGTTCGTCGACTCGAGGCTCTAAACGACGACGAGGAGCCGTCGGCAGAGCAGTTCTTCCCCGAAGACAGCTACGTCGAGCCGCTCTTTCGTCCCGACCGTTCGGACCGCGACGAGGACGGATCGCAGGGCCACGAGAACTGCGGATGCGCAACCTGCAAGTTCGCCCGGTTTGAGGACTCGCCCTTAGCCCCAGCCATGCTCCACTCGTACAACTACAACCCCGGTTGGGAGATGCACGGGGAGGGTGACTACTTCCTGGGCGTCGAGCTCGAAACCGACTCCTACCGAACGTCCCGAGTGAACTCGGGGATCACGGTCCAGTCCGAGTTCCCGGTCAGTGTGGCGACAGCCATGCGGGTGCCCTACGACTTCTGGGTTCCGAAGGAGGACGGCTCCGTCTCTGGCCCGGAGTTCTGCTCTCACCCGGCCAGCCTCGCCTACTGGCGCAGCATCCGGCCTGAGGTCGAGCAGATGTTCACGATGCTCCTCCACGCAGGGTATCGGTCGCACGACAACGATACGTGCGGGATGCACGTCAACATCAGCCGGGCGGCGTTCAAAGGCCCCGGCCACCTGTTCCGGTTCCTGACCCTGCTCCACGCTGATGTGGTCTGGGCTCTTAGGATGTCCCAGCGCACCCCTGGCTCGATGAAAAGCTGGGCCTCGCTCCACCACGGAGACACTGAGGTCAAGCGCGAGGACATGGCTGACAAATACTGGCGCGGCCAGGAGATCAGCCACGGTGCTGCCCTGAACTGCCCCGACGAGGACAGTGGAGAGCGGTTCGAGTTCCGCCTCCCCCGAGGCACGTTGCGGGTCGATAGGTTCTACAAGAACCTCGAATGGACCGTAGCGATGATCGAGTTCACTCGTAATGGTCGTAAGTCGGCCTCGACACCCGACAAGTTCATGAAGTGGGCGCGCGAGCAGGGTGAGTACCCGGATCTGGTCGCGTTCCTCGACGAACGGTTCCCGGTCGCAGTCGCGGCCTGAGCCCACACCCCAACACGAAGGAGTACCGCCCTATGTGCTTGATTGCCCACCGTCCTGTCGGTAAGCGCGGTCGAGGAGCCAACATCCCGACCGATGTCATCGACTTCAACCTGAAATCGAACCCTCACGGGTTCGGCATCGCCTGGCGCGACCCCGAACTCGGCCTGACCTACTCGAAGTTCGGGAAGGATCAGGGCTCGCAGTTCCGCGCCCTCCTCAAGAGCATCGACTCGAACAAGAAGATCGAGTACGTCGCTCACTGGCGCTGGGCCACGCAGGGCGCCATCTGCGCCGATATGTCGCACCCCTTCGAGTACGTCGATCCAGCTGGTGAGCGAGTGCTCCTGTTCCACAACGGGGTCATCACCATCGACAGCCTACCGGGCGAGAGCGACACCGCCGCCTTCGTCCGCAAGATCGCCTCGAAGATGCCGCCTCGCTGGTGGCATGAGCCGGGATTGGTCGAGCTTGTCTCCGA
>Ga0137312_1000023_pt1 | contig 14231 bp, 31 predicted proteins | sample EasRivERMZT133_2_FD_102296 | JGI IMG/M metagenome (GOLD analysis project Ga0137312, IMG submission 102296) | Soil microbial communities from meander-bound floodplain in the East River, Colorado, USA - East River MetaG ERMZT133_2 | ecosystem: Environmental > Terrestrial > Soil > Floodplain ...
CCCCCGAGTCCACATAGTTCCACCCTTATTCGGAACCACTGTGTAGACCCCATCACTGGCCACGTCTACCATCCCCTCAAGCACAAACACTAGTCTCGCACTCGGTTGATTCTTCAGGTGCCGTCTCAGTTGATCTTCAACGGCATCTACATTGGCAAGTATCTCACCCCATGTCTTCCTTTCCACCTGTGTCCATCTACCATCAACACCCTGCCATCGGTAGTCGGCCCACAGCCTCTCATTAAGCACCACCATCTCACATGGGACAGCGGGCCTCACATAGGTGAGAAACTTCTCCCCCGGTTCGTGAACATCAGCCTGAAGCATGGTTCCCCCTAAATTTATTTAGCATCTGAAACTCCCTCTTTACCCCGCCGAGGAAACTTCGGCCCATGCCAGCCCATCTCCACCATGTCCATAAGGCTGTCCCAAGTGGGGCTCAAAATCGGAGTGTTCTCCATTGCAAGATTCGGCCCGCAGGTAGGCATCTTACCCCAGAGCTTCCCGTCCTTCTTCTCAATTCGCAGCACGATGTCGACCTTCTTGTTAGTCTCCCTCATGCCATCTGTCTCGAGCGTCCCGTCGGCCACACTCTCTATCTCCCCGGACGCCTTCGGCCTCGAAACGTAGTGATCCCTCAAATGATGTACCGCCACCAGATTCTTCCCGCTCGCCCGCGCCAGATCATACAGGCTCCTGATCCCCTCATTTGGGTGCCCGTACTCCACCTGCAGTAGCTGTTTCCTAGCCCCACCCCCTCTCGTATTCAATTCCTCGAGGTACGCCTCGCACTTGTTCTTATAGACGAGTGTCATGGTGTCCATGGCTACACTCTGCACCAGCTCATCCTGCATCGCGGCCAGATAAATGGTCAGCATGTAGGACCACTGTGCCATGAAGCCCTCGACCTTATTCAAGTCAATCTGCATGGGAATCGGCATCTCGTACACAGTGATATCATTCCCAGTGAATGGCTCCCACTCCACCTTCGCCCTGGCCTGCCCATTCACCCACTCAATCTGAGGCTTCTTATACTTCACCTCCTGAATCTTCAGCCCTTGAAAGAACTCCGGGTACAGCTTCCCATAGATAGCCCGCTGGTGCCCCAAGTCCGTGGAGAACACGACTAGCGGTAGCGGCGCCGTGTAAGCGAAGCTACTCTTCCCCGATTTCTCCTCACCTTCCACATTAATTATCACCGCTGACCTCCTCGCCAGTATCTGGACTGTAGACTTTTGGGGACTCTCCAATAGATATCGGAGCCCAGCTATTGTTGTGCTTGTGCTGTTCCCGCCACTCAGTCACCATCTTGCCCCACTGGTAGTCCTGTTGCACCGGGGACTCCAACAACAGATGGCTCCCACAACTGCAGCTCTCATTATATCTGTACATTACTCTCCCATGCTCGCTTTCAACTCACACAGCACCTTGTAGGGGCACTCATCGCACTCCCATTTCTCGTTCCAGTGGAACGCCTTCGGGGATTTCTTATCTGCCTTCGCCTTCACCCACACATCCCGACGCACCTTCATCCACTCCCAGTGCGTATCAATCTCGAACTGACTAAAAGTCAGCCTATACGCATCAAGCTGCGCCTGAATAATATAGACGATGGCAAAATCAGCGTGAGTCTCACCCACCCCTTTCAGATAAGACTTAATCTGTCTCATCCACCGCTCATTCCAGTCACCCCCCTCTATCCTCTTCGGGTTCGCTCGGGTGGACTTGACCTCAAGCAACCCCTGGTCTATGCTGTCCACATGCCAGTAGATTCCATCAGTCACCCCGGCTACCGGAGTCTCCTTGCGCTTCACCAACAGTGCCCGTTCCAATCCCAGCCCAATTAGAAAGAACATCTTGGTTTTATCATTATGCTCGAGAGTGTTAGTCTCTTCTGTGTCGTAGTAACTCTTCGTCAAGCACCCAATCAAGTCCGTCACACTCGGGTGCTGCCCGGTCCTATCCTCCTGTATCTCCTTCCACATCTCATCGAGCAGCTCCCGTGCCAGCCCATCATTCCTCACTACATTCAAGCTGGCACCGCTTCCTTCTTCTTGTGGCACTCGCAGATACAGACCGCGTTATCCCCGTTCATGAAGAACTTATCCTTCCTCCCCGGACATTTATGCGTAGTCGTATCCCCGTTGTTGCACTGCATTAGGATTACTTCAACGTCCATAGCTAAACCAGGGCCGTCCGTCCGGCCCCAGTTTCTACTCCTTTTCCACCTTGTGGTAGATGCCGGCGGCATCCTGTGTCATGACTCCCCGCTCCAGCAGCATCGGAATCAGCTTGCGTTCCGCTTGAGCCTCCACCGCTGTCGCATGGCCGGTGACACTCTTGATGCTCATGTCGGTGAACAGCCACTGCATGAAGTCCCGGTCGTCCTTGCCGTCCAGATACTCGACAATCAGATCATAGATGCTCGCGCCCCCAGCGTTCCCGCCGAAGCCTTCCACACTCACAATCTGCCATGCATCCGCATCTTGTGCTGCCCACTTCTGCCGCCCAGATGCATCAAGTACCGGCTCCCCTTCCTCATCCGTCTGTGGCCGGCGAATCCGACAAGGCGCCCACGCCCACTCCTGCACCTTGCCAACCAGCACCTCATAGGGCTGATTATACTTGCTCGTCTCCTCCGCCGGGACGAGCTTCTTCACCGACGCTGCCCATGCAGCCCACTGCGTCTCCGTCCGGTCGGAGTAGTTCACTGTGATGCTGACGATAGGAAACGGAAACGGCTCCTCGGTGTCAATCACTGTGATATCCACGAAGTCGAACTGCAGACTCATCCGGGGCTTCGCATTTGGATTGTCCTCCGGGACATAGGCCTTCGGAGTCGCCGTCTTCAGCACCCCTTGGAACCGAATCAGCGGGAATCCTTGCCGCTTCCCCTGGACTTCCAGACTGAATTTGAAATCACTGACTTGGGTCACTTGATCGCCCTTTCATGGCACTCATCGGCGTCGAACCGAGAGCTTGTGCATATGCAGTCGGGGCCATTACAGCCCCCATTCAGCCTATGCATTTCGGAACGGTGATTACAGTAGATAACCTCTTCCTCCTCCGGGAACAACTGGATTTCAGGTACCTCACTACCGATGTACATTTCCGGTAGTGTAAACCTCATTGGGAGTACAATATGTACTTGATTCGTCTCCGTGGAGATAACGATGCTGTTCTCCACCATCTTCATCTCCGTAGCATCCCAGAAGATCAACTCCATCCGACTCATTCCGGGTGACTCCTCTGGTATTGTTTTGGACTGTATATTCCATTGTTCGGATACCACTTCTTCTTTAACACGTCCCAGTCGTACCACCGGCCCTCCAAATCATAGTAGTCCGCAAGTGCATTCTGCCTCGAACGAACTACCACTGTCATGTATCTCACAGCTTCCGCCATCCTTGGTCGGCCACCAAGCAGTGGTGTATCGAGCGGAACCCTCGAGAATCTCCCCGCGTGTTCCGTGTACTCATACACCTCATTCTTGCTATGAGAGTTCTTACCTCTTACCACTATATCCCTCCTTTAATAAACCTCTCCACCTCTTCAATTGTAGCGGCGAAGCTGGATATCCGCCCGTCCTTCCAAATAGCATACGGCTGCTGCCGGCCTTCGGTGTAGGTAACCTTGTACTTCCCCATTATCCGCGTCCTCGGAAGCCTTCGATTATGAGGTATGCTAGTACCCCGAGGCCCGTTACTACCAGCACCGACTGCATTGCCACTGTCGGGTCCATCAGTCTTCTTCTCCGATGAATTCAACTATCTCATCCCCCTCCCTGAACCCGGTGTCCTCGGGCAGCAGCCACCAGTCACCGCAGCAGTCACACTTGAACCAATCAAACTTTATCACGTTTCCAGCCCCTATCACAGATGAAACATGGAGTGGTTGCTGTCACGCACCCACAAGTTTTGCACTTCTTCCATGGCAGCTGTTCTAGATAACACTTGCCACAGATTTGACCAACTTCACATACGTTACCCTCGTAAGCCCAGAAGAATTTCGAACAGTACACGCACTCAATATCACCTATCCATTTCTTATCCCCGTCGTATCCAGTCAGCGCCACCAGTTATACCAGTGTCTCTGAAAGCTCCTACCACCATCGAGCCACTTCGCATACCCGGCTGCTACATTTGTCGCCGGGTCTCCCAAGCCCTGACATGGTAGCAATTGCATACAGCCGCAAGCTCCACTACTGGAGTTCACAACCATAGGATTATGACCAGATTCGTGCTGAATCACGTAGTCCACCTCAGTCAGCGGCCAGTCATAGACACTAGCCGCCGCCATGCAACTGCCACCGCTTACACTTGCAGCACTCACACCGCTTCCTACTGGTACTAATGTAAACATTCTCGTTGGCGCAGGTGGTGCAGTGGGCGTAGCCGTAGGCGTGGGTGATGGCATGACCTCGAGGCCCAAGCTGTGCTGCATTATCCCTAGCACTGGCATCGGCGTCGCTGTTCGTTGGTTCTGTGGGGCTACTTCCCATGGTTCTGGCTCCAATTCGGGGCTGCAGGCTACTAGCCCAACAGCCAAGATGATAATCGCTACTTTCATTTTACCTCACATGATGGGCATTGAAGGAAAGCTAATCATCCACCTCCAGATTACTATGAACTGATTCCAGTCGAACCACTCAGCGGGGCACACAGGTACACAACCTCGTTCCGTGCCAGCCGTAGAGCTTACAGAATTCTTCCGGTTTCAGCGGTTCACTCATCAAATCCGTCCTCCCAATCTTCTTCGCGCTCGATGGTGGCCTCCGACCCTGCGAGGGCGCTGTCGCTTATCAGCCACACAGCTTCGAGTATGTCGTCGGGGTAGTTCTTGCTCGCCTTCAATGCGTCGATAGCGTTCATGTTCGTTCGCAGCCACGCAGCCTCCGTCCGCGCTTTCGTCAAGTCATCCCGCAGGAAACTCATGGTGTCGAGTGCCGCACCCCAATCCGCTCGCAGCCGCTCAGCCTCTCCTTTCAGATCGTCTCCTCGCTTCTGTTCGAGTTGAAAGTCCCGCCGATATTTAACTAGGTCCTGCCGCAGCCGCTCAGCCTCCAGCGCCAGGTCGAGGATTTGGGATTGCTCGCAGGGCCACCCCTGACAGCCAGACCTCACACAAATAGACGCACCCTCACGCCAAGGCCGGTGCTCACCCCGCAGTTTCTGTAGCCGTTCCCTATCCATCATCCTCACCCCCACTCAGCACTCTCCCCACTTCCCACTCCACCTCACAATCCCGTGAGCAGAACTCATAGTCCGTCCAGTACTCCCTTCCACAGACCTTGCACTCATTCGGCCCTACATCATAGTTATGTGGCGGATCAACTCGTCCACCCATCATATTCCACTTCCTTTCTAGTTGGGGGCCGGAAGGGCGGGTATTTCCCTTCCAGTCCCCCGAGGCACCGACTTCAATTCCGTCCCTGAAGTCGGGGAGGGAGGCCTCCTTAATCCACTCCGAAGACCTTGTCTTGACAGGCCTGACACAGCCGAGAAATCCCAAACTCCCGGATACTCCCCTCATCCCTGAAGTTCTCCGGCAGCAAATCAGTTTTCAGGCACATCGCGCAGTCCGCTCGCTTGAAGATATTCCCCTCGTGCCCCGCAAAGGCGGTCAGCATCTCCTCCATCTGCTCACTTTTATTCGACTTCGGCGGCCAGTCCATCTCTTACCTCCATTCTTGGTAGCGGATACATGAGCAGTACTGTCTCCAGCACCTCCTCATATTCCTCTTCCGTCCCAATCTTTTCGAACCAGTCAGTGTCCCTCACCACTGCCATCATCCACTCGGGATGTCGCATACAGGTGTGCACGAGTGACACACAGATCGTAGATATCTCCGCGGAGAGCAATTCAACCAGTGGCCTCGGCATCATAGCCACATTGTCAGCCATGCTCATGCCAAAGAGCCGGGCCCTCATCTCCGGCGGCTCCTCGTCCACCATCCTTTGAATCAGTTCCTCCCTCTTACTCATCCTTCCATCACCTCCACGTGTTCAGTGAAGTGGCTCACATGCCTGCAACCACACACCGCCTTCACCGCTTTCCCCGGCCCCTTCGTTCGGAGCCCCTCAACTATATATTGGCACGGGCCAAGTGGCACCTGATACAGAAGATGCACACAACTCGGACATCTTGTTGCTTTCATCGTACTCCCATGTGTCCCTTGTCAATGCAATCCTTGCAGAGTGCAAACGTCCCCAGCACTGTCTTGACCGCTCGCGTGCCCCGCCTTGGTTGTGGCTCATCATAGGGGTGGTCACTCACCCGGCCGAAATGTGAACTGTGCTCACACTCGCACTTCACCTACAAATGTCCTTTGACTGTTCAACCACCTTCCGGTGCTTCCCACACACCGGGAGCATGTTGCCTTCCCACGATACCTTCTGGTTAGTCAACACGAACTTCATCGTGTTCGCCGGCCCATTCAGGCACCACAGACAATAATTAAGCGCCGGCTTTGCTTTGCTAGTCAACTACCCAGCCCTCCTTCAACAATTCATCCACGTCGAACTCAACCCAGTCAAGCCCAACATGGGTGTCCCACAGGTTAGCACCGTAAGCTACCCTCAACCGCCCATGCTCTTCGCTTATCAGCGCCACACAAGGCTCAAGCCCCCACTTCCGTTTAATCGGGAGCAGGGGCCATCGAGGCCAATAATCAGGCGACTCTATCATGGCCTTGTCCGTCATCAGCCACATCTCCTCGTTCACTCCCGTACCCTCCGATGAACCCCGGACTCATGCGCCTTTTGAGCACACCACTTACACACCCACATCCTGAACTCTTTAGTGTCTCCGGTGAAGTCTCGGATATCGCGGGTGAACCCACACCTTGGACAGGAAGCCCATGTGAGCCCCGCCTTAATTGCCCGGTCGTAGCTGCGCTCCTTCATGCCTCCACCCCGACATGTTCACTGCATCGAAGATCCATCATCTTCTCTGGCTCATCTCGATATGCTTTCACTGCCTTCTTCCCGCAGTATTCCCAGAAGATGGGCTTGGGCCGCTGCACTGGCAGGTTGCACGGCCATATAGCTCCATCATTCGGTGGCATGGGTACTTCCTTCATTTCAGCCTCCGCTGCCCGGCACCCTGCCCCACTCCTGCATTTATGCCCATCCTCGACCCGGCTGCCGCTCCCAAGTCATACCCTGCACCCACTCGGTCAGGCCGCGAACTCCCCAGAAATGGATACCACTGCTTAACAGCGGATTCCAACTCCCTTCCCTGCACCACCATCAACTTCATGGACTCCGGTGATTCTCTTCGGAATGCTTCCGTCCGCTTGGACAACCGCTCATCCAGCCGACCAATGGCGCCATAGGCGAATGAACTCATGTACTGTGTGGGATTCCCTTCCCCATACAAGTCCCATGCGCTTTCCGATAACAGCCGGATGCGTCGTTCCAGTTGAGCGTACACATACTCGCTGATGTCGAGGTTACTCCTCTGCCCCATCACTGCAATCGTGTGTTCCCCGTTATGCAGTATGACTGTTTGGCAGGCATTCGCCTTCGACACCACATGATACAGTGACTGCGCCCACCGGGCCTTGTTTTTGAGTTTAACAAGGTCCCTGCAGTACCTTTCCGGTTTGGCCCCCGGTAGGTCCGCTAGACTCAGGTTATATTTATGCAGCAACTCTTGCGCCTTTTCGGCCGCCGCCGCTGATTCATGCTCATTCGAGGATTTCGCCAACTCAAACAGTCGACGAATCTTCTCGAGCATCCTCTGTTCATCCGATTCCACTAACCAGCTCCACACATTTGTCACCCTAACAACCACACACCTGGGCAGGAACCTGTTCGTTAACTCAGTTTATCGCACCGCGAACTTACAACCCGCTGTCTATTAGGACATAGTTCATCGGCTTCCCACTTACAATCCTCGTTCCACTCTTCGAAGTATGCATAGTTGAGTCGTCGCCAAAACTGGTCGTCCCATCTCTTAACCTGATTAGCCGTGGGAACTTCACCTCGTCGGCGTTCCACCCTAATCAACCAGCGCGTGATACAACCTGGATGGTAGCATCCAGTATGTCATATCACCCTCGCCATGTTCTTCCAGTGTGCGCATTAGATGCGCCGCGGATGCGAACTCGATATCCGTCGCGATGATGCTGCCGGTGAAGGTATGAACCACTGGATCATCCGCCCTTTGCACCAACTCACCGATATCGAACTCGTATCCACACACCACTGTGTAATACAACCTGTCCAACCTGATCTGTTCTAGTTCTAATCGAGGCACACTTACACCTCCACGGTGTATACCGGGTCACCCCAGTGTGTGGCTCCTGCCCATGTATGCGGCTGTTAAGGTGCGTTCCAGTGATTCCGCACTGGTGGTTGGGTGTCCGTCCACCCATCCACGAGTGATGAACCCTACCTACTCGTCGCCGACGATGGCTTCCAGGTCGAGTGTAAATGCGCTGGCGAACAAGTCACCCACCGCATTGTCACACTCTTCGATGGCCTCGTTGACGGCGGATTCCTTGTCATCATAGGGTCCACTGAACCTGGTGGCACTGATGTCCCAGTATACCACAAACCATTTCTTTTCCAAACCACACCTCGTTGACAGTGTACGGGAGTTGGTTTCCCCCCGTCCACTACATTATATCATAACTCGTCAAGGTTGTCAATACCCAAATTCCACAATGTAACATATCTCCTATACCAACATTGAATGGTTGACAGCTAATCAAGTTCGTGGTACAATGCGGGGTTATGAGAGTTGACACTCAACAGTACATATATGCACTTCGCACTGTTCACGGCCGGGCCTATTATGTAGGGCATACTGGTTACCTTCACGGCCGCATCAAACAACATATAACTAATAACCAGCCCGCTTTCACCGTTGACATATTAGAGTACCTCGGCCTGGATAATACCAACTATCAAAGGGCCGAACGCTGGTGGGTGAATGAACTCATCCGTCGTGGCGAGCCGATACAAAACCAGCTCCTCGTTTCCTAGTGTCCCGCAACCCTGCACAGTCCCTGTGTCCCGCATCCACTGGCCAAAAGCGCGGCCCCATCGCGGGGCAAAAAGGAACCCCGGAACCAGGGGCCTATCGTCCTGATTCCGGGGCTGCTCGGTTGAGCGTGGGGGTTAGCGCGTTGCGCCAATCTTGGCGGCCAGCTTCGTGACCTCGGCGTTGAAACCAGGGCCGGACTTCATGGGCTCGTTCCCATTCGGTCCCCACTTCGGCTCCTTCCAGTTGTGCGCTCGGTCAACAGCCAACTCGCCGAATCCGGGGCTGATCTCATCCCCGTACTTCAACAGCAGCTGCTGGCTGGAGTAGGTGGAACCGTCAGGCATAGTCCATGCATTTCGGTTCTTCCCATCCGCGCTGGTTCCGTTACCTGCGCTCGGCGTCCGGCTAACCGACCGCTTCGCGACGGGCCTCGACGAGTCCATGACACTGACCTGAATCCCGCCATCCGGGCCAAAGGTGACATGAACGCTGGTGAGCGACAGCTCACGGGCTCGATCCTCGAACGGCGCAATGAACTCGTGAACCTGTTCGCGAAGGTCGGTGGAGAACTCCACGCGCTCCGTTGCGAGCAGATCGTACAGTGCGCTCGCCTTGTTCGCATTCGCCCGGTCGAGCGACGCTTTCGCGCGCTTGATCGCCTCGGCAAACTCGAGCATCTTGGTCAGATCCCCGGCAGCATCCGCGAATGTACCCTGAACAGCGTCCACCTCCGCTTGCGCGGTTGCAATCGCCTGATCGAGTGCTTCGACATTCACTGCCGGAACTTCCGGCGTCTCTTCTCCACCCTCGGTATCCTCGGGCGTGAGGGGCTCGTCGTCAGTTACCTGACCTTCTTCTGGGTTGATCTCTTCGCCGATATCTTCGGCGTTAGTGTCCCCTGTCGGGGTGACTTTTGGCATTTCCAACTTTCCGGGCTTCGCCCTGTGTGATAGGCCGTTCCTGTTCGGAACCTCCCTGCAATCGCAGGGGCGCACGACTTTCACGCCAGCCTGTTCAAAGTTACCCGAGTCGCAACTGCTTTCGGCACAACCCGCAAGTTACATATCGATAATTCCTCGTTGTGTCAGGTGATGCGGCCGAGTATCGGCAGCCTCGGTCGTAATGGATGAGGCGAGTACGGTCGGGGCATTCGCACAGAAGTTCGTGGTCAGTGTTGACCGTTGCAATCTGGCGTTTGCAGCCGTATTCGCGACCCTTGAAATAACCGTGGTGAATCATGGGGAAGGTGGGGCACCTCGTTTGTTCATTTCCATATATGGATTGTACCGCATGGCGCACCAGCCCGTCAACCCATTTTGACGACAGGTGCATATCGGCTCGATGACGGGTTGAATACCCTGTTCCGTAATGGCCGGCCACCCTGGTGTGTCATACGCGGAATCGAGGTGGTACCCACAACTGGACGTCATACGCGCAACCGTCATACAACACTTTCGAATATGACGAACACTTGGGTTGCGCGTTACGGGCTGTTGTGGGTGGATGACTGCGCTAAATTTTTACCCTGAAAAGTCGCCTTTACCACTAATCCATGCTTGCAAGAACCCACCAGGCTAATGCATAGATAACCGCGGCTATGGCTACCAGCACCGGGATGTTGTTTAGCCAGGTCGCTAGATCAATCATCACTACTCCCCCCAAAATGCAAGTGCTAATGCAACCTCAGGTGACACCGCTTGTTCGTGAAGCTCTACCGCCTCTCGGGACACCCAACCACAGTCCCACTCTAACGGGTGCAGTATCCCGCAGGGAGGGCTGTACTCAATAGACACCCGGTAATGCTGGTTCATGTAGCAACAGCCAATGGAACTGCAGATCTCCATATCCGACTCGGACAACAGATGCCGGCCCTTTTGACCACGTAGATAGCCCCTCACTTGAAGACGCTGGCCTCAAGCATCCGGGCGACTTTCCACCAGTCATCCTCGGCATCGAGGTAGTCGGGCCAACTGATGCTCGGGTCAAAGCCGTACTGATAGACGATCTCGAGGCCGCCCCAGATAAATGGGAGCTTGGGGCCTAGTTCCGGGGATTCCGCGAGTTCCTTCAGATGCCGAGCCAAACTTAGCTTATTCTGCCGGATTCTCACGGGGTCTCCGGAGATATAGGCCTGGAGTAACCGCTTGCGGTACTGTCTGACCCAGGCTAATAACAGCTCCCGGCGAGCTTGAAGGTGAGGCTCAATTGCGAGGGTCATTTCAGCTCCTAGGTGGAAAATTTCCCGGTGTCATGTCAGCTATGGTAAAGAAATGCAACCATGCAGCCGTATATATATAGAGTTATGTTGCGGTGCATGGTTGCATGACTGCATGGTTAGTCATCGAAACTGGAACTCCTCATCCAACTCTGCTATCCCGGCATCATCATAGTTAGCCCTCTGTGCCGCTACTTTTATAGCTTCTATCTCGGGGTAGAGCCATCTTCTACCGCCGCGACGGTCGGTCAGGAAGCCCAACTGGTTTAGGATACTGTTGACAGTGATTGGAGCTATATTGGGGTAATCCACTCGGATTGGCTTGCCTATGTCCAGCTCTATATCGATTTTGTACCAGCGGGATAACGTGGGCTTGGACAGAAGCAGTTCAATAACCCGAGCGAGTACAACGCTGGAGTAGTCATATTCGGCCTTCTGGCGAAGTAGCCGGGTCTCAACTGCCATCCCTTTGGAGATTTCTTCTATGTATTCTGTATCTTCGAGCTGTCGGGCTATCTCAAGGATGGGAGACCAGGTGGATTCTATGCGTCCGCCTTCGAGAACTACCCCAGACATGTCGAATTTGAGGGCAGATAGATTGAGAACATCACACTCAAACCGTCCATAGGGGCCCTCTTGGTGCCGAGTAAATATTTGAATGGAGCGGGAGGCAAGAGCTGGCTCGTCAATCAGGTTCCGCTTGTGGAGAACTGTGGCTCCGAATATCGAATGTGCCTTTTGCTCGTACTTTCCGGGGCCAACAAGGCGTTTGTAGACCTGTGTAGACATGTCTCGAGTTGTTCTAGACATGAAGATGCGCTCAACTTCAGGGCGGATATTGTCGAACTCGTCGGCGAAGAAGGTCTTATCGAGGAAAAGTGCCAGTTCATCACGGGAAGCGGCTGGTGTGAGGCCGCCACAGTCCACCATACCACTGGAATCTCCCGGCATTAAGCGGAGAGCCTTCATAGTTGTATTCTTTCCAGAACCTGCGGGACCTACAAGGGCTAAAGCAGGGTAAAAGTCCAGGGTAGAGAGGTAATTAGTACCTAATCGCCAATAAATACAAGTTTTGGCGTCCTTGAGAGTCAATTTAGCTGCGGAAATGAGCGACTCTACGGTATCAGAGACTAACTTTTGCTCTGTTTTACGGATAATGGAGTCGATTTCGGAGTTGAGATCAGACAAAGAACTATCCTGCCAAGAAATACCCGTGGCTGCGATGGCTTTTTAATCTTCCCGTGTGGACAAGGAAGAGGGCAGGTCAGCCGAGTCGCACTTTCCCAGTTCGTGGTTCGTCCTCCGGCCAAGAGGAACCACGGGTCTTCCAAATTATAACATATCTGTAACAGTTTGTCAACCCTTTGCCCAATCTTTTACCATCCCGTATAAATTGACCAGCCCTGGTATCCTTAGACCATGACAACTGTAACCATTTGGGAACGCGATGAGCTGGCAGATCCTATAAATGAAGTTATAGAGCGTGCCAAGGAGCATGGGAACTATGACCTCGTTATGGCGCAGATCCCGGCGCTCTTCGGGGATAGTGATAAGGCCACCTACTTGGGGTTCCGAGCGCTGGGATTTCGAGCCCGGCAGGCGCTGGAGTTCCTGGGGCTGGAGCTAGCCATCCTGGAGTTGTGGTACGAAGAGACACCAGAACTCAAGGACTTTGAACTCGAGCGGCTAGGAGAACTCCAGCGCAATATAGGGGCCGACATCATCAGGCTGCAATTCTTGAGGAACATGACTTTGTTCCTGTTCCAGGATTCGCGGATGGTGGCGAAGTCCCTCAACGAGTTCAACGAGATGAGCAACAGGGAGTTCAACTACCTCAAGGCCAACCGGCGCTTCTACACATCTGGGGAGTTCCTCAATCTGCAGAAGGCCATGGAGCCGGAGAAGCACCGGACTAATACGCTGGTGCTGAACTTCGGTGGACAGGGTTTCAAGGTTGTCGAGGACGACGACGGGAACGGGATTATGGAGGTTATAGATGGAGACTCAATTGAGCCCGCGGATTCACTTGGGCTCGAGCCTGGACGGGCATGGCTGGAGCGTGAGAATCGGGGATAGTCATTGGCGCTTCTCGAGGGAAGAGTTTGCCAGTCAGTTCGCAGGCAGGATGGCAGACGAGGATTTTGCCTCGGAGATCCTCAACCATGCTCATGTGCATGAGTGGGAGATCTGTCGGCCCGAGTCCTGCAAGGGCGCGCTCTGGCAAATCATCCAGGGTCTCGAGTGACCTCAGCAACGGCGGGAGAGATTACGATTACTCTCCCGCCTTTGCACCCTACACAGAAACTCATTGACTACGACCCGGCCAGATTCAAGGTCATTATTATTGGGAGAAGGTGGGGCAAGACCACCTACGGGGTCCGCAAGTGTGTAAAGTACGCACTGATGACGGGGTATACCTATTGGTGGATAGGCCCGACTTATCCTGTGGCTCAAATCGGGTGGAGGATGCTGAAGCGCCTTGCCCGGCAGATCGACACAGTTAGTCCCGTGGAAATCCGGGAAGCCGACATGTCTATCATCTTCAGGAATGGCGGGACTATAACGATTAAGTCCGCTGTGAACCCGGATAGTCTCCGAGGCGAGAAATTGGGCGGGGCGGTCTTTGACGAGTTCGCCCAAATCCCCGAGGTGACCTGGACGGAAGTCATAGGGCCCTCCTTAGCGGACCTCGAGGGGTGGTGCGATTTTGTAGGGACTCCCAAAGGTAAGAACTGGGGCTACAAGCTGTACCAGATGGCCCTCAAGCGGGCAGGCTGGAGTGGGTTTCAGCTGCCCACCGCAATCACAGAAGATGGAACCGCGCACACGCGCGTGATAGGCTCTAATAACCCCTATGTTGGCATAGAGGAGATGGAGCGGCAGCGCGAGGAGATGTCGCCGGAAACTTTTGCCCAGGAGTGGTTGGCCGATTTTGGGGCTTCACAGTACCTGGTCTACCCGGAGGTCTCGGCGGAGTTCCATGAATGGCGCGCCCCTGTGCCCGAGGTTATGTCCTACCACG
>Ga0137312_1000024_pt1 | contig 14106 bp, 33 predicted proteins | sample EasRivERMZT133_2_FD_102296 | JGI IMG/M metagenome (GOLD analysis project Ga0137312, IMG submission 102296) | Soil microbial communities from meander-bound floodplain in the East River, Colorado, USA - East River MetaG ERMZT133_2 | ecosystem: Environmental > Terrestrial > Soil > Floodplain ...
CTTCCAATTGCCATTCTGGCGTTGAATCTTCAAGTCTTTGCCTTTCGTCAGCCGGTAAGTGTGGGTTATCATCCCATCCAATATGCATATAGAATTTGTTTTTATAGAAAGTCTCTGGCTCAACATGAGAAATAGTCCCATCTGAGTCCTTTCTATTCATAAAATGACAAACAAGCTCGTCCATTCCCTTTTCTGGCCACATTGTGACGTTTAACAAGGTACGTGTGCCTGTAAATGATGCTGTTCTCATCAATGCTTCTTGATAAACGTCATATCCGACTGATTCATCTAAGTGAATCCAGTCAAACTTAACCCCTTGAAAGGTAGATGCGCCTTGTTTAAAGGCCTTAAAGTATAAATTGGAAAACCCACCAGAAACATGAGGAATCATTACTGTGCCAAATGCGCCAGGTTGATTTGTGTTAGTCTTATGAGCAATGAGGCTCTCGTGAATGATAGCAATAATAGACCCATCAAGGGCGTCTTCAAATAAGTTCGCTTGAAGAATGTTTTTTGTCAGTTCTGCGCTTAAAGAAGCTTCAAGAGCATTAATTGGTCGGTCAAACCTATAACCTGGCCACCAATCAGGATAAAAGCCTGTTAGATGAAAATATAGCTCTACAAGAACCCCGTAAGTCTTACCTGTTCTGTTGCCTCCAAGTATGAGTCTTTCCCGCGCTTCCAAACCAGCACGGTAATAGATCATCATTTTTTCGGTAGGCTCATAATACGATAAGTTAATTAAGTCATTAACTTTGTGATGTTCCAGCGCAGCGTCAATATAATAAAGGATTTCTTGAGGTGAAAGATTATCTAAAGCATTATTCATGCTTTAGATATACCACTAACATTATTTATAAGAAAGTTTTTGTTGAATTATTATTTTGATAATTCTTGTAAAGACTTTGATTGTTCAAAACGAATATTCCAGTTATCAAGGTAAGACTTGCACAAATTAGGATCAACCAAGATCAAAAGGTTCTCGGTGTTATTCTTATATGCATTCTCTGAGAAGTTATAAGACCCTGTTACAAGGTTCTCTTCGTCTATAATCATAACCTTGTTATGGGCAATACCTCGAGGATAATCAAATTTAACAGGAATACCGGCCTTAATTACAATATCTTTAGCAGACCGCCCACAATTAACATTACTTTTATTAAGGATAAGCTTTACATCAACACCACGCTTATGGGCATCTGCAAGCGCATTGGCAATAGCCTTATCTGTAAAACTAAACGCCTGTATCCTTATGGATTTCTTTGCATCATTAATATGATCTATAATATGGGTTTGACATTTTTGGTTCGGCGTAAAGCATACCAACGGATATTCATTTGAGGGTAGGGGAAGACCAAAGGCAGTCACCGAACACAATAAACCTACGATAAGGGGTCTTTTAAACATAAACTAAATCTCCTTCCTCAAATTCTTTATTAACCTCCATGCTTTGGCTCCTTACAAGCTTACTAAGCTTCTGGAGCCGCGAATATCTTTCGTTTCTTATTATCTGCTTATTCATATGCTCTAAAGCACTCCGGATATATTCACTTCTTTTCATGTGAAATGCACTTGCGTTCTTATCAGCTTGAATAAGAAGATCGTCAGGTATATTAATAGTTACATTCATTTGTTTTCATTCTCCATCAATTGTTAATCATCATCTAAAAAAATAACTGCTGACCACAAAGCACATTCTGCTATTCCTGCGATCATTGCTAGTGTGTATCCATCCATAAACTAAATTCTCCTTGTTATTTGTTAAAACATTTATTGTCGCAAGTTTAGGGAAAATACTGAAAAAACCTAAACTTGCGCGTGCCTGAACTACCGTCAGACACAACTCATATCAACGGGGATCCCAGGGGTTATTGCCCAATTCATAAAGACCATTTTTATGATTTCTAGTAAGTTCTATTGCTTTATCTTTAATCCATTTAGGTTCAATTGGGCGGTTATTATTAATGGTGTGTTCTATAAGCATATTGTAATAACGCTCAAAAAGCTCTCTAGCCTTATCAAGAGCACCTTCCATCTCTTTAGAGGTTTCCTTTCTAATTTCTTCAAGTTCTACTTTTTTTGACATGCTTGGAATATGTACAAAATCTAATAAATTATAAGGCCCATCTTTTTTGTTATCTGCCACCATTATTCTATTAATTGTACATAAATCACTTTCAGGAGGAGAATTAATAGAAACAACTACATTCTTATCAAGTAGATCATCAGGCAAGGAATTAAAATACTCTTTTGCTCCTCTGGCTTTGTACATACCTACCATCTTATTTCACCTTAATTAATGGTTGTATCACTTATATATGGAAAGACAGTTATCATAATCACGCAGGGCTTTCCTTATTTTCTCTTGTATTACAGCAGAATATCTGATTTCAAAATACATAAACTCACCGTCTTCAAGTTCTCGATTTTCATTATGGTCTATTTGTTCATAAAGCTCTTTTAAAGTGTCATATAGTTGACTAGCAATTCTTGAAATTTCCATTGATGGTTATTCCCTTATTGATTGATGATTTAATTTTTCTAAATCACACGCTAATTTTTTTTTAGCCAGTGAAATTAAATCATCAATAACTAATTCATCATTTCTTTTATCTTTTTTTAAAAAATCACTTAATTCATCTAAAGTCATTTATTTCCTCATATTCAACGGCTTAGAAACATTCCAGTTTGCTTCTATGCACTTAAGATAATCCTCATAGACTTTGACATGATCCTCAATAGGGGTCTCCGCAAAGATCAGAGCCTTTGTCTCTTGTTTGACATCGCCTTCAATGCCTCCTGTTGCAGCAGCTTTCTCCAAAGAAGCGTGCAACTTTGCCTGTGTTTCATCAGAGAAACCTGCGCTACAGGCTTTAACTCTGTCGCTTACGACGCTGTCATGAATATCATGGGATGAACATCCAGCAATTAGTAACGGCAATAATAATTTTATAACTTTCAAAGTTTTTCTCCTAAAATATTAAAGTTATTGATAGCATAATAAAGGAATTATATCAATAAAAATATTACTTTTTCACTCCAACTCCACAAGCATACAAACGGCCCATGTTTGTATCTATTGGACAAAAGATGTAAACAAACTTTAATCATCTTGATCCCCGTAAAAGAATGCGAATTCCGGTTTTATATTCATCATCTAATGGCACACGTTGCGATACCCAATACTCATATTTTTCAATCTCAATATGCTGTAAATCAGTTACACCACCGTTAACTTCCAACCAAACTTCCATATCATCGGGAAAGTCTTTCATAGCGGCTATTAGTTCGGCTTTAGTCATTCTTTTTTAAATCCTTCAATAGCTTGATAGAATAGACTTTGTAGCCATATTCTCTTTCCCATTGTAAAGCCTTATCCTTATCTGTTGTTATAAGATTTTGCGGAATATTTGGAGTGTCTAATGGTATCTCTTCTAAAATGCAAACATAACCCGTAAAAGATACGGTTCCATCGGCAAAATATTCATACTCATTCATTTATATTCTCCATTAGAAAAATGCCACCAAGTATTTTTTGATATAGAAATAGCCTTATCCCTACAATCCTTAGAGCACACAAGATCAGTGTGAAACTTATCACCATAATTAATAAGATACTTTCTAGTCCTTACCGTGAAGGATAATCCGCAAAGAGAACACCGCTTTCGAAATGTTTTGTATTTATAGCCTATGCACTTAGCGGTCATAACCCACTCAAAATATTAGTAATTCTGTCAAGTGCTTCCTGAATTTCCTTAACAATTTCTTCAGCGGGAAGACAATCAGTAAAGCCACGATCTATAATAGATTCTATGTAACCAAAATTACGCGCTACACCAGAAGGATATAAATTATCATTTTGAACCGTAAGGTTAATTATACGATTGGCCATATTGCTTAACGGTTTGTCAGTCATTTCCCATTTTCCTGTAGTTGATGAGTTTCTATAAACAAACTTCCTGGATACTCATGTGCATAATCTTCAATATGTTTCGTTGCCAAATCATAGTCTAAAGTAACAAACTGAACAGAATCATAATAGCCGTAGCCATAATTTGTGGCCTCCCTACATATCACTAGGTGAACTTCTTTCATTTCTCATTTTTTCCCTGTCTTCTTATCGTCTAAAATCATTTGGAGTTCATTAATTTCTTTGTTTAGCAAAACACACTCTTCGTGAGAAGATCCCTTAGAATCACTAACATATTGTAGAATAATACATTTTTTACGTATTTCATCTTCAATATTATCCCGATTTTTATGATAAACTGTATAATCCCCTATTCCATTTCTTGTAATGCTAGTTACCTCACCCACTATAGGATCAAACTGCTCATACGTAGCCTTAAAGATAACCTCTTTGCAGGGGTAAATTTCGCCTTGGATGCCTTTGATGATGAAGTCGCCTTTAAATCCCATCATGTCCCCTTCAGGGGTTCGTATAAAACATTCTTCACCCCTAAATGGAATAAGTTCATTAACTTTTGTTACACAAATGTAATCACTATATAAAAACCACTCCGGCTCGTCATCAACACCAAGCTGGAAAGCCTCTACCACAACAGATTTTTTAAAATATTTCATTTTCTTTATTCCCTATATAATCTCATGAAAGCTCGGAGCTTTCTCATAAATAATCTGGTCAATCTTTTGTTTAAGAACGCTCACTATCTGGTCTGAGCTAACTGATGTTTCTTCACTTAAAGTGTATCCTACCGTGTAGCCCAAAGTGTACCCGTACTTCTCTTGCTTCCGAAGCAATTCCTTTATTTCATAGAGTGCTGAATAAAACTGAGGCGCACTATTATACATTAATGCTTCTTGCACGTCTTCTGTTTCAAAGATGAATTTCATTATATTCCTCCCTCAACACGAACACGTAAAGAAATTACGCTTTTTATCTTCTTCAACCTTTTTACCTGTAATAATTTCATAGTGATGCCAAAATTCATCGGGGAGACCTTTATCTCTTAAGCTCTCACTTACATAAAAACAATCAGACCACTTTTTTTGATTCTCAACCCAATAATCTGCATGTCTCATAAGGTTCTCATATGTTAAATTCTCCTCCTTAACATAATCATAATCATAATCAATTTCGTCCTCACCGCAATTAGCTATCCAATCCTCTATCCACTTCTTGGACTTTTCAACCTCATCCTCTTTAGGCTCTTCAACTTGAAGCTCAGAAGGGGGAAATGCAGGATGCTCCCAGACATGGCGTAATGATTTTATAGTGCGTGGATAGAGAACAAGCCAGAAGCGTTCGCCTGGGGAGATTATATTTAAACCTAATTCTCCTACCTTGCAAATAACAAAAGGATCAACAATGCCAACTGCATCCTTGCCATAAGGATAACAAGGAATTCCATCTGCTGTTACGTGCTCACCTGGCCTAAGATAATTTTTAGCAACCACAGGCTCAACAGCAAGGTGAATAGCATCTCTCTTTTGAGTATCGTCTATAATAGTTCCCAGTGTTTCTAAAGCGTCTGTAAAAACGCTGCGTTTGTCAGTCATTGTTGCGTTGCTCCTCCATTAGATCATTTATATTCTTCAAAAACCAAGACAACGTTTCTGTAGAGCCATCAACAAAACCCATAACATATATAGGATGCGCATCACACTCTATGGCCATTACTGGTTCTTTTTCTTTTATCTCAGATATTTTTCTAATAAGGTTTTTTTTAATAACATTTATAGGATCTGGATTCATTCTTCATCTCCTAGAGCTTCTTCGATTTTATGCAAAAGTACATACAAAAACTCCTCTTCTACTAGAGGAGGGTCTATAAGTTTAACAATTTCATCTATCCTATCATTTATAGATAGTTTTAAACGTTTCAGTGTATGTCGTTGACGTAATTCTATCTCTTCTATTGCTTTAAGCTTTTGCAGAGCTTCTTTAGCAAGATCACTACCATTATTTACAATGTTGTAACACTTTGTAATTTCTTGCTTATCAATCATTGTTCTCTTCCTCTTGGTTCTTCATCAAAAGCTTCAGCAAATCACAAATGTCGTCTACGTTGAAAGAAGATTGTTGCTCAAGAGCTTGCTTGAGAAGTACCATAAGAGCTATGATCACAGGTAGTACCTTCTCTTCCTCAAGTAATCCACCAATATTATGTGCAATCTTATATCCTTTCTCTAGGGTGCGCTCTCCAAACGATTCAAAATTCATTCTTCATCTCCTTCTTTATTGTTCTGACTAAGTTGATCAACAATGTAAGATCTAATATTCTCAAGTACACTTTTGGGTTTATTAAACATTTCTTCAAAAGTGGAAGTATCCTCGCAGTTATCCACACCTAAATCTGCTAAAGTACTAGTAACAAAATGATTGAATACTAATACTTGCGACTTTACATTTCCTTTTTTTGCTTGGCTCATTACAACTGCTATAACTTCCATAATATCTTCAGTATGCTTTTCTAATGCACGTTTTTTCAACAAAATCAATGGATTAGCACCCTTTCGAGGTCCATCCATATGACGCCTGGGATCTGGGCCAGTATTAAACGGCCTTCCTCTAGGTCTATGGTCTTTAAGATCAATCACGTTCTTGGTCATTTTGTTCTTTTTCCTTGAGTTGCTTTGCTAAAGAAGTTACTTGAGATGTTACATATTGAACATCTCTGTAAATATCATAACCGATTGAATTATATTGAGATTCATATGCTGGCACCAAATCATTAAGATGCGCACAATCAAATCCGAACCACCAAGCTTCATCGTTATTTTCTGTTAAATGACAAATGCCAAATTCAGCGTCTCCCCTACAATGTTCTGAATAGGTTAACCCTCCATGTATTTCAATCTCTTGCCAATCAATATCGTTATAATGTTTCTCATAATATGAATGGCTCTTTTCAATAGCTACATACCCACATAAAGCGCCTAAAGGCCCTCTTTTTATAAGACAATGATACCCTGTTTCAGGATCAACCCAGGAAATACGATCCGGTTCTTCTTGCCATCGTCCATTTGGCAAGGATGTTTTATCTATGTATGTTTGTTCAATTTTATTCATTTACTCTCTCCCTCTTTATCATTGTTTTCCTCTAATACCTTTTCCATACGTTTATTAATTTCTTTTTGCCATTCAGGCATATTTTTCAAACCTTCGTAAAAACTAATTGAAGCTTCTTCTAAATTAATTTGCAACCTAACATAATCATCAATATAATCAATTAGCTTGTTTAAAGTTTCAGCCCGTTTATCAAGAGAATCAATAAACTCCCTTGTTGTCTTTTCCTCCAAACAATCGGTCATAAGCTCTTCTAAAAGCTCTCGAAACTTTTCATCTTTACTGATACTCATTGTTTAGTCTCCTCACAAAAAAAATACAACATTGGTTCATTTAAGTCTCCTGTTATTTTTTTAAAGTATTCAATATCACTTATTGGAAATTTGTAATGAACATTCTCCAATGAATTATTATAAGAACTCATTATTACCAAAATTTTATCGTCAGTAACCAAGATGTCAATTATGTGATTAATGTTTAGATACATTTTTGAACTTGGAATATATATAAAATCCTTATGCATTACTTTCTCCCACTAAACTCCACGTCAATGTTATACTCTTTCCTTAAAAGCCCTTCTGCTATTTCTTCTAAAAGATTATTATCACCCCATATCTTATTGGCGCCATACCCAACAGCAAAGAGCAACAATGCACCCAAAATAAAGAGCACTGGCAAAGAATTCATAATCGTTGATAAAGTTGATAATCTTTTGTCCATTTGTTGTTTCCTTAGTTGTGACTTTCATTCTCAACACCCCAATCCATATTTTTGCTCAGGGACAACCTCTTCAAGGGAGTAATACCCCGCATAGGCAGCTTCACTCTTATCGTTAATCTCATGAAGGTTCTTGGCATGGAAGAGCCAGTCAATAAGAGCCTCCACAGTAGGCTTGTTCCTAATAAGCTCTTTTCCTATAGTATAATTATCAGAAAGCACCTGGTCTTCCAGGTTCTTAATATATTGCAATATGTAAACATGTCCTTTATCCATTTTATTTCTCCAAATTTGTAAAATGTCTTTTAATTGCTACAACAGTATCACTGAAACACATACGTATAAGAATCATTAACATGAAAAATGAAAAAGAAACAAAAAATCCATAAAATTCAAAATGAAACAACAAACCCATTATAGAACTAATAATAAGAATAAAATATGCAAAGTGATCTAAAAATGATAAAAACTTATACATTTTTAATCTCCCTTATCTTAGCAAGATTTTCTTTAATATTTCTATCAATCTCCAAACTATCTTCATAAAACTTTTTAGCTTCATTCAAGCTTCTTCTACTATCCCAACAAACAAAAAATATTAACACTATTAAAATAAAACTTAAAAAATTATCCATTTTTAATTACCTCCAAAAAGTTTTCAATTGAATTAAGCATACCGTGTAATTTATTCAAATCTTTATTATCCATTCCACATTGTTCTAAATCCAATGAGTGATCTTTAAATAATTCATCTAGTGTTTCATACAATTCACTCCCTTTTTTCGATAATTTTACATAACTAGAACGCTTATCATCCTTATTTTCAAATTGCATAAGATAGCCATTGTTTACCATTTTTCTTAAGTTATAAGAGACATTCTCGCCCAAGTAGTAACCACGCTTGGTAAACTCTCCCACTGTAATTTTTTCAAATCCGACGTTATACAAAATAAGGCATTGAACAGAGTTAATATCCCTAATCTGCCTATCACTTAAGTAAATTTTTATTGTCTCTAAGAAAAGACGATGAAGCCTTTCGCTAACAACCGCTAACCTAAAATAATTTTGTGTTATGCTCAATATAATCTCCTTTATTATTAATAATATTAACTCAATGTAATGTAATTAAATCATCAAATGACGGCCTCAATTCTTTATTGTTCGCATATATATAATCAATAGTAAGATATAATATAGTTACCTTTTCTTTAAGTGGTCTTACGCCACACGCCAGTATAATTTGATGGAATGTATCCTCCATCTCCCGATCAAACACCATCTTGTTCATCTCTTCTATTTCATCTGTCATTTTTGTCGTTCCCTATCAAGTTTTGTTCCCATGATAGGAAGATAACATGATGTGTTTTTAAAAGCAATAATTTTTGTTAAAAAAAACAAAAATAATTTATGCGGCCTGCTCAACAAGGGTTTGAACGCTTTTTTGAGCCTCAAGGTTCTCCTTCAAGACTTGTTCAAGCCTCTTACACATTGTCGCACGCTTATCTTGGAGAGACTGCTTTTTGACAAGAAGTTCGGATGAAACAGGAATATCCTCCGGTTTGCAAAGGTTTAACTGAGCGCGGGAATAATAAACCAAGGCTGAATCATAATTAATCTTCGTAAGCATTTCTCTATCCGTTTTTGAATAACCACAAAGCGGATATTTCTGGTCAACTTCATCCTCAACGCTCTTGAAGATTTGATCTTTGACCTCTTGGCTTACGGTTTCTTTATGTTCCCGTATCATTTTGTTTTGATCGTCAATAACCTTCTGCTTCGAATATTCAATAGCTTTCTCAACGTTTAAAATTTCAAAAGTTATTGTATTTATGTCATATTGTAATTTGTTTTGCTCTGAAATGTTCCCAATTTGTGATATTATATTTTTCACCCCATATGCTCCTTGAAAAATTGATTTAATAACCTCTGGCTTGATAGCCCAATAGAAAAACGCTTTAAACTTGCTATTGGGGGCTTTCCCCATCAAAAAATTCGTATTGCCTATTGCGACACAGTATTTTTTGAACGCTTCTAGGCACCCACCAAAGAAATCAGCAAGAACCTTGTATAGCTTGGAAGCTGTGGAAGGGTACCAGGAAACCATGTCCTGAGTGTGGCTGTTCCATAACTCAACCATTTTTTTAGAACTTAACTTCTCTTTCTCTCTCTCAACCTCCATGCTGTCTCCTGGGACACCCCCGAGTAGTGAAGTATTAGTTTGAAATACAAAGGGATTAGGATGCGCGTGCGCGAGGGGGAGGGCGATAGGGACATCACTGGACTGATTTGAAGGTATGATTTTTGACTCTTTTGCCAAGTTATCCACAGACTCAGGGACATCACTAGAGGAGGGAAGGGGAGATTGAACTGGATGGCTTATGGAAAGGCTGCTTAAAAAGCTCTTTACGGCTTCACGGTCTATAAAATAATATGTCTGGTTCGTCTTGTGGTTGGTATAGCTAGCAAACATTTTGCCATTGAACCTGTCTGATTGCTTCAAAAAGTCACGCTTGGTCGTGTGATGGTTAATTAAGCTGCTGAATATAGGATCCAAGATTTTGCGAGACATCCCAAGCTCTTCACCCCAACTATCTCCTTTCTTATAAAGGGGATGCTTCCTACAAGGCTGCTTGAACTTATAAAAACCGTCGGGTTTCTTCCCAAACCAATAAAGAAGCCTTGCAAAAGCAAGCGCGGTGTTGTTAGAGCCGTAGTAATCCCTTACGGCAATGTCAAATTTAAGATAGCTGTTGCGTGCCATAGATAACCCCTTATTTTTAAAGGTTACCTACATATTGATTTGTTCTGAAAAACGTAGTAACTTTTCTTACTAGATTTTTTTCAATTAAATCAATAACATAGGAACCATTTTGTTTTTTTCACCAAAAAGAACAAAATATTTATTGACACAGGAAGGAAGGGGAGGTATAAGAAAGGAACAAAAGGGCTTCTAAAGTTAATTTCAGTCTCTTTGCTGCTTCTTTTGTTGTTTATAAATTAATCAATGATTCGATAATTTATAGTTTCCTTTGTTAAAGATAGAGATTTAAAAGTCTCTATCTTTACATCGGAACACCCTGCGACGCAATGTCGCACCCCAGATATAACTCTCTTTCACCTTCATGGTCAAGATATTTTTAGATCCATTCTAAAAATATTTTGTCCTTTATATTCATCCAATGGAATCACACTCATCAAACCTTTTAGCATAGGGCACGTGCAAAACCATAACGTTCATCATCTGTAGCATGGCTAAAAAAGTTTGGCTAGTGGAAATTTGTCAGCGAAAGCATTTTTTATGGCCTCTATGTCAACCATATGTATTGATGTCTTGAAATTTATGTGTTTATATTAAAACACCTGTAAGGAGATTTTTTAATGAATAAAACAAAAGGTAGGCCAGAAAGTACATTATCTTTAATTAGAATTATAAGGAATGCTATGGGCTTAACAGCGCGAGAACTAGCAAAATTAGCTAATACTGATTATTATGCTGTCCAAAGGATAGAATCAAATAGAACAATAGGAGCGGAACGAGTATATAAACTAGCTAAAGCGTTAAAGATATCTTCTGATATTATATTCTATAGCATGGGGCAGATTCCAGAAGATAAAGTAGATTTTGTAAAAAAAGACCCTTTAAGGTTTAAAGAGATTATAGATGAAGCATGCGCAGAACCATGGAGGCTTACTAAAACAACAGATTATATGAAAGACATTAAAAATAAAATGGAGCAATCAAAAATAAACCCCGAGATAACCAAGATATTAGCGAAACTCAACCCGTCTGAATAGGAGGTCAAGATGATCAAGAAAGCCGCATTTTTGTTAATATGCAGTTCCACCATAGCTATAGGTATGGAAAAAATAGAGATTATGAAAAATGGCCCTTCTTTAGCTAGAAACATGACTCAGCAACAAAAAATTCAATTTATGCGTAATGGAGGGTATATCTTCCAACAAATATCTGAACATGTTCCCGAAGAGGTAAAACCTATTGAGGTTTTAAATTCACCTGCTCCACAAGAGCCAGAACCAGAATTAGAAGACAAAATTGAAAACAGACAACCTGAACCGGTAATTGAAACTCCTATTGTTGAAGAGATCAAACATAATATTGAGCATCCTGTCACAGAAGACGACAAGATAACCGAAGAAGAATTAATAAACCATGCGATCAAGTTTTCGTTAAATGAACCTCAACCCATTCTTAAAGAGACAATCCAAGCCGTCCAAAAGATAAATAATGTTCCAGGTAAAAATATCATTATTAATTATAATGTAACCATCAAGCAAAAGTTAAAGAACTCTAGTCAAAATATAAATATAGGAAATAAAAACAATAATTATTAGATCATATCATTGTATGTAATACATATAATATGTTAATGTGGTGTCGGAGGTGTATCACATGATCAATAAATTACTTGCTTTTATTTTGTTTTTAATCTTTATAGCCACATCAAGCGCAAATGAAAATTGTTCCCCTTGGGATCCTCGCTGTAAACCCATTATTAATGGGGGAGTTTATGGCGGTCTCACCCTGGGTTATACCAACCTTGTAGGACAATTAAACCGCACTCTTAACGTTAATACCGCCGATAGGGTCTCCAGCGTTGGTGAAAATGGCGTAGCTTCGGGCGTTTTTGTTGGGTACGAAAAGATTATAGATGGAGGCTTTTATATAGCAGCAGAAACCTTTTATCAATATGCCAACATTATGATTGAAAAGGATGAGAACACCTTTCCAGGGTTTGTTAACTATTTCACTTATATAAAGAATAATCACAAGACAGGCATTGTAGCTAAGGTAGGATTTCTCCATGCCAATAACGTGTTTTATCTAAAAACAGGGATCGCTTTAAGTAGGTTTATCTTGGGATTTAAAGATAATACGGGAAATACACCTATCACCTCAAGCAAATCAACAACCCAAAAAGGACTTATATTCGGAGGCGGTATGGATTATTTTCTGAATAGGAGTGTCGCAGTCGGGTTAGAATATGAAATTACCTGCTATCAATCAATGAATTTCAGAAACAACGCCGTGGGAAACTTTTCCTTTAAGCCGTATTCCCATACGTTTCAGGTGAGATTTAAATATACCCTTTAACCACTTCCAATCCTTCCTGGTAGCTCCTGCAAAGATGGTAGCTAACCCCAATCATCAGGCACCATTTTTCAAAAGACTTTTGAGATGGTGTCTGGTTTCCCCTCGAAGCCTTAAACTCAATAAAAAAACTCTTTTCCTTTCCAAGAAAACAATAATCAGGAACGCCCGAAATCTTCCCCATGTGCTTTTGTTTTAGTTCAAAGGAATAATTGCGTCTTAAGGATGGAAGGAACTCATTCGGTATGTGATACCATATAAAAGGTAAATTCCCTTCTAATGTCATTTGTCGCATAGTATTGGCAAACTCTACGCACATTGCCTGTTCAGGCTTCAAGGTGCTTGTGACAATTCCTTTATATGGCAAGAGAAGGTTCAGTAAATCCTTATTCATTTACACCTTCCTTATAAAGATCAAGTTGTTTTTGTAAAACCCTTAGCTTTTCAAACCAGGCATACAAAGAAACACACTTATCATAAGGACAAACTTCTATAAGTTCCCTTACGGCGCTTGGATGAGGAGGAGGAAAGGGCGGTAATGATTTAATAATAAGTGAATTATTCGTTTTTGGTGGAACGTTCGTGTAGGTCTCGCATCCAGTTATGGATATCATTCCGAGAGCCAGAAGGACGAGCAGCAATTCTAGCTTGCTTATTTTGGATGGTGACAATCTTCTGAGACTCAATATTTAAATCCTTTATTTGTGTATTAATGTTTTCATTACTGTTTTTAAGCCTAAAATTTTTGCCTATAAGATAGTAACAAAGGAAGACTACCATACCACTTATTATAAGGTAAACTTTCTTGTAACTTTTAAAAACCCATCCTAATATTGTAGCCATTTGCAATCCGTTTCTGTATAATAAATTTTAGATAATTTTTGGGGAAAAAATTTTTTATGTTGACACATATGGATATTATATATAATGTTTATATGTAAATCAATATAAGCTTTAAAAAACAATATTATTTGTGATAAAATAAATTTAGGAGTCATAAAAATGAGCGAATGTCTTAACGATGTAACGAAAAAATTAGTAGAAAATATCAGTATCAAAACTAAAGAGCTTAAGCAGGTAACCACAAGCCTAGAAAAAATGGGTGTGTTTTCTGCCTGCACGGATTCACAGAGGAAGCAATATAGCGACCTTCTCAAAGAAATCAGCATTTCAAGCCAAGGTCTGGAACAATTCATAAGTATTTCTCATGGGGTATAAAGATGATGTACGGATTAACCATGTCTGTTGA
>Ga0137312_1000025_pt1 | contig 13910 bp, 21 predicted proteins | sample EasRivERMZT133_2_FD_102296 | JGI IMG/M metagenome (GOLD analysis project Ga0137312, IMG submission 102296) | Soil microbial communities from meander-bound floodplain in the East River, Colorado, USA - East River MetaG ERMZT133_2 | ecosystem: Environmental > Terrestrial > Soil > Floodplain ...
CGAGGCGTGTTGTGGACGCAGTGTTTGATCTGGCCGACTTTTACGAATGGGGTCCAGATTGGCAAGGTGTGCCAGAGTCGCAATTGCAGCAACGTATTTACGAATGGGTCGCCATTGCGGATGTGAGCTACTCACATATTGATCGGGCCGTCCCTATTCCGGGGGACCCCTCCAACGTTACGGATTTGTCGGCGTCAAGGGCCGAAGGGGACGAAGTCCGAACCCTTGACGCTGACAGTAAAATCCGTAGTTGAGGGGTCGAACGGATGGCGAAATTGATCTATCCCGACTTGCAATCGCCACGCAGTGAGCTTGCAGTCAACAGCTATGGGTATTTGGTTACTAGATGGGCGAAGCGTAGGCTAGGTATTGAGCATGGTCCGTGGCAGGAATATGCGCTAGAGCGTATCCTAGAGCATGATGCAGACGGTAATTTGCTAGCTCAAATTGCACTTATTTCTGTTGGTAGGCAGAATGGGAAAAGCGTTATTGTGCGCTCGCTTGCGGGATGGATATTGGATGAAGGATGGAAGCACCCGACGTTCAAATTTTGGACGTTCATTTTGCTAGCTGCGCATGATGCGAGACAAGCACGCATCCCGTATGAATTCATACGCAGGGATTTGGAGTCCTATGTAGAGCTAGGCGATAGAGCCTCTAGGCGAGGAATGAAACGGAATAGGGCGACGATAAATGCTGGCATTGAATACAATGGTGTACAGATAAACGTTGCTTCGCGTCAAGCTGGTAGCTCGCGTGGTCATTCTCCGGGGCTGATTGCATTTGACGAAGTGTTGACGCAGACTGATTTTGGTATGTACGAAGTCCTATCGCCGTCACTTTCTGCCATTCCTAATTCGCAAATGCTGATGACTAGCACGGCGGGGTTCAACGATAGTATCGTCCTACGTTCAATGTTTGATAGACTGTACCGTCAAGCGACGAATGCTGAACAGCATGATCCGTCGTTTATTGGGCTATGGTGGCGCACAGATAGCGACGATGTGGGGTTGGATTGGGACCAATTGGCAAATGCTAATCCTGCGTTGGGGGATGGTAGGCTATCGCGAAAGGCTATCGAGAATGAGTATGCTATTTTGCCGCGTGGTAGTTGGGTTCGAGAAAGGCTAAATCGCTGGCATGATGAGAAGGTGGACGCACCATTTACGATGCTGCAATGGGGATCATGTAGGCTAGCGTCGCCACTTGACAAGGCGGTTGGGAAATATACGATTGGCGTTGACGTTCAATCCGCATGGTCCGAAGGTACGATTGTTGTAGCTGCGATGCGCGATGATGAACGGGTTGGGGTTGAGGTTCATCGTCACTTGAAGGGGCGTCCGGGCGCACCTTTGGTGGCTGATGATTTCTTGCGTGAGATTATCAAGATTTCGGAGAGGGTTGAAGTAGAGCATATCGTCTATACTCAATCGTCTGCGTTATTGCCAGCGTTGCAGAAATTTGGTATCGAGCGCGGAAAGCCTATGGAGTCTGTGCCTATTCCTCGCATCGTGCAAGCGTGTCACGATTTTGCGGAGGCAGTGGCGAGTAAGCGTATTGCGCATGATGATCCATTTTTAGATAGTGAAATGCTAGTTGCGCAGCGCAGGTTTGTTGGGTTGGATGGTGGCTGGCGTTGGATGATTACTCCAAATCCAGTTACATCAGTCATTGCATCTACATTGGCAGTTGCGTATGCGGATAAGGCAGTTGCACCGGTGCAAGTGTTCATATGAATACCGTAGCGTGGAGATGTGGCGGAACGCCAACTAGGGGACAGTATCAACGCTATCCATCTAGGTTCATCTATAATGTGAAATTGAATTACCCGACTATGCTATCGGGAAATTCATTGCATTTGTTTTCGGGGTCAACTAAATATGGGGTTTCGGTTGATAGAAATGTGAATGCTAATCCTACGGTAGTTGCGGATTTCAACCATTTACCATTTTATCCGAACACGTTTGATGCGGTATTGGCTGATCCGCCATATGCGGATCATTGGCAAAAACAATGGGGCGGAGATTTGCCTCAACCAAAACAAATATTGCGTGCTGCATCTAGGGTAGTAAGGCGAGGGGGATTGATTGGAATTCTCCATATCATTGTCATTCCGTGTTATAAGGAATTCAATATAGAGCGCGTCGCTATCCATCCTATTCTGTGTGGTCCGAACAATGTTCTTCGGGCATTCAATGTTTATCGTAAATTGTGAGTCACTCACATTTGCGGCGCTAGAGTATTCTTTAGGTATGGGGAAGAAAAACCGCGCTGTTATTACCATCAAGGGCGGGGCTGCTCCTACTCCACCATCCCCCGGAGTATTGGGCATCCCCGCTCCTTATTATCAATCGTCACTAGCTTATCCTTTGACGATTGTGGAGGCAGTGGGGATTAGTGCGGTTCGCCGCTGCGTCACCCTAATTGCAAATGCGATTGCGGGACAGCGCTGGACGGAGTGGCAGGATAGCGTTCGTTTGGAGTCGCCTGTTTCTACGATTGTAAAACGCCCGTCCGCAATTATGACTCGCCGTGAATGGGTTTGGCGTGTAATTGCGTCAATGGCTCTTGACGATATTTCCTATTTGTATATGACTGGCGGGGTTGATGATGAGGGGATACCCGGTTCCTTAATTCCTATTCCTCGCCAGTTGCTTTCCCCTGCTGGATATTCTGATCCGTATGGTATTTTTCCTCCGACAAAGTATCTGTTGGGTGGCGAGGAAATTAGTGCGGAATTCATCATCCCGGTTCGCTCTGCATTCTGGCCGGGCGTTCCGTACCATTTGATCGGTATTCTGCAAATGGCGCGGAATTCAATGATGACTGCGTTTGCATCGGATGCCTACGCTAGCCGATACTGGCAAGCGGGCGGGTCGCCAACGACTGTCATTACTACGGATCAAGAGCTAAATGCTACGCAAGCTGACGATATTGGCGCGCGTTGGCGCGATAGACGTTCGCGCGGTCCCGACTATCCAGCTGTGCTAGGAAAGGGTGCAGAGGCTAAACCGTGGGGCGCAGATATTAGCAACGCTGTTGCTATTGAAGCTCGCCGCGAAATTATTATTGAGATTGCCAATCTGTTTGGCGTCAATTCGCAGTATCTAAATGTGTCGCCTACTGGCACAAGCAAAACGTATTCTAATGTTCAGGATGAGGCTTTGTCCCTAGAGAGGTTTACTCTCTCCGGTTTCGTTGATCCTATTCAGGATGTGATTAGCGATCTGTTGCCAGAAGATCGTTTCATGCTAATTGATATGACGCGGCTAACGCGGGCGGCGCAGGAGTCGCGTTTCCGTGCGTGGCAGATTGCTACTGGTATGCGTGCATGGATGCTTCCATCGGAGGTTCGGACAGAAGAAGGTTTGTCACCTTCCGATGGAATTGACGCAATGGAGACTGCCGCTATTGAAGGCGCGCAGAATGCAGTAAAGGAGTCAACGAGTGACGCAGGAACGGCAAGTGACAGCGAACGGGGTTCCAATGCCGACGGCGCAGGAAATTCAGGAAACGCCGCGCGATTGGCCGCTAACTAAAAAGGTTACTGCAATCATGCGCAAAGAGGATGAAGCGCTAGGAATTCAGGAGCCGCGCAATTCTCTTGACGTTCAAGCTGAAAAGCAAGTCAAGTGGGGTCATGCAGTGGATACGCGAAATAGGCAGCCAGACGAAACCGATGCAGATTTCGCTGCGCGTGTCGAACGCGAGCGCGTTGAAGGTGCGGAAAACGTCAACGCAGATATGATTGGTGAGCCGGTTACTGTTGGTGGTGGAGATAACGAAGCGATTGTAAAGACAAATGAAACGCAGCGCGAAAATGAGGAAAACGGCGAGGCAGAAGCGCGGCGAATTAGTAAGGAACGTCGAGCTCGCCAGTGAAAACTACAACGCTAGGACAGATTTCTGTCCGCGCGGTTGATGGAGCGCCAGCCCAATTTGAGGGGCTGGCCGTTCCATTCAACGTTGTTATTGATGTTCCGCATGGTAAGGAGCGATTTGTTCCGGGTGCCTTTAGGGACGCCGCGCGGGAAATCAATAGTGGCGTGCGTATTGCTTATCTGAACCGTCATGGTTTGGATGGTGGCGTCCCAATTGGAACGATTACTAAACTAGAGGAACGATCGGAAGGCTTGCATTTTGCGGGTGAATTCCTAGACGTTCCAGAGGTTGTTCAATCTTGCTCCCAAATTCAGAATGGGCTGAATGGAGTGAGTATCGAATTTGTGCCGGGAAAGATGCGCCGTAAGGCTGGCATTGTTGAATATTACGAAGGTGTGCGACTCGCTGCGATTGCAGGATCATACGCGCCAGCGTACCGCGAAGCTACCGTATCTTTGCGAAATGTGAGTCACTCACAAAATCGGAGGGGTTCAATGCCAGTTTTGACAGAGTCCGCGCTTGTTGAGCGGCGGTCTGCAATTACATCGCAGATTGCCGCTATTCGTAGCATTGCGGAAACGGAAGATCGCTCTGTTGATGATAGCGAACAGGGCGAGCTTGATGCGTTGACGCAGCGTATCGCAAATGTGGATGCCCTAATTGCGGATGCACGCGCGGAGACGAAGCGGCGCGATGCAGAGAGAAACGCAATTCCTGTTCGCAGTGGCGCTCCTGCTATTGTTACTCGCAGCGAGTCTGTTTATGGCCCGCATACTGGAAAATCTTTCTTCGCAGACCTTGTAGCTATGTCAAAGGGTAATACGGAAGCTAGCGAGCGAATGAGTCGCCACAAGGCTTTGGTGCACGATCTTGCTGCGCAAATTGAGTCCCGCGCAATTGAGTCAAGCGAGCTTGCGGGCGCATATCCTACGCAGAATATGCCGGACCTGTACGTGCCAGATTTGGCATATGCGGGACCGTTTTCTAGGTTCTTTGCAACAACGCCAATTTCGTCATCCAATCCAATTACTGTCCCTACGTTTGGGACGGTGACGGGTGATACTGGCGTTCAGTCAGCGGAGAATGTTCCGCTGCCAGCTATTGATATGACAACCGCGCCACTGACAATTACTCCAACCGCCGCCGGTGGGGAAGTGATTGTTTCGCGGCAGGTTATTGACGGCGCAAATCCGGGGACTGATGTTATTGTTAGTACGGAATTGCGCGAGCTTTTGATGCGCGACGTTGATCGTGCGATTTATACTGTGCTCGCTGCGCTTGCAACAAAGTACACAATTGCAGATACCGCTGGTACTGGTGCATCGCAGAGTGGGCGCGATTTGGTTCGCGGGTTGAATGCTGCGCTTGCTGATTTCTACGCAGTCACTCGCCTTATGCCAGCGGAAGGCGTGTTTACTAGTACGAATGATTGGGCAAATTTGGTCGCAGGCGAGGACACAACCGGTCGACCGATTATGCCATTCGTCAATCCGATGAACGCTGTCGGTACGTTTAGTGGGACTGGTTATCAGCAGGGCGTTATTGGCGGAACGCTTGTTGAGCCGTCATGGGCGATTACTAATCAGACCTTCGGGTTTATTGCTCGCAAGAATGATGCGCGCCAATTCAAGTCTACTGTGCTTGAATTCCGCCTGACGGAGCGCAATGGTCCGCAGTCAATCGTTTTTGCAATCTGGCAGTATTTCGCGTTTGCCATTCTCCAGCCGCGCGGCGTCCTCAAGTACGTTTATACGAATACCTAAAGTGTGAGTGACTCACATTATGTGGGTAAGTGCGGATCAGGGTTTGGCGTTCATCCGCGTTAGTAATGCTAGCGCGGATGAACAAAAGTGGGCGATTTCGCTAGCTAGTGCGATTAGCAGTGGGATTGATGCGTATTTGGGGGATGAACTAATTATTCCTCCGCATCTTGAAATTGAGTCTGCTGCGCTTCGGGCGTTTGGGTACGCATGGAAATATCGTGAGGCGCCATTTGGCGAAGCGCAGTGGATGGATGAACAGGGCGGCGCAATTCGATTGGCGGGCGATTGGCTTGACCCTATCAAGCCAATTCTAAATCGCTATCGTAGCGTTGCGCAGTTGATTGGATGAGTACAGTTGCAGAGAGCCGGGCAGCTCTCGAAGCTGTGCTAGTTGCCGGGGGCGTTCGAGTATTGCCGCAAGGTGCCGCCTCGCCACCTTCGGTATTCGTCGCCCCCGGCAATTCATGGTTGACGCCTAGCCAATTGGCTTTCGGCAGTGTCGAAGTCAATTGGGTTGTTGTTTGCATCGTTTCCTCATCCAATGAGGTTTCAGTTAGCGAAATTGACAAGCTGGCGCAATCAGTAATGGTTGCGTGTAATGCATTGCCTAATGGTTGGGGTTCGCCAAATATCGGTGCGCCCGGAATGCTTACATTGGCAGGGTTGCCATATTTAGCTTTTCGTGCAGAGCTGAAAGGGGTTTTGTAAAGTGGCAGCAATTCCTGCGGTTCCGATTTTTATGCGTAATGTGTTGCTGACGTTCAAGCAAGGTGCGGGGACACTGGGCGAATTTCAATGTCACGTTTCAGAAGCGAGGGTTCAAGTAACGCCGGGCGAGACTGTTACTGTCAAGACTCTTTGCGCGAATGGATCGTTTTCGAGCGCGTCCCCGCCAGAATACGCGCTGATCCTTACTGGTATTCAAGATTGGGATACAACAGTTGGGTCCGAAGGATTGTCCGCGTATTTGTGGGCGCAAGAGGGTAAGGTCCTAGACGTTGTACTAAACGTCTATGGTGAGAGTGCGCTAAAGACTGCTACTACTCCCGCGATGGTTGGGCAGGTTACGGCTATTCCGGGTGACTATGGTGGCGAAATTGGTAGCTATGCGGAATTGTCCGTTGAGCTTCCATTTCTTGCGAAGCCTACTCTAGCCGTCGCATGAAAATTACTGGCGAGGTTACGGGCGAGGCAGAGACAAAAGCTGCCTTTAATAACCTTGCTAGTAGGGTTGTAAATGATGTTGAAGCTGCGAGCAAGACTGCTGGAATTGTTGCTAGCAAGGCGGGATCATTTGCTCCAGTACGCACGGGATTGTTAGCTGCGTCATTTGGCGTTCAGGATCGTTTTGTTATAAATGACGTTCCATATGCAGGGTATGTAGAGCACGGTGTTCCGTCATTGGGGATGGCTCCGCAATATATGGTGAGACAGGCGTTCGAGTCGTCTGCCGATCAAATTGACGCTATCTATTCGCAATGGATTGCGAGCGAGGCAAAGTCTGCTGGAATTGAGGCAACGACAAGTGGCTGAACCTGTGCGGGTTTTTGAGGTTTCTGGCGAGGATTATGCGCCCGAGCTTTTGCGCTTGCGTGACTTGATTGACATTGCAGAAGCTACAGGAATTGATCCGACAGATTTTGGTAGTGTTCTAGCAGGTCGGTCGGGTAAGCCAGCGGATCGTATTAAGGCACTTGCAGGATTTGCATGGATTATTACTCGCCGCGATGAACCGGATTTGACATATGAACAAGTGCTAGATGGTCGGGTTGTTTCTGTTGCTGACGAAAATGTGAGTGACTCACCTTTTTTAGTAGAAGAAGAAACGGCGGCAGCGATTTAGTAATGAGTATTGCTCTGGCGACCGGGTGGACGCCGGAGATTGTACGCAATTTGACGATGGGGGAAATTGACTCTTTGAGTCATGCAATGAAATTGCGTGCTAAAGCAATGAGGGGTTAGCAATGCCGGTTGGCTTGCAGGTCAAAATTGGCGCTGATGTTACGGGGTTGACTGGCGCGCTGCAAGCTGCTGCCGGTGGGGCTGCGTCGTTTGGCGAAGCGATCAAATTGTCAGTGGCGCAAATGCATCCTGCGGCGGGTGCTGCAATTGCAGTTGGCGAGGCTTTGGTAGGGATGACCGAAGCTGCTGCCGCTGATCGCGCGGAACAGGAAAAGCTGAATACGCTATATGAAAACGCGGTTGGCGTTACTGGCGATTACACAAATTCAATCAATGCTGCAATTGATGCTGGCGCGGAAAAGGCATTTAGCGATAGCGAGGTTCGAGCCGGACTAGAGGGATTGATTATTGCGACTGGCAATGCGGATGATGCAAACGCATTGCTGGCGCAGGCAATGGATATTAGTCGCGCTGCTGGCGTTGATTTGGAAACCGCTGCAAATGCAGTTGCTAAGGCGCACGAGGGTCAAGATACTGCATTGCGCAAGCTATTTCCGGGGATGACGAAACAAGCGACGGCGGCAGATACAATTACCGAAGCAACGAGACTGTCGCAAGGTGCCGCAGACGATTATGCAAAATCCGCAGAAGGTATGGGAAAGCGCGGAAGTGATGCGTTTGGAGAATTGTCGGAGACGGTAGGCTCTGCATTTCTCCCTATCATGGATGAGCTTTTGCCAGCACTTTTGCCTTTTGTTGAATTGCTAGGCGAGCTGATTACGGCTGTCATGCCGCTATTGAAGCCAGCAATTGAGATTATTGTTGGCGCGCTGCGCATTTTTATTGACGTGCTAAAGGCTGTCGTTGATGGCATCAAGTCTGTTATGAATTTTATTAATGATATGGTCAATAGGTTTAGGGATGCTGCGAATTTCGTTGGCAGTATTGACCTAAATCCATTTGCAGCGGGCGGAGCGCCGACGCCAGAAATGGCAGGATATTCAAGGTCCGGGCGCAGTGGGCGCAATGGTGCTGGCGGTGCCACTGGCGCAAATGTGACTGTGCAAGTAATGTCAGCGGACCCCGAACAGGTTGTACGTGCTGTTCGCCGTTGGGCGGGATTGAATGGCGGAGCAAGTCCATTCAATCGCTATCTGGATATTTAGCAAGTGGCGATAATTCACGGCGCTGACATTATATTTGAGATGTTTTTGGGTGCCGGTCCAACGTGGACGGAATTTACGTGCGATGTAACGTCCGCTAATTGGTCATGGGGCGCGACGACTCCGATGGGACCATTGACAATTTCCGAAGGCGGTTCGCTGCGCGTTAGTCTGTATGATCCTGACAGGAAATATGATCCAGTAAATACCAGCTCGCCGCTATATGGGATTATCAAGGTCGGTACGATGGTTCGCGTCAGGGTTGATGGAATGAACCCTGCGTTTACTGGATCGCTGCAAACTTGGTCATGGGACCATGAAAGCGGTATCGCGGACCTGAATGTAATTGATGCTATCGGGCAGCTATCGCAATTGTCATTGCCAGATCGCGCGACCATTGCGCCGGAGGCATTGTCAAGCGCATATCAAGTGCAAGCGTTGTTAGATAAAGTGGCATGGCCGGTCGGGTTGCGATATTTTCCGCGACCGGGAATTGGTGTAATTCGCGGCAATCATTACGTAGAAGGTAGCGTATTAGACGGGTTGCACCGAATTCGTTTCTCTGAATTGGGTTCATTCTTTGCACGCAAAGATGGCGTTTTTGTATGGTGGGATAGGGTGGGTCCGACGCCAGCTACTCCAACCATTGTCATAAATTGCGGCGGCGCTCGATTGACTGATATGTGGCTGGCGTCGGGATTGGGGCGCGTTCGCAATCGAGTAGTAATTAGTGGTAGTAATCGAGGCGCATATGGTCCCGCTATTCCAATTTCGGAACAGCGATCCGTAGTTACTACGCATGAATTTCTACAATTTGCTAGCCCTGCTGATTGGGATGCATGGGCGAATACAATCCTGAATGCGCTTCAAGTCTCAAAGCCAATGACGATGCTCGGTACAATTGTTCCGTTTGGTACGGAGGTTCGCCCGATCCTTTGCTCTGAATTTGGTGATCGCTGGATTATTCGAAGCGACGGAGAGGCGGATCATATCGTGCGAGTCGTTGGAGCGGTTGTTAGCGTTAGTCCGGGTTGGCTTGAAATTGATGCAGTCACAGAGGATTTGTGAGTGACTCACAATGAGTGCTAGACAGTTGTTGTTGATTATCGCCGTAGCTGCGTTTGTGATTGCGGCATTCAATCGCGGAAGAATTGATATTGATTGGGTTCCGTTGGGTTATGCATTCGTCGCTGCGTCATTCCTAGTAGATTGAACGATTGGGTTCCGCGCGCGTTATTGCGTCTATGGTGGCGATTGCGCGAGCGATCCAGCGAGGTTGCCACTGGCGATACGTTTGGGTCGCCAGCATATAAGTATGGTAAGGTTGGCGGTTCGCTTCGGGTTGTATCGGAGACAACAGAAACGCCGTATGTATGCTGTGGATATTGCAGCGCGCATATGGCGTCGTTGACTGCGAAGAATGGTTTGAGCGACTTGATGCATCAAGAGGCGCACGCTATTCGTAGTGCTGGTGGACGTTCGCATAACAATGGCAATAACGCAACAGAGCTAAGGAATGGTGCGAAACAGGCGCTCGGGGTCACACTATCGGCAATTGCAGTTGACGAAGTGCCAGATAGACTTCGCGCGGGTTATGCGTGCACAGTCGCGCTTCAATACGATGCATTGCCGGATTATCTCAAAGTACAGAATGGGGATTTTGGGCACGCAGTCTGTCTTTATAAATGGCGCGAGGACGAAGAATACGTAGGCTTTTACGATCCATTGTGGCCGCAGGATGCGGATGGAGCATGGGCGCGCTGGAGTGATGTTAGACGCGCAATGTGGGGTGATGGCAACCATTCAACAACAGTTAAATTGATTGCCTCTGCATCGCTATGGAATGAAGCTATCTGGAATTCATCTGTGTGGGCCTAAATTGACTATCGGGAGGGGAAATGCTATACTTGTATTCGGGATCGCTGGCTCGATCGCACAGTCTCGCCGCGATCCCAATTCATCATTTTGTGAGTGACTCACAATGAATGGTCATCCGGCAATGCTACCGCTGGATTTGTACCGTGGCGACGATTATTCGTTGCAGGTTAGAATGTGGAATGATGCGGCACATTCCATTCCAGCGGACCTGACTGGCGTTTCTGCAAGGGGCGAAATTCGTCAGGGCGAGACTGTGATGTTGCTTGACGTTGCTGTTGAGCTTCCCAATCTTATCAATGTCAATTTGGCTGCTGCTGACTGGACGCTGGCGGTTGGCGCTGGTAATTGGGATTTGCAGTTGATTTTTGCTGATAGCAAGGTTCGGACAATTATCGCTGGCGCGGTGACAATCAAAGGCGATATTGTGCAATGACATATTTCGACGTTGTACTAGAGCCTATTGATGTTCATATTGACGTTGTAAGCCTATCGGGTCCGCCCGGACCAATTGGTCCGCCCGGTGCGGATGGTATTGATGGCGAGGATGGCGCGCAGGGTCCGCCCGGTCCTGCATCGACTGTGCCGGGTCCGCAGGGTCCGCAGGGCGAAATTGGTCCGCAAGGTCCAATTGGTCCAGAAGGTCCAATTGGTCCGGTGGGTCCGCAAGGTCCAAAGGGTGATATTGGTGAAACGGGTCCGGCGGGTGCTAGTGGCGGTGGCGTTGATCCGGGACATATAAAAGGTTTGGGGGCTACATGGTGGTACATTCCTGGTAATGCTATTGTTGGAGCGGCGCTAAAGTCTCTAACGCTAAATTATATGTGGCATTATCCGTGGCTTATTGATAGTGCTCCCTATGTTATAAATGAGGTGGCGCTAGAGGTTACAACCGCTGCGGCGGGCGCATTGATTAGAATTGGAATTTATAAGGCAGATGTCAACTGGCAACCTACGGACCTTGTAATTGATGCTGGTACTGTCGATGCGTCTGCGATTGGAATAAAGATAAAATCTGTGGCGCTGACTTTGCAGCCGGGCAGGTATCTTGCTGTAGTGGTTAGTAGTGCCACTGTATCTATTCGTTCATACCAAACAATTGGTCCGGGTCATAATGGCGTTGGCGTTGGCGTCAATATGGGCACTAATCCGGTTGCATGGGAATACTATCGACCATTTACATTTGCTCCCTTCCCGTCATTTGGTTCGCAATGGACGGTAATAAACTATACTGCAACCTATCCCCAATCTTGCGTACTTTGTCGTAATACTGCCGTGACTACCTTGCGGGAGGGTATTACGGAGGAAATAATGGATAGGGTAGAAGAAGCGCAACCGGCATTGTGAGTCACTCACAATTTGAGACTGTGTAGAGGGGCTGACTGTGACAAAGCAAAAGCTAGAAAAGCTCGCTAGGCTTTATTCTACTCCGACTCTCGCTGATGATGCTCTGTCTGCGCAATATCACAAAAGGAATGATTTACAATTTTATAGCTATGGTGAGGATGGTCGCGGGATTGGGCTAGCGTTTACTCCGCATCATCCTAGCGTGCGCTATCTTCCGTTGCGTTCAGCGGGTCGGCGCATTGAGCTAGGTACCATTGCGCAATATCGTCTGTGGCAATTTCTATCGCGTCGCCTAGAAGAATTGTGGCCGCGGCAATCAATGAAAACGTCGTTGGCGGAATTGTCGGAGCACGCTGGCGTTTCGCGGTCGGCTGTTTCTAGGTTTTTGCGCAAGCTGGATTTGATGCGCTACGCAGATATTGTGGCTATCCCCGGTCGTGGTGGCGCAGTCTATATTTGGAACAGTCCGAAGCCTAGTGAGGATGAACCGGAATTCCAGAATGTCGCTCCGCAGATACGGCAACGTATAAGGTTCAAGATGCTACGGCATCGTGTATGGCAAGCGCGATTTGATCGTTGGCGAGAGCGATATGAGGAATGGCGTGAAATTGCAAAACACACATTGCAGTCAAGGGGTCCGGTGAGTCATGCAACTTTTGCCAGATAATGTAGAGGTTTAGGGAGAAATCATGTAGCGAACAGCTCTCCACGATGGCAAGCTGCAATACGCAGTCTGTTTCATGCTGTCACGAAATCCTAATATTACTGTGATAGACGGGCGCGCATCCTCTAGCTCTGGCGAGGGGCGGACGCCTAGTACATTTGTACTAGGAAAGTCGGGACCTTTGGCAGGGTGCAAAGTGTGAGTCACTCACATATGATGTACACATCAGATCAAATGATGATCTGCCTAGCGGAGCCCATCGCCAATACCGTCGGCACAAGCGCGGCACTACGCTCTTGCTCTGTCTCTGTGGCGCAAGCCTTAGCAGGGGCATCTAGACTAGAGCCGACGCCGGAACGTTTGGCGATGGGCTCCGCTAGGCAGATCAGAGAAAATGGAGACTGTGCAAAATGAGTAGGGTTGTAAAAATTACCATCAAGGCTACCGTCACTGTTGAGGTTGACGTTGATGCTTATGAGGCGGAGTATGGCGAGGATTTCACAATTGCAGAAATTCGTGACCATATCAAGTCAGAGGTGAATGCTGCTGCCGTTAGTGCATTCTCGAACATCGAAGCTATTACCGTCAAGTAAACGAAAGCGAGACTGTGCAAAATGGCTAATGTGCATATTCGCATGATTGAAGATGCGAATGGCGATTTGGTGGATTTGGAGTATTTCCACCATTCATGCGCGCCGGATGACGTGCCGGGATGGCCCGCGCCAGAAGCGGTTGATTACGAGGTTTACTGTGCGGAGTGTGGGCTAATCGTTGATGCCGTGCCGCTTACGGATTTTGGCGTCACAATGAAGCGACAAGCGGCAGTATGGCGAAAGGTCGCCGGGGATTTGGAGACTGTGCGAAATGACTAAACGAGACTATTTTAACGTCGCATATGCGCTACGCAATAGCAAGCCGGAGTATGACATTAGCGACGAAGCCTATGGAGTAATGTTGCGTTGGGAAAAGATTGTTCTTGAAGTGACAAATCACTTGGGCTCGCAGTATCGCAATTTCGATCGCGGCATGTTCCTTGCTGCCGCTGGCTATAGCATTATGCCCGATGGGTCAATGTGGCGCGTCGACTGGGCTACCAGCCGCATTCCTAATTTCAGGAGCATCTAATAATGAAGCCTGTGAGCGACCAGTTGAAGCGTCAGGTCGCGGCGTGGGTCGCTGACGCCTTGGCACAGGTGGAGCCGTATGACGTCGCCAAGGCTGCCACCGCCGATGGGATCGAGGGCGACGTTCAGATCCAGCGAGAATCACCGCTGGTCCACCGGGTTCGGGTCCGCACCGCCCATCAGGGCGTTC